>ERZ825137.1154-NODE-1154-length-35047-cov-8.732853_pt1 | contig 35047 bp, 21 predicted proteins | sample MGYA00519873_ERZ825137 | MGnify/ENA primary metagenome ERZ825137 (study PRJEB31778, sample SAMEA3449190) | human gut metagenome | biome: human gut; feature: human-associated habitat; material: faeces | place: United Kingdom | collected 2010/2012 ...
CGCACGCAAGCGCCATTTTTTCGTACATATCCTCGTGGCAGCCTATACCGTTTGAAGGGTGCAGATTAAGCGCGGTTTTTAGGCCGTGTTCTTTTAAAAACCGCAAAAATTCTTTATAATTCGGGAACAGCTCTTTATTCCATGAATAGCCGGTCCAGCCCTTCCAAAACCGCGAGTCGTCTATGTATGCTTCCTTTGGTGTATTTAAAGTATGCCAATCCATATCCACAACAGCAACGGAAAACGGTATTTTCTCCTTTTGAAAGCGCTCTATCAAATCGCAATATTCCTGTTGGGTATATCGGTGATATCTGCTCCACCAATTTCCGAGCGCATATGACGGAAGCAGCGGTGGAATTCCCGTTAATCGGTAAAAATCCGCAATACAGCCCTTGTAATCGTGACCGTAGGCAAATACATAGCAGTCGGTTTCCTCGGTTTCTCTGTTTTTAAACCAACCGTCTTCAGTAAGCAAAAGGGAGCGGCTGTCGTCAAGAACGGTTATACCGTCTCTTGAGCAAACCCCGTCTTCCAATTCCAAAGCACCGTTAATTCCGTCCAAGGTGCAGGCAGTTCCTTTTAACTGCCTGATTTCCTCCCCGAAATTCCACCTTGTTGACGGTGCTTGCCTTAATTCTACCGACAGAGTTTCTTTGGTAAGGCAAGAACCTGCTTTATATTTCAGTGTCAGGTATTCGGTTTTTATTTCTGTTACGCCGTCGCACTCCGATACCGTAAAACAGCTTTCGGGAAAATTTCTGTGAAAAACAACCTGTGAAGCTTCATCGGTAAACCTTTGAGCGCTATCGTATTCAATACGGATAAGACGCTCGGTTAAAACCGTGAAACGGCACGAACCTGAGGTGACAATATTTTGCGGCAGCGCCTTACCCTCTGTTTTCCATTTAAAACGTTCATAAGTCATTTTCTTTACGTATAATAAAAAACATCTGCAAAATGTATTTTTACTATTTCTCCTTTCAAAGTGTTGTTAAAGTATTCTTCTGCAACCGTCTATCTGTATGTTTTGCCCTACAATATATTCCGCGTCATCACTTGCGAGAAAACATATAAGGCTTGCATTTTCATTATCGGTGCCTGTTCTTCCGGCATAGGAACGTCCATCTTCTTCATAATAATCCATATCGGGATTTTCAGCCGGACTGACAGTACCGGGTGAAACGCAGTTCACACATACTCCGCTTCCTATTACCTCTTTGGCAAGAGCCCTTGTAAGTGAAATAACCGCGCCCTTTGTTGCGGAATAATGCGCCATATCCGCCTTGCCGTAAACGCCTGCTATTGAAGATACGTTTATAATTTTGCCGTACCCGGCTTTAATCATTTCCGGAAGCACCGCTTTAATGCAATACAATGTTCCGAAAACATTAACGTCAAAATACCTGTGCCATATTTCCGTCGGAGTATCAACCACGGCAGAGCAATCTCTCCAAAGAGCCGCATTGTTAATAAGAATATCTATTTTCCCAAAAGCGGCTGCGGCTTTTTCAATCGTTTTGTAAACCTGTTTTTCATCGCTGATATCACATTTTGCGGCAATTACATCTTTTGTGTATTTTTCTATTTCCTCTTTTACGCTTTCAAGCTTATCGGTATTTATATCTGCAATAACAACCTTAGCGCCGCCCTGCGCAAATTTAACGGCGCATGCCCTGCCGATACCTGTAGCCGCGCCGGTAACAAGCGCCGTCTTACCTGAAAAATTCATACCTGCATTTTCTCCTTTAATTCATATTGTCTCTTATCAATTTTATTTTTTTTAATAACGGCTGCTGCGGTGTTGAAAAAGCGTCCTGCTCATAAACGCACAAATACATACAACAGCCAAGCTCGCCGCCTATTCTCCTTAATATGCTGCATTCGCCGACAGAAAGAAGCAAAAACGGAATTTCAAGTCTTTCTTTAAGCGAATTTACAGCCTTCAGATTTTCAAGCTGCTGTTCCATATTATCTGCACCGACAACTATTTTTGATATATCTGCGCCGCGGCTTTGGTGGGAAAGTGCAATTTTAAGAATATCGTCCACAGAGATAAATTTCTTAATGTGGGTTGATATAAGCACGCCCGCTCCGCGATCATGCAGCTTATCAATTAAAGCCTTCTGCTTTTCTACAGCAGTTTCATCATATGTTATTTCATCGGGTTGCGGGTCAAAGTAATCCCCCATAATATCGCATAGATCCGCACCGCAATCAGCCGCCTCAAGTATACCCTCGGCCAATTCCTCATCTGTTTTTCCGATATTTTTTTCGGTTCGGTAATTAGTTACATAAAGCGGTTTATCCTTTGCATATGTAAATATATCCTTGTAAATTTCCTTGCTTCGGTAAATATTTTCAAGCTGTTCAAGCTGTACTCCGAACGCCTCAGCTCCATCCGGCGCCGATTTATCCATAAGCTCTTTTATTCTTTGCGGATTATCAGCCTGAACCATAACCGTTAATATTGCCTTACCGTTATTTTTTAAAAACCGATTATTCATAAAAAAACTCCTTCCTAATGCGTTTTTGTTATATAAGAAAGCTTTATCGGTCTTATATAACGCAAAAGCTCTTCGGAAAATCCATATTTAATTCTTTGCAAAAAAACATATAAATTCCGGCAGTCCAGCCCATCATCTTCGGTGCGTTATAATCTGCGTTTGCAACCTCCCCGTTAAGCCCGTTATACTTTTCCCAAAGATTTCCGGTTTCGGCAAAATTGCCGTCGATCAGATTTATATAGCTTCTCGCTACCGTTTCTGCTAAAGCCTTATATCCGCACCTTTCCAACGCGATATATGAAATATACTGAAGCGGCGCCCAAATATACGGATAATCCCATTGCAGATCATAATGATAATTCCCCTTTTCACACGCAGCAGCTCCGAATTTTGTAAGTAATTTTTCTTCAAAGCGCGTAACGGTGCTTTCTGCCTGCTCTGAAATTCCTACAAAAAAAGGATAAAGCGAGGCAACGGAAAACACCGGGCTGTAATGATTTTCCTTATAATTCCAATCAAGGAACACATCGGAGCTTTCGTCAAACATATATTTATAAATTCTTTTCTTTCTGTTTTCGGCACGCTCCTTCCAAAGCTCGGATTCCCCGCTCCCGATAATCAACGAAAAACCTTCCATTGCTTTTTCAAGACCGTAAAGCAGGGAATTAAGATCTATCGGGTTATAAAATTCACCGGAATTTTCAAAACGGGAAGAACAGTCCCACCCGCTTTCCGTAAGAGTGGTTATGGTATGGGCGCAAGAGGATTTTTCTCTTTCGTCTTTTGCCTCAAAGCCTTTAAAGCGGCTTTTAAAATAGTTGTACTTTCTTTCGGTAATCTCGCTTGAAAAATTGCTGTGATTTCCGTATATATTAAGCCCGTTCGGAGCCGATCTGTGATTTTGCCAATAGCTGTATTCCTTTGCAATCGCCGCATAGCTTTCAGAAAGCCAATCCTTATCACCGGTGTATTCAAAAATTTCTTCAACCATTTTAAAGTAAAACGGCGGCTGTGTAGCGCCTAAAAACGTAATGCGGTTACCGTTAGGCATATAACCGTATTTATTTATTAAAAAGCGAATATTGTCTGAATTATATTTTGCCTGTTCGATATTTCCGGTAGCTAAAAGACCTACGTTTATGAAATATGTATCCCAGTAGTACATTTCAATAAAGCACTCGCCTGCGCAGGGCGTTGTATAAGGATACGGCAGACCGATAAGGTTCCCTGCGTCATTTTTTTTGCAGCATATTGTGTGCTTGAAATTCTTTGATATAAATTCACTTACCTGTGATATAATAATCACCATATCCTTTCTTGGACACAAAATGCAGTAAAACAATCACAGATGCGGTGATTATTATAACACATGTGCCACGGCTGCCACTTGTCGGCGAGTGGCACGCGCCATATATTTCAGCGTGTTTTTTCACGCTAAGCTCCTTTTTGTCATAGCCTTATCCCGACTGCTAAAGGCGGCGGTATGAAAAACGGCTGAAAACCGCTTCCCCGCTTCCGAAACAGGTGATACCCGAACGCAGAGACAAATACCCCTTATATCTGTTATGCTCTATTTCCGACACATCAAATCCGCCGGGAGCTTCCGTATAAATTTTACCGTCTTCGGAATATGCCATAACCAGATAGTTATTTTTTTTTGTAATTCTAAAGCTTACTGCATTCGCGGAAATTTTACCTATTAAATATTCTTTTCCTATGTATTCGGCAAATACCTCTTTATTCCTTAAATAAATTCCCACGCTTGCTTTTTCACTGTAAAAAAGCAGTAATCCTGCAACGGCGTTTTCCGATACCGCGCTTATGCGGCATTCGGTAACGGAATTCTCAAATCTTGTGTTAACGGTCATCGGCAAGCTTTCGGCGGCGCAGTCTCCCCGCGATTTTAAAATAAGCCCGTTTGAAAAATCGAACCGCTTATTATCTAATCCCTTGTAAAAGCTCCAGTCCAATCCGAGAACGCTTTTGTCAAAATTTTCCGTAAAATCCTCTTGAAGCGCCTCGGTAAGATCGCTGTCAACAGCTATAGGGAAGCCGTCCCTTGTCCACTCAGCCCTGCAAACAAGTATCTGCCTGCCCATATTACGGTTGGAATTTTTATAACCGTGATAAACAAAATACCCTTTTCCGTCGGCATTTTCAAAATATGTAGCATGCCCCGTAGACCACCACTCTTCGTCTGCGGAATAGGTATGTATTATCGGATTATAGGGAGAAGCCTCCCACGGTCCTAACGGCGTGACCGCACGAAAGCAGACCGCCATATGCGAGGTTGGCGGACCCGCAGTTCCTCCTTCAGCGGCAATTAAATAATAAAAACCGTTCTTTCGGAATAATTTAGGTGACTCGGCGCATATTCCCTCTGTTTTCCAATCTGTCGGAAATTGCCACGGCCGCCATACCTTATGCGGCTTTTCCGCAAGTCTCATACAGTCCTCCGTCAGCCTTGCGCAATATCCGTCGTTAAAATAAAGCCAACTGTTTTTACCGTCGCTTATAAATCCGGGGTCTATTAGGTAGTCCGCACCCACCGGCGCAGGTGTGCACCAGCCGCCGTCTATTCTGTCCGAACAGGTTGCAAACACCTGTATACGACCGTTTTTATTTGTGGGAAAATAAATATAAAATTTGCCGTTGTGCTGCGCTAATTCGGGCGCCCATACGTCGCCTAAGCAATCGTCAAAAACCGAGCATATCGTTTCCCATTTAACAAGATCTACCGAACGCCTTATTATAAGTCCGGGGCTGTAATTAAGGGTTGAGCATGTCAGATAAAAGTAATCTCCTACCCTTAATATAGTAGGATCGGGCATATCGCTGCTTAATATGCATGTTGTTTTCATAAAAAACTCCATTCTAAGAGGAAAATTCCTTACTTACTATTCTGCCCGCAAAGGAATTATCGGATATATCCGCAAAGCCGCACTTTTCGGTGCGAATTACACATTCCTCTTCTTCTCCGTTAATACGGTTACCGACAAATTTTATATTATCGGTACAGCGGGCTTCAAAAATAATATTGTTTTGTTTTATTTCCCACGGGTTTATACGCGAAAAAATCTCGTTGCTGTTTTTTTCGAAAAATATTTCGTTTTCGGTTACGGCAATGTTCTTATGAACCGCGCCGGCATATTCCGAATTTTCAGGCGCCACCCTTACAAAAGGACCTCCCGAATTTCGGTACACATTATTTTTTATTAAGGCGTTGCATACCCTGCCGGATTCAAACCAAGATTTCGCGTCGTCCGCAATGAGTATACCGCAGCCCTTAATTCGGTTGAAAATATTGTTGTCTATTTTTATCATTTTACCGGTAGTAACCAATATACCCCTTGTAGGCACACGCTCAAAGTAGTTGTTTTTAATCTCAACCTCCGGCATTGCAGAAATGTTTTCAACCGCAAAGCCCTCCTTAAAATGCGATATGTCTCCCCTTAAAATAAGCTGTATTTCACGTGCGGAAAGCTCACAGACTTCAGCCACCTCAGCCTCGCCTTCCGTAAGCAGAGTATCGGGATTTACGGCAGCAATGCGATCGTTCACCCTGAATCCGCCTATTCCGAAGGTCTGCGGATGCATAAATCTAAGCGTTACGGAATTGTTCGCCCTGCGGCACTCGGTTATTATTAAGTGCGTTCCGTGAATATTCACCGCGTCGTCGTGCGAACCCTTAAAGCAACCGTTTTTTATACTGACTCTCCCGCGGCAGCCGGAAAAATGCATAATATCGGCTGACACCGCAGCGGTTCTTCCGCGCTCCGGCAGAACGCTCAAACCGTCCGCCGTTATGTTGCTGCTGTTTTGCGCAAGAAATCCCATACAGTGCATAAAGTGTATAAGCGTGTTTTTAACCGATATATTATCCGAATCGGATATAAGTATTCCGCATTCATCACGAAACGGATCGCGCATCTGAAATACATATCCTATCTTTGCGCCGTAGGGATTTGTTACGTCTTCTTCGGCATAATGTATTCGTAAAACGCCGTTTGATATTTCCTCCCAAACAGCATTTTCGTCCTGCATAGGACCGAAGGAACGCCACGTTATGCCCGATTCGGGATCAAAAAGCTGCGATACGCCTGCCGAAAAAGCAAAATTTTCTCCGTACCATTCTACCTTTTTATTTTTAATTCTGTAAAGGCTGTCGGTAGCTACCCTACAGTCGATATATCCCCTGCCCTCTGAAATAACGGTCATCTCGGTCAGGGGCGGATGTACGGCAGAAAGCTCGAAATTTTTAATTTCAATATCACGGCATCCGATCATTCCTATCATTGACATTTTGCCGTGAAACCTTAATGCCGCCCCGTTGCCGTTAAGAGTAACGCCCTTACAGCCGTTCAGCAAAACCGCAAAATTACGGGTAATGCTTTTTCCCTCTTCCTCGGAATGAGTATTTGAAATATGAATATCAAACGGGGTAAGATTATTGCAGTAAATATCATAAACGCCGTTTTCAAAAACTATTTCACATACATCCGGGCATTCCCCAGCGCATTCAATCGCCTTTTTAAGAGCGGGCAGCAGATCGGCGCCCGTATCGGGACGAACTTTATAATCCGAAAGAAATATTCTTTTCATCAGCTTAAAGTCCCCCGAATCTAAACGGTACCGCCGCATAGCCTGCTGCATTTTTAAGCGTTATCCTGCAATAATTGGAAAAACCCATCTGCACGCCGACAGGCGCTAAAGTCTCGTCAGACCATGCCGTAAGAGTATTGCCGCTTATTTCATATTTTGCCGGCGATATGCCGCCGTCCTTATTTAAAATGTAAAGCTCTTCAATTTCCCCATCAGAAAAAAGCCCGTCGTCGGCATGACTGAATTTTATAATTACTTTATTTGCCAGTCTGTAGGCCTCGTAAGCTACGGGTCCCGAATATTCCCTTTTATTTCCGAACATAATGCTTTGAACGGCATTAAAAAGCCTTTCGGCAATAATCTGCTTATTTGAGGGATGAATATTATCAGGCTCGCCTATATCGGTTGATGAAATAAGATAAACGCCGCTTATACAGCTTGCAGCTTTAATCTGCTGCTCAACAAGCAGCGGAGCGCACTGCGGCGTAGGGTATTTAAAAGGCGCTATCTGAACGGTAAAAAACGGCAGCTCGTCATGCCAATCCTCGCGCCAGTTTTGCACCATTTCTTTAAAAAGCTCGTAATATTCCCAGTAGGCATACGTGTTGCTTTCCCCCTGATACCAAAGAACTCCGCCAAGTGAAAACGGTACTATTCTTTTTACCATATTTTCATAAAGCACACCCGGCCAGTTTTGCCAACGCGGTCCGGCTTTAGGCTCATTTGGCCATTTTATCGGGTTGCAGCGTGCAAAATCATGAACTCCGAGCTTGTTTAAAAGCTCTAACGCATTGCAAGCCCTGCATTCGCCGGACATCTCTTTAAAAAATGTCTCGCATTGTCTGTCGTATTCTTCCATGTCAAGGCTTTTTAACGTATCGTTGCAAAAATCGCTGAGCCTTTTAAGCTTCGGATTCGAGAAAATTCTTCTTTTGTCTATAAAGGCCTCTATCCTTGTTCCGCCGAAATTGCAGCTTATAACACCTACCGCAACATTTTCGGATCTTTGCAGCAAATCCGAAAACATACCGCCTACCGCGCTGAAATGCAGCGCCGTTTGCTCTGTGCAAAGCTGCCACGGCGTGTCCTCCGCCTTTACGCTTTCAAAATGCCACCTATAGCCTTTAAAATTCGGCTCGGTACGTCTTGGTACTGTAAAAAGCCTTATATTCGGATTGTTCATTTTCTTTGCTGTTTCAAGACCGCCCGACGAAGAAAAAAGCGAATGCTCCATATTAGATTGGCCGGCTGCCAGCCAAACCTCGCCTATCATAACGTCTTTCAGTGTAACAGAAGAAATACAGTCGCTGATAATCAGCTCGTAAGGTCCGCCTGCGGGCATAGGGGGAATAACAACCGACCACCGTCCGCAATCGCACACCGTATAATATTTTATGCCGTTAAGCTGCACGCATACCTTGCCTTCCCCCTCACCCCACAGATTGAGCGGCTTGTTGCGCTGCAGTACCATATGATCACTGAATAAAACCGATAATTTCATTTTTCCACCTTTGTCTTCCTGTCGGATAAATAATTCTGAAATTGCCGCAAAAGAATATTTTAAAAACGAGGCGGCGGTACAGCCGCCTCGTTATCATTGTGTACACCGTAAGGCGCGCGGCAATCCGTTTTCTCCCTCCCCCGTCATTGCGAAGCCGCATAAGCGGCTGTGGCAATCCGTTCTCTTTTTAGGGCATTACGGATTCTTTCGTGCTTCGCACTCAGAATGACAGATAATTTTGTCATTCAAGGTTTAATATCTCATTAAGCTCAACAAGGTCTGTTATATCAACCGTTCCGCCTACATCGTTGTTAACGTTTGCGGTTACTTCATTTACCTCTGCAGAAATACCCAAAAGATATTTCCTAAGCTCCGCAATGTCGGTAGCGTCAACAGACCAGTCGTTGTTAACATCACCCTTGTAATAATCAGGCGCAGATGCTGTAAATTCACCCGATGTACTGTCGGCAGTAATATAACCCTCAAGACCTACTGTTATATCCCCGTAACCGCCGTTATCGGCTGTGCCGCCTATACCCTTAAATCGGCAGGCTATTTGAGTTATTCTGGATATAGCCCCATTGTTTTCATTCCTGTTCGGGGTAAAGCTTAAATCGTTATTGAGAGCAGAATAAGGAATTCTGATATAGCCTTCAAAGGCGTCGGTAAAGGTCAATTTACCGTAAATGACATTATATCCGTTTGTTGTACTGTCAACCCCATTGACAATCTCTTTGTCTTCCCATAGGTCTGATGTACTCTTTCTTACGCTTACCTTTTGTCCCGGCTTAAGGTACATAACCGGAGGCCAGTTTCTGCTCCAGCTTTTCTGCTCATATTCAAGCGAAAAAGCCAAATCATTTGCTTTCTCGGTTTTTAAATAGATAATAAAGCCCTCGCTGTCACGCGGAGCAAGCGGAATAGACGGTTTCATCAAAAAGTTCACCGTATTGCTGTTACCCACATTACCTGTTACTTCAACAGACGTTTCGCTGCTTAAACAATAGCTATTGCTATTCTGTATAATATTGAAATTGCTTTGATCAGCCCTTACAGTACCGATATTTACGGTTTTAACCTCAATAGGATCGGTTTTATCATCGGACGGCACATTTATTTTTGTTGAGTCGCTGTCCTTGGTTATAAGCATAAAGGGACCTGCTACGGCACCGGTTTCATATGTTTTGCCAAGGGTTCTGAATTTTAACTTTACCTCTTCAAGCTTAGCTTGTGAAAAATCGCTTATAGGAGCGGTTCCCGAACCGGTTACAAGCGATGTAAACGGTATCTTTACATAACCCTCAAAAGCTCCCTCAAAACCGAAATAACCGTAAGAGCCGTCTGAATTTGTTTGACCGCCTTTCTTCATTTCCCCTGTTTTCCAAGCTTCAGCGCCTAATTCCGCATACTTATATTCACTGCCAACCTTTGGTATCAAAGTGTAGCTTGCATTTGTTGTAAGCTTTACTTCTAAACATATATCATTTGCGGAATAGGTTTTAACATAAATCAATATTCCATTACTGTTTGCTAAGGATATGCCGTCACTATACTTTGGACCAATAAAGAAATGTGATCCATATATGTTATCAATTTCATATTCCGTTATTGACTGATTATTATTAGCCTTAATTTTATATCCGCTGGCGGTGGTAAATCCAAGAGACTGAACTAAAGCCATATCGCTGCTGCCTATAAACTGCCAGTCATTTAGTCTTTTATCTGAATCTATCAAACAACTAAGCGGCGTTGCCTCTATCGCTGTATTCGCCGTCTCCGTTTCTTCAGCGGATATGCCCGCTCCGCATACGGCGGAAATTGCGATGAGCGCGGCGCAAAGCGCCGCCGATAATAATCTTTTAAATTTTTTCATATTTTAACTCTCCCTTAACAGTTATTATTTAATGGAAAACTCGTGCAGGATATTATAACCGTTTGAAAAATCCGTTTTATTATCAAGCCGTGCGGTCGCTCCCCCTTTCGATAAGAGTTTCAGCGCCAAACGGTATTCGCCGCCGTTTTGCGGAAGCTCAAGCTCGGCTGTAACCGTATGGTCAAGCTGTTTTCGGTTATTGTAGCTTGCAGGATCGGTTGTATACCACTCAGAGGGCGTTCCCGCCTCTGCCGAAGAGACCTCGTTACCGTCCTTATCCAATATAACAAGCTGTGATGTAATATTAAACGCCGCCGAAAGACCGTGATTTTGCAATGTAAGCTCGGCTTTGATCTTTCCGTCGCCGGAGCTTTTAACCGAAAGCTTCTGCGCGCTCAGGCGGTAACCTACGTAATCGCGCAAGTAATCGAATACGCTGCGTTCAACGGTTTCTCCGCCCGCCGTTTTAAACCAGTTTTCCGAATAGGCAAGACCGTTTTCTTTAAGCCACTTTTCCGTAACGGGCTGATTTTTCCATCGCACCATTGCGCCGTCCTTAAACGGCCCCTTATCAAGATAACCGTTATTGGCGCTGAGAGTTGTAAGATGATGCTCCGCCGCACCTAAAATACAGGCGTATCCGTCGGGATAAAATCCTAAATCGTTTTCAAACTGCGTCCAGAAATAAAGCTCGGCGTCGTTCGGCGCGTTATAGGCATTGTTTTTTTGATACTCCCACGGTTCAAGGCCCCTGCTGTAATCCTGATTTCCAAGCTCCGTTCCGTTCTGAATACCGAAAAATGCGTCGTCGTTAAACGAAAGGGTGACCTTTTTTAAGTTTTCCTCGCTTATAAACTCGCGGTAACGCGGATTTCTGAGCTGAAGCGATATCCCCTCCGGCAAAAGCTTTTCTATTATTGCGTTTACTATTTTTGTTCTGTCTGCCGGAGGCTGATCTGAATGCCACTCGCCGAACTTACCGATAAAGCCCGCCTGAAAAACATGAATAATATCCTTGTTACGCTCGATAATTCCGTTTTCGGCAAGCTGATTTATATGTATCATCAGCTCCTCGGTTGTGGGTGTGCGTTTATTGAAGGTGTTAACGTCAAAATAAGCAAAACGCAGTAGCACCTGAATTTTGTTTTCCCGCAAATAATCAAATATTTTTTGGGTTGTTTTAAAAAACTCATCAGACAGCTTTGCGCCGAGATAATCACCGGGGTAAAGATATAAAACATATGTACTGCAGGCAGTATATTTTGTAAATTTATCTATATCCTTTTGCAGATGAGTCTCTATTTCATCGTCGGTATAATTAAAATGATAAAATTCAATTATACCTCTGAAGCCTCTGCCGGGATTATAATCAAGCAGCGAGTTATTTTCGGCGTTAAGCGTAGTATAGCTGCGTTCAACAATCGGACTGCCCTTAACATTACTGCTTATATCAACCGTTAAATTTTCAGGGACATTTTTTTCCGTAACCGAGGAGGTGCCGCCTTTTGCACAGGCGGCAGACGAAAGCAACATTGCCGCGCAAAGCAAAACAGGCGTTACTGTTCTTTTTATTATCTTAAGCATTTGCCTTATGCCTCCTCTTTTTAATTATTATTACAAGCAGCGCTCCCGCGGCTGTAATTACGGCGGTACCGATACACACACCGGCGGTTAAAGCCGCACTTGTCTTTTTTGTCGCACCGGATTTATTTGAGGTTGGGTAATAAACCTTATCGGGTTCAAATTTATCCGATAAATCAACAGCCGCATACGGATCCTTTTCGGCAGTCTTTACGGTAATATAATCATAAACGGCAAGCAATCGGTTATCGTAGCTGTATGCCTTTATCAGCAAAGCATATTTGGTGTCAGGCTCAAGCGACGGTATCGTGCCGCTGTTTGTGAACGCCTTACAGCTTGACACCAGCTTGTATTTTTTAACGCCGTTATCGTCTATTATTTCGTAAGCCTCCATAAGATAATGATCCGCTTCGGGATATTCCTCCCAGTAAAGCATTATCCTATCCTTAAATATATCGCCCTTATCAACCGCAAATAGCGATTTTATTGTAGTATGCTCAGGCATAGAACCAAGCACAACCTCGTCGGGTCCTGAATCGTTATCCTTCGTCACCCCGAACATAGGGCCCACAAGAACCGATTCATCGTCAGTTCCGCAGTAAGCAAAGCGGTATACAACCTCGGAAAGCACGGTTTTGCTGTCTACCTTGTTAGCCGGAAGCAGGCTGTCTATCGGAACCTTTACAAGCCCCTCAAACCCTGCGGGAAGCTCTATTCCGCCATAAGAATTTATTGTTTTAAATGCTGTAAAATGCTGCCATTTATTATCGCCCACAGACATAAGCTGATACGGCATATCAACCATTACCTTAAATTCAAAACGCGTATCGGTAAATAAGCAAAGCGAAAGGTAATTGGTTTTTGTCTTTGGAACCTTTACATAAAATACAAGGTGCGTAAAGTTTCCTATCGGCATATTATTATAGCTCATACCCATCCAGTGAACCGAGCTCATAAACCTTTCTTTGCCGTAATCCGCCGTGGGAGAACAGGAAATTCTTGCCGCCGCATTTTCAGAAGGATTAAGAGTAGGAACGGGACTTCCTATAAATTGTCTTGATACCCATGCATAATGACCGGCAAGCTTTGTAACGTCGGTAAACGGCGTCATTTCGGGTAATTCCGAAGCCTTCCATACATTTTTAACCGTATAAGGTATTTCCTTCATATTAAGAAATGCGCCGAGCTTTATCTCGCCGTAGCTGCCGCCGAGCCGTGCAAAACGAACCGTAACCTTATTAAGCGGTGTATTCTTAGAAGGCGATCCGTAGAAGTTGCCGAGCGGCAGGCGTATAAAGCCTGAGAATGCGCCGTCAAATTCAAGCGAACCGTAGGTTTCCGAGCCGTCGCTTCTGCCGTCTGTGGAAACACGCTTTTGCCAAACCGTTTCGCCGTCGGGCAAAACATAGTAGCCAACCTTGTTTTTAAAGATATTCTCTTTTTCACCGTTATTTGTAAACGCCGTAACTCCGAGCTTATTGGCAGACGGCAGAGTTATATGAAACGTTATGTAATCACTGCCTGTCATATCCTCTGAAAGATGCGTTTCCACAAAGTTCTTCGCTTGGAACGGATATTGCGCGTTGCTTTCCAAAGTGCCGTTTATAAACACGCCTCCGGCATATTTATTACCAACGGTCATTTTAACGGGAAGGGTAGTTAAATTATAGGTTTTTGTAACGCTTAACAGCGAGGTGTTGACCGTAGCCGTATCCGGCAAGGCAAACACAGAAGCGGTATCGATAGGCACAATATCCGCAAATTCCGCCATCGGCGCCACTATAATCGGCTCGTCTGTATCAAGTGCCGAAAAGCGGAAGTTTAACTGTTCTATCGTTTCCTTTGCCGAGCCGTAATAAAGACTGCTTACCGGAATATAAACAAAGCCTTCAAACGGTTCATTAAAAGCAATAGTACCGTAATTATCGTTATCGGGTTTTCCGAGTACGGTATTGCCTATCTTCCACTCTGTTTCACCGGCACGTAAATACTGATAATATTGGTTAGCCTTCAGCATTCTTTCCTTGCCCTCTAAGGTCTGTGCAGACAAAGCAAAGCCGTTCGACGTATTTGTTTTAACGTAAAAAGAAAAACCTTCGCCGCTGATATTAAGGTCGTAGATCCTCATTACCTTTGTAAGCGTTGCGGCTTTATTATCAGCAACCCTGTACGCTTCTCTTGCGGTAACCGCAACGCCCGACGCGTCAAATTCCTTACCGTTCTGTTCAAATCTTACAATTGTTTCAGAAGAGCTTACAACATTACCCGCCGAAAGGGAACGGTACGAATAGCTGTCGTTTATTTTTGCGTCGCTCGGCAGCCTTACCGTGCTTGATACAACAGTACCCGACGTTATCTTTTCATAAGTATATCCTTTAAATAAGCAGGACTTTATATACGCCGCAATAGCTCGGTAACCGTTAATATTCGGATGAAGAGCGTCGGAATAATAGCCGAAATAGGCGCCGTCCATTACCCCGCCGTAAACATCGATAAAGTAAATGCTGCCGTCCTGTGACATTTTTTTCGCACATTCTGCCACATTAGCGTCCTTATCCTTTGAATTAAGCCTGTTGGGCGAAGTATAGATAACAGTAACGTCCGGCTTTGCCGCCCGTATTTTATTTATACCCTCGTAAAGATAACCCGCCATTTCGTCTGCGGTCTTATCCGAATCGTTAATACCGAGTGAAATATCCACTATACAGTTGTAGCCGGTACCGGGTATTTTTTCAATAAGGTCTTCAACGTCAGGACTGCCCGGCTGCAGATCGGGAGAATGACCGCACCAATATTCGGTCTTTAATCCCGTAAGCGCCTGCAAATAACAGTTAACGTTATACTCGTTTACAAATGTATCACGCACAAGGCGGAACACCGGACTGCCAAGCTGGTGACGTGTGCTGTCGCCAACCATAAAGTAATTTGCGTCGGCTATGCCTTTTTTGCTTCTGTCAAGAATATAATCTATTTTTTCCTTTGGATTTTGCGGAAGATATTCCGACGGATATTCAATATCAGGCGAAGCCGAATCATATTTGTAAAGCGATATCGCTCCGAGAACTGCGGAATTAAATTTGCTGTTTCCGGAAAGTTTAACGGTGATTTCGGAAATTTTACCGTTCGGCACGGTGCTTAGTGTTCCATACGGAATTTTCACCCAGCCCTCAAAGGCCTTTTCAAAATTAACCGTGCCGTCATTAGAAACAGAAACGGCTTTCCATTCCGTACCGTCCTTTTCAAGCAGCTTAACCGACCTGCCTGCGGCAAGTATCAGCGCAGCCGCAGCCGATACCTCAACCGAAAGATTTCCGTTTGCCGCAGCAGAGACATAAAGCATAAGTCCGTCGCCGTTTTCGGCGTTGCAATTTTCTGCTTCAAGCCTCATTGTAACCGATTGCACAGGAGTATCCGATGTCAGACTGTAAGCCTTGATACTTACGGGGTCTAACGGGGTAATCTCCTTTGAGCTCATACCGTTTAGCGAATATTTACCCTTAATAGGAGCAACCACTGTTCTTTCGGTTTCTTCCGGAACATTTTCCTCGTATATTTCAATTTTTGCGCTGTCGCTGTTTTTATTCACCTTGAAAAGCGGGCCTACAGTGATATTTTCGCCGTAATTTCCGCCTATTCCCTTAATGCGGAAGGTGAAGTTTGTAAGATAATCAAGCGAGGCGTCAAACTTAAAGCCGCTGTCGTTTACAAGCGAAGAATACGGAATCAGCACATATCCTTCAAAGCCTTCGCCGAAATCAATCGTACCCCAATATGTACTGTCTGACTGCTTGCCTGCGCCGGCTTTGCCGTAATGCCATTTATCACCGTTTTTAGGCAAATACTGATAAGCCGAGCCTACCTTTAAAACCATTGTCGGCGCATAACTATGATTCCACCTTGATTTATCATCGGGTGCTTTCAAATCGATAACCGGCATAAAGGTATTACCCTTTTCAAGCTTTATGTAAATTAAAAAGCCCTCGCTGTTATCTAAGCCTATACCTTCCGCTTTATAATAAGAGGAAAGCAGCTTACTTGAGGAAAGATTTGTACCGGTAAACTCATATGCGCCGCCTGAGGGCCGCATAATCATACCCTTTTCCTCGGTAAGATCAATCGTTTTATCGAATGTATTTTCGGTCAGCTCAAAATTACGCCAATTGCCGCCTGTAAGCGGCGTAACCTTTACAGGTTCGCCCGCGTTCAGTTCAAGCCCGGCAGCGCCGTCGGAATTAAGAAGAAACAACGGACCTACAATCGGCTCACCGTAGCTGCCGCCTATACCGCGAAGATTGAAAATAAACTTATCTGCGGTATCAAGCGAAGCGTCAAACAAAAAGCCGCTGTCGTTAGCAAGAGAAGAATACGGAATTTTAATATATCCCTCAAATGCTCCGTCAAGCTGTATACCGCCGAAATATGTATCATTGCCGGGCTTGCCGCAAACTGCCGTGCCCATTTTCCATTCGCCGCCCGATATGGGCATAATCCCATATTCGGACCCGACAGACATAACCATAGTAGGCGCCCAAGACCTGCTCCAACGTGTAGTATCTGCCGGAGGAGTTATTTCTATTTTGGGCACAATAGTATTGGCGGCGTCAGATTTAATATAAAAAACTATCCCTTTTGACCCGCTTAAAGATATTTTATCACCGTTAAATCCGGTATACACCTTACTGTCAGCCGTATTACCGTTTACCGCCTCGGTACATTCGCCCGAAACAGGCGACATTTTAATACCGAAAGCCCTTGTAAAATCAAGCGGAATTACCTCTGTTCCCCTTACTGTCGCCCAACTGTTCCTGTTTCTTGTAACCTCTGTTACAGGGGTTACCGTAGCTTTGGTATACTCGCCGTCAGGCTTCTTATAATCCTCGGATATTTTTATTGCAGGGCCATCGCTGTCTTTAACAACAAGATACGGCAAAGCTTCAACACTGCCGTATTCTCCGCCCACACCTAAAAACCGAAGGGTTACTCCCGTAATATAATCGATTTCGGGAAGAACGGCAATATTGCTTGTTTCCGCTTTAAGGCTTGTAAGCGGAATTTTTACATATCCCTCAAATGCAGAATCAAATCTCAGTCCGCCGTCCATAGCATAAGAGCTTCCTGCCAGAACTGTGTAAGCCGTAGTCCATTTTTGGGCGTTAAGCCCCATAACCTGATACGGCGCACCGTTTTTTAGTATAAGGTTCGGAATACCTTGGCTCGCATAATAATCGTCATACATTTCGGCTGTAAGCGCAATTGTATTCGCTTTGTTCAGCTTAACATATATCAAAATATGCGAAACACCGGTCATTTTTTGCGAAAATCCGCTCATTATCAGCCTTGCTGCGGATGACGCAATACTCTCAGCGTCATTCACAACAGGCGTATCAGAGCTAACCTGTGCCACATCGGCGTTTGTAAACAGTCTGCTGCTGCTTTTGAGCTCTGCATTCAGTCCTTCGGTTGAAGTAACTTTCATAGGAAGCAAAGGATATACTTCTGTTGTTCCCTGCGCGGCAACTGCAGAAGCAACCATAGCTATACTGCTTATAAGCACGGCCAGTGCGGCGGAAACTGATATTCCTCTGCGCAATAATGCCCTAAACATTATGTACCTCCTAAATTATTCCTTTACCCATTTTTTAAGCTGTGCTTCATAGGTAGGATATATTTCCTGAACAACGGCGGACCACTGTGACTTTCCTGAAAAGAAATCCCACTTAAATGTTGAAAGATCCCCCATATTACGCACTATACTGCGATAAGTGCAATAAACCTTTTCCGGCTTCGACTCAAGATATTTATTTATAAACTCAATATCTTCCTCGCTTAAAGCAGCCGAACCGGCCTTTGCCTTAAGTCCGTAACGCTGCTTTGCGGGGGTGTCTTCGCTTATCGGAATCTGAACGCAGAAGTTTTCACCGAGACGGAACCATTTTAAATAATTTACCCAAAGCGTTGCCAGCTCAACATTCTGCGCGCCCTTTATAAGACCGTATCCCGGATCAATAGCCGTTTCAACATATTGAGGAGTTTCATTGTCAAGCTTCGGCATCGGTGCAAATCCGAGTGCGTCCTTTTCTCTGAGGTCGGCAAAACGGGTTTCAAGCGTAAGCGTTGCCGAGGAAAGCAGCATAGCGCATTTTTCCTGCTCGAAAACGGGGCAGGCGTCAAGCGTGGTAAACGATCCCGTGCCCGCGCCGCTTATTTTATACATACTGTTCATTACCTTTGCTATTTTGGAGCTTTTAACATTGTTTACATACTCCGTTCCGCCCTTTATTTCAACAATCTGCTCGCCCGTCATTGACAAAAGCTCAAGGTTCTGAACCGTAAAGCCGTACTGCGTTACCTCGTTTTTATTGTTCTTTTCAATAAACTGATCGGAAAGCTCTATCATTTTATCCATTGTCCACTCGCCCTTTTCCCAAAGCGCGCGCGGATTTTGGTCTTCAAGACCGTAATTTTTAAACATATTTTTGTTATAGTAAAACCAACTGGTCATAAATTCGCTGATTACGGGGAAATAGGTTTTTCCCTTCCACTTCATAGATTCGGTCAGCTCTTTTGTATCAGACCAAAGCGGGGTATTAAAATCAATAATACCGTCCCACGCCTCTAAAAGTCCGCCCGTAAGCGGCGTGGGGTAAAACTTATCGTATGAAAGGTCCACTACATCGGGTGAATTGCCCGCCGCAACCATTTTGGCAAGGTCCTGCCAATATGTCTCGTGTGTGGAAACCGTTTCGTCAAGCGTTACGCCGAATTCCTTTTTAAAGTATTCCGCCGCCTCACCGTCGGTATTGTTTTCAGCCATTGTAGACCAGCCGAAAACCTTAAGTACCTTTGAATTGCCCGATAAATCGGCAGTAGGCATTTCGATATCGGTGATATCGGTCTTATTTGAGACGTTATTTTTGTTTTCGCCGGACGAAGTAGTATTTTCGTCCTTGCCGCAGCCGGCGGCAGATAATGCAAGAACAGCGGCTGTAAGCAATGCCAAACCCTTTAATAAAGCTTTTTTCTCCATAATAATCTCCGTTCTGCCGCTGAATTTATTTGACAATCGGGAGCTTAAAGCTTCAATAGCGGCTGAATGAAGATAAGCTTTACTGCCGGTGACCGGCAAACCCCGAATTGCGGTTGACTTGAATTTACCCTACAATGCTTGTGCTCATAAGCGACTCGGTAAACCGTTTTTGAATTACGGTGTAAATAATAACGGGCGGCAGTATGAACATAAAGCAAAAGGTTGTTGTATATACGCTGTTTTCTATATCGCCGTAGGCAAAGCCTTCGGCATTTCGCATTGTTTGTATCACCGAGCCAAGTCCCTTTAAAAGCACTGCCAAGGGCTTTGATTTGTTGAAGAAAAGCGAAATATTTATATAATCGTTCCAATACCAAACAAAGCTGAGAATAAAGGACACTAAAAGAATTGCACCGGAATTCGGCAGCATTATACGCACAAATGAGCCCACGGGACCGCAGCCGTCAAGATACGCCGCGTCCTCAAGCTCAGGCGGCATACTCTTGTAGGACTGCCTGAAAAGATAAATAAATAATCCCGATTTAAGCCCCTGCGCAAACAAAGCGGAAATCGTAGTAGGAAGCAGCGTGTTGATCATGGGTATTCCCGTAACCGTTGTGAATTTTGAATACTGAATATAAAGCGGCATCGATATTATCTGCGGCGGAACCACGAAGGTTAAGAGCGCTAAAAAGAAAAGAAATGTTCTGCCCTTAAATTTAAACCTTGCAAACCCATATCCGGTAACGGCGCACGAAAGCATTTGAAGTACCGAACAAACCGACGATAAAAACAATGTTCTTACAAAGGCCGAGGTAAACCCCGTTTTTTCAATTACAAATTTAATATTATCAAACGTTAAGCTTTTAGGCAGCCATATAACGGTGGGATCCATCATATCCGACGGCTCGCGTATGCTCACGCTCAGCGAGAACAAAACAGGGTAAAGTATAATATAGGCAAGCCCTATAAGCAAAACCGCGCGCGCTGCCGAAAGTATTATTCCCGCCGCTTTTTTAGGCCGCTTTTTTTGCGCGGCGGCGGAAAATATTTTTCTGTTATCCTTCATACATTTCCCTCCCCTCAGTCAACGGCGTAATGAATACGGCGGTTTCCGAACAGATAAATAAGCAAAACCATAAGCATTATAACAATAAAGTTCAGTATCGCCATTGCCGCGGCCTCATCAAAATACAGATTATTTGTATATGTATCTATAAGTCTGAACATATCGTTAGAGTAGCTTATCATATTATCAACAAGCGTGTAAAACACGTTTACTATAAGCATGGGCGCGAGCATCGGCATAGTGACCTTCCAAAAGGTTATCCAGCCGTTAGAGCCTTCAACCTGCGCAACCTCGTACATTGATCCGGGTATCGATTGCAGCCCCGCCAAAAAAATAAGTATTTGTATTCCCGAATTCCAGGAAAGCTGAAACACCGAATCCACCGTGCTTTGAATATAATCCACCGTCGAGGGCGAAAGTCCGGCAGAAAGCAATATATTCCCCACCGACTGCGTTTCAAACATTGCCGAGGATCTGTCGCCGCCCGAAATAAGTCCCATAAAGTAATTTCCGTTCATTATTTCGATTGCAATTCCGCCTGAAATTATAACCGGAAGAAAGAAAATTGCTCTTGCAAGGGCGCGCCCGCGAAAATTCTGATTAAGGATAACCGCAATGAAAATTGAAAACACCAAAATCAGCGGCATTTTTGCAATTACCGATGTTATTGTTTTGGTGAAGGCAGGCAGAAAATCCGGATTTTTTGTAAATAATTCGATATAGTTTTTTAATCCGACCGGCTTCATACCTATATTCCCCGGCTGAATACTGACTTCTGACAAGCTGTATCTTACAGAGGATATAAACGGTATAAGAAATAAAAGTATAAATCCGATAAGCCAAACGGAAATAAACAAATACCCGTAATAAGATTTTTTTCTTTCATATGAAAGCTTCATTTTATCTCCATTCCGCCTTTCCTGTTTCAACGGCAAACGATTCGCCTGCCAACACCGTTCCGTCACTCAGTGTAACGCTGCCTTCACCGAAATTCACATATACCGCCGCACCGTTCGAATATTCGGTAACGCTTAAGCTCTCGCTGATGTAGGTGTGTCTTACCATACGGCTTCCCTCGGTTTTTTCGGCAAGCTCTTTGAAACGCAAAAACTTTTCGGTTACCGTTTTATATGACGACTCAAAATTTACACCCGTAAGCCCGCTCAGCTCCGTTCCCTGAAGTGCGTCAGCCTTTTCATATATCCACGAATAGCAAATTCCCGTTCCGAACGCCGCCGCATAAAGCTCTGCTTTGTCCCCTGAATTGGTGCTGTTCATCGGGGAAGCCACACACTCCGCGATTCCCGAAAGCACCGCAGAATAAAACGGAACGCTCTCATCAAGAATATCCTGACCGCTGTGGCACACAGGCGCTGAATAAATAATATCCGCATATACAGCCGCGTAAGCGTTTGCCGAATCAAGCATAAGCGAATCGGTCTGTTTTTCGGCTTTTTCAAGCGCCTTCGCCATAATATCCGCCGAGTCGGTTCTGCGGTATCCCCCGTCCTTGAAATCACAATAAAGCGATGACGCCATATCGCCGAACGCCAGACGTTTAAAACCCGCCTTACCGCTGCTTTCAAGCAATTTTGAAAACACCTTGTCAAATTTTCCTAAGGTAATTCTGTAATACGCTTTGCCGCTGTCGTTAAGCGTGCTTACCGAATAATTATGCCATGAATACGGCAAACCGGTTATGGAATAGGCGGCGCCCGCCATATGTCCCAAATACGTTCCGCCCGAATAGGTTTGAATATTCATAACTGCCGGATAAAGCCTTGTATTCTTATCGTTATTAAACGATAAAAGCTCCTTTTTGCTTATCACCGAGCCGCATGGCGATACTGAGTTAACCTTTTTACCGAAAAGCTCGTCATTGTTCCAGTTACGCAAGCGAACCGCAATGCTTTCAATGCCGTCGCTGCGCAATGCGCCGAGCATTTCCTTCATCTGACCGTAGGTTGTCAGCGATACGGCTTTTTTGTGCGGAACTCCCATTACCGATACCGTTTTAACCGCCGAACCGTAAATATCAAGGTATGCTCCTTTATTGTAATTGCTCTCTTTAAGACCGTATTTTTTAACAAGAAAACCGCGGTATGCTTCCGCCATTCCGTTGTAATCCGCCGCGTCGCCCGATAAAAATATATATCTTGTTGAAATTACGCCCGCCGATTTTTCGGTTTTATCGTAAATTTCGGTTTCGTAATTTCCGAGATTATACATTACCGAGCTTAAAAGCCTGTATGATGTATAAACATTCGCATAAGATGAGAGCTGACCGCAGGCGGCAGCGTTAAGCGTACCGAGAGCCTCGCCCGAATCGCCTATTGCAACTACCGCTGAGCCGTTTACAGCCGCTCCCCATACGGGCATATGCACCGCTTCCTCATCTGTACTAAGATAATTATCCGAGTCGGAAACCGTCGGCTCTGAGCCGTATATAGGTCTTGAATACACCGCGGTGGATTTAACGTCATTTTTAAACCTTATAAGCGCGCCCGAACCGTCCGCCAAAAACAAATACCCGTTATCGGCGGCTCTGCCCCTTAAAAAGTACGGCGCAACCGAAATATCGGTTATTTTAAGGTTATCCTTGCCGATATCAATATTATCGGTATCTATTTTCGTTACAAGCTCCCCGTTTTCAAGATAGACCTCAAAGGGAATATACGCGTCAATTTCGGACAGGTGATAAATAAACCGCACGCCGTTATCTATAAGCTCAATACTGTAATCGCCGCTTCTCACACTGCCGGTATATGTGTTTATGTTTCCGGTTTTCTTAGCGGCGGTATCCGTATAGTCAATTATAAGGGAAGCCTGCATTTTCATCTGAACAAGCTTGCTTGCCGTTTCGCCCGATAAATCCTGCGGACTGCTGTACCATAGGCTTCCGTCATCTGTATTTTCAATGCAAAAATGTGTTGTTGCCGGACAAAACGAAAGCCTTAACGGACCGTTATCGGCACATCTGAGATATTCCGTGCTTTTTGTATCCGTATATGCCGTTGCGGCAATCTGCATTTTTTTATTACTGTCATTTCCGCCGCTGCTGCCGCTGCACCCGCAGGCAGTAACGGCAAGGCCGGCAGCTACAATAAAAACAATTATTCTTTTCAATACAGCCGCCTCCTTTTATGTGTTTATTCTGAAAATAATTTCACTGAAAACTGTTTTTAAGGTTTCCAAAACATTTTGAACAAGGTTATACATAAGAAACATAAGAACCGCAATAAGCAGCATTCCTATTACCGTAACGATTACTATTAAAATCGATTTGCCTATCTCGTATTCGTGGAACACCGAAAAAGCCGCCATAAGTACGGCAAAGCTCCATATTATTCCCACCGCTAAAATAACCGAAAGAAACACCCCTTCGTTTGCAGTAAGGAAATGGCTTAAAATAACCCTTAAAAGTCCCGCAGCGATATAGGGAACCAGCGTAACCGATGTAAAAAAGCATATCTGCAAAAATGTAGCCTTGCCGTCCAAAAGAACGCTGAACGCCCAGTTTGAAATAACAAAAAGCAAAACAACGGCAATTCTTACGGCGGCAATAATAAGTATATTGGTCTTGCCCTCCTCCGCCATTACAAAGGCTTTACCGAAATACTGCTGTTCTGCTATGCCCAAAATAACAAGCATCACCGTCACGGCAAGCGCAAACCACAGCGTGCCTTTTTTCTTTGTCCTCATTTCATCAAAGCCGTTAAACGGGTGGCAAACGGAGTAAAGCATAAGCCCGCCGCCCGAGTAATCGGCTAACGCTTTTTTGCCCGCCGCAGCCCTTTTTTTGCGGTACAGCCTTAACAGCGCAATTATCACCGCCCCGGCGGCAACAACGGCAAACAGTATTAAATAACCGTTCCGCATAGCCTCAACGCGGTACTCGTGAAATGCGTTTGAATACCCCTCGGAATACTTGCCGAGCTCATAATATTTCATTGCTTCCCTGTAGCTTCCCTCATTGAAAAGGGCGTTGCCTATTCCTATGTAAGCTAACTGAAATTCGGGATTTTCCTCTATTACCTCTTTCCACGGCTCAAGCGATTCGGAATAGCTGCCGTTGTTATAAAGCTTTAACGCCTTATGCACCTTTTTGCCCGTTTCGGTAAGAGAAAAAAATGTAATATTGCATTTTTGGGAATCAAGCACCGCAAGCCTGCCGTTTACCTCTTCAACGGCGCACGGCGAGGAAAAAGTGCCCGCATAAGAGCCGATTCCTCCGAAAGCGGTAATAAGCCGCATATTTTCATCAAATTGGCATATACGGCCCCTGCGGTTATCTATAACGCTTATAAATCCGTCACTGCCGTATACTATATCGACAAAGTTCAGATACCTGCTGTCCGCCTCAAATGAGGCTTTGACCTTTGACGGCATACTGTTTTCAATAATATCCATTCCCTTTGGATTAAGGCAGCGTATGCTGTCGATAGTTTCCTTGTAGCCCTTTCCCGAAATAATACGTCCCGGCGTTACGGTATATAAGAAATTATCTCCGCTCATATCCATATTTAAAATTTCGGTAGGAACATAATTGGACATTGCCTCTCTTTGCTCCTTGGACATAAACTGTTTCCAAAAGTAGCTTTGCAGTATCTGCGATGTGGTTTCAACCCGTTCGCCGGCGAAAAAGCCCTTAAAAACGTGTTGGGTGTCAAAAATTGCAAGGCCTTCGTATATGCCGGTACACTGAACATAAAGGTTTCCTACCGAATCCCCCGTGATCTTCTGCGGCAGAAATTCCGCGGCACTGCTGAAATACTCCGACTCCGGCTTTGTTATTTTTTTAATAACCTCGCCCTGTCCGTTTATGCACCAAACGCACTGATTACCCGAATCCGCCGCATAAATAATACCGTCGGCTGCATATATACCCGCAGCCTTTTTCAGCTCCGCCGTATCCGAGCCGTTTTTAACCGATATTTCTCTTGCAGATCCGTCTTTAACATTGTAGACCACTATACGACTGTTTCCCGAATCAAGAATATACAAATCATCGCCGTCGGCATACATATCCGTAGGCTCGGCAAAATCACCCGTCCCGATAAGACTGCCGCTTAATACAAAATCAGGCTCATAAATATCAGGAGTCTGCACGGCGTTCCCGCTGCTGTCATAATTGTATGAATTATAAGGCGTTACGGCGTTTACCGTAAGCGTTCCCATTGCCGCCAGTAAAGCAATAATTAAAGCTAATGCGGCTGAATGTTTTTTCTTACTCATAGCCTTCACCATTTAACCCTTAATTCCCGAAAATGCCATTGTTTCCACGATCCTGCTTTCCATAAGTATAAACAGTATGCACGGCGGTATCATCATAAGCACCGAGGCGGCAGAAGCTGCGCCCACACGCGCTATTCCCGACGCCGCAACATCGCTTAATATAGTCGGCAAAAGCTTCCATTCTTCCTCGTATATAAAGCTGCCGCCCGTCGAGTTCCAAAGCCCCTGAAACGAAAATATTATCAGCGTCAGCACAGCGGGCTTTACAAGCGGCATACATATTTTGTAAAAGGTTGTAAATATGCCCGCGCCGTCAATAGTTGCCGCCTCAAGCATTGTGTCGGGTATCTGAGTCATAAAATTTTTCATAAGAAAAAGACCCAGCGGTGTGCCGGCAGCAGGTATTATTACCGCCCACAGCGTATTTATAAGACCTAATCTTGACATAATGATATACTGCGGAAGCGCCGTTACCGGACCGCTGAAGAGCAGTGCGGTAACCACAAGCTTAAACAGCCATTTATGCCCCGGAAAATTATACTTTGCAAGCACAAACGCCGCCATCGAGCTGAAAACAAGGTTTGTCCCTGTTCCTATAACGGTTACAATAACGCTGTTTACAAGATATCGGTCAAACGGGATCCATAGGCTGTCGGTAAGCTGCGATAATGTGCGGTAATTTTCGGTTGTGGGATTACGCACAAAAAATTTCGGAGGATATACGAATATTTCCTCGGTAGGCTTAAATGACTGCACAATAGAATATATAAACGGCAGCATCATAAAGGCGCCGAAAAGGAGCAGTATTGCAAGCACCGCAATATCGCCGCCGGTTGACCTTGCTACGCCGGTTTTAGATTTTTTTAATTTCACTGTTCAGCGCCCCTCATCCCGCAGAAAATTTTGTAATCAGCCGCTGTATAGCGCCGTTTACGCTTATCATAACCACAAACAGCACAACCGTTATACAGCAGGCGTAACCCATTTCAAAGCGTACCATTCCGTAATCATAGGCATGCGTTACAACAGTAAGAGCCGCGTTATCCGTTGAAGGAAATCCCGCAAGCACCATACAAACGCTGCTTACCGAAAACGCCGCGCTTATCTGCATTACAGCACTGAATAGCAGCTGCGGTCCCATAGACGGCAGAGTAATATAAATAAGCTCCTGTATTCTGTTGCGTATTCCGTCAACAGCGCCTGCTTCATACAGGCTGTAATCAACATTTTGAAGCCCCGCAATAAATGCAAGGAATGATGTGCCGAGACTCATCCATATCTGAACGATTATTATTACTGTCAATACAGTATCCGTATTTGTAAGCCATTGTATCGGTTCTTTTATAATGTTAAGCGACATAAGCACCTGGTTTAACAAACCGTACATATCGCCCGAAAAGATATAAGCCCATATAACGTAAAGCATTCCCGACATTGACGGAGCGTAAAATATAAACGTCATAACCGCCCTTGCCGTTTTCGGCAGCTCATTTATCATCCACGCAAAAAACAGGCAGGCAAAATAGCTTATCGGTCCTGTTATAACGGCAAAAATAAGCGTGTTTCTCACCGCAGTCAGGAATACGTCGTCATCGAAAAACAGCTCGGCATAATTCTTCAGTCCCTCAAAATGCGGCATACTCAGCATATTAAAATCGGTAAAGCTGAAAAAAACGGCAATGGCTATGGGCGCAACAACAAACACGGTGAATATTAAATAAAACGGCAAAAGCATAAGGTAGCAGGTTTTGTACTGCGCCATTCTTTTAAAAACATTTTTTCTCTTCATATATTTCAGTCGCCGCCCTATTTGTTATTTTCCCGTTTGCGCGCAAGCTCCTTGTTTATCCGTTTGTTGTATGTATAAACGGTATCTGTCGGGTTGGCATTATCATATACTACCCGTCTGAAAGCGTTGGTAAGCTCGCGCGTAACGCTGTAATTTCCCGATATTTCATTTAAATACTTTATATTTCCCATTTGCTCATTAAGCAGAGCTTTTTCTTCCCTTGACCATGCAAGGTTGGCAAAAGCCGCTTTATTTGCGGGAGTATAGCGTGAAATAGAACCGAGCGCCGCCTCTATCTGTCTGCCGTATTCGGTCTGAACCTTATCGGAGGTAAACCATTTAAGGAATTTCCAAGCCTGCTCCTTCTTTTCGGAGCCGCTGAAAATCACACCGCAGGTGACCGACTGCGCAAGTCCGGGGCTTGTATCTGCACCGGTTGCCGCGCTTATACAAAGCGTTCGGTCTACTTTACCGTCGTCGCCTTTAACGCCCGGTATAAGCGCCATTTCCCAACGTCCCGAAAGTTCAGGCGACGCCGCCTGTACCTTCAGATATTGCGTATAATCGGCAATTGCAAGCGGCATTTCTCCGGAGCTGAACCGATTGTAAAAATCATATGTCAGCGGAAAACCGTACCGCGAGAAAAGACCCGTCCACATTTTAAACGCTGTTATAGCCGCCTCGCTGTCGAATGCGGTACCTGTAAGCCCGTCGTTATAAAACGAACCGCCGTACTGGAAAAGCAGAGTTGCAAACATACCGATATTTGACGGTATGCCCACCTCCAAATTATTTCTTTGCAGAATCGTGGCCGCCTGATAAAACTCTTCCCATGTATCGGGCGTTTTAATTCCGAGCTCGTCAAATATATCTGTTCTGACAAACATCATATTAAAGCTTTCACTCAGCGGCAGGGCATAGCAGCCGTTTTTATATGTAAACGGAATAAGCGAATTATCAGGAAAATTCTGCGTTGCTTCCGAATAACCGCTCATTACGGTCAAATCAGCCACCGCGCCGCGTATTGCTAAATTTACCGCCATATCGCTCGATAAAAACAATGAAACATCGGGCGCCGTACCCGAAAGAACGGCAGTACGAATATCTACGGTAACAAGCGAAACTTTAACGGGAATATTGCTTTCGCCCGAAAAAGAATTATCCGAAAGCCTTTTGATTATGTTCATTTGCTCGCGCCCTGTAGTGAGCCATACGTCAAGCGTTTCATCTTCATCGGAAATATCGCCCACTACCCCGTAATCATCGGTAAATGAAGCAGCGACACGCTTTATTCTGTATATAAGATTTTTAACAAAGCCGAGATTTGCTTTCGGTTTTTCCGCATTCGGAGAGTATATAACGATATAATCGAGATCAAGCGGCTGTTCCTTTGCGTCCTGATTCCATGAGGAAAACGATTGAATATCACTTTTGAATGACGAAGAGCTTTTCGCCAGTAAATCAGGCTCCTTCTCAACCGATTCAAGACGGTTTATAAGCGAGTGCAGCGATGAAAGCATACTTCCCGATTTTCCGCCGTTTTTCTGCTTGATTTCTTCAAGCAACCCCTCAAGGTCGGTTATCAGTCCCTTGATTTTGCCGTCAAAATCGGGAATAACCTTATCAAGCTGATAATCGCGGTAATTATCGGGGTCGGTTCCCGCCACCATTATTACGCTGCGGTAAAGCGAGTTCAACTCATAAATAATACTATCCGCCTTAACGGTAATATCCGAAAAAGAACCGGGAACCGCCTCAAGCTTGATCTGATAGGTTTTTCCCTTTTCAAAATAAAACGAATACGCTTCTTCTCCGCCGAGCGTTTTGATATACCAATCCTTAGAATACGGGAAAGAAATCGCGCCGCATTCCTCAAAGGGAAGTCTGTCGTCTATAAGCAGTCTGCGAGTTACGGAAAATCCGCTTTTATCGTTTTGTCGGGCGCGAAGGGCAATGTTATACATTCCGGAGCTTTCCGGCGTAAATTCCCACATAAGCCATTGACCGCTTGCAGAATATTTATCGCCTGAAATCATATTGTAAACCAACACATTAGGATCATTCGGCGATGTTGCCGCATTGCTTTTATCATAATCGGGCGAAAGAGTCGAATCGGACGCCTCAAGATAATCCTCGGCTTCTAAAACTATTTTTTCGTTTTCCGTATCCGAAGCATCGCCGAGGTCGCTTATATAATCCTTATAGCCGACTGCCTTTTGCGCGCCCGTAAGCCTTATTTTGCAAAGAGCAAAATTGCCCGTGTGCGCCGTAATTTTCAGGCGGTTTTCACCCTTTGCAAAGGAAAATACCAAAGGCTCGCCGAGCCTTCCGGTCGGGTCAGACAATAAGGCGACCGTATTTTCGCAAATAACCTCCGGGGAAGAAAGAGTCTCGTTTCCGCGACTGTCTTTTTGGCGTTTCCCCTGTTTCCATCGGTGATACAGCGAAAGTTCTCTGCTTTCGCTGAAGGGATAAGCGCCGTTTACCTCTACTCCTATCGACGAGCTTATATAGCTGCCCTCCGCCGCAGGGATATATGTGAGCTCAATATAACCGGATATATCTTCATCGGCGTTAAAGAAAATTTCCGCCCATGCCTCGTCCTCCGAAAAGGATACAAAGCCGTCGGCGCCAAATTCCGCTCCGTCCGATAGCTGCGTATTCGAAATATCAAGGGATATCTCTTTTTCAAATTCGTTTGCGGGAATCTGAATACTGTCAGAATATGTATTATACGAATTTTCGGCGCCTGAACACATACCTGCGGGTAAAAAGGCTGTTGCCGCCGTTAAAAACACCGTCAACAAAACCGATACCGATTTTTTCATTTGTTACCATACCTTTCTCCGCTTTTATAAATTTCAAGCCTATACCGTGGGCTTAGCCTTTGAGAAGCTGAAGCCGTCATTCAATATATGATAGTCCCTCAAATACACGGCAGGCTCAGTACAGCCCTCTTCCTCAAAAACCGTAATTACATTATTTTCTCTTAATAAAGGCCACGGTAAATAAAGAGAAAGCTGCGGTCCTATATTCCAAAAGCGCCCCAAATTAAAGCCGTTTACCGTAACAAAGCCCTTTGTAAAATTATCAAGGTGAACAAAGCAATCCTTTTTTTCCTTAGCCGCAAATTCCCCGGTGAAAAACGCCGGCAAACGTTCGTCACCGTTGTATTTAAGTCTGTCAAGTCCGGTCATCGGCAGGGTGTATATTTCCCAATCGGAGAGAATCTGCTTAACGCCTACCCTGTCCGAAACAAATACATATCCGCATATTCCCTTGCGTTCGCCGTAAAGCATATCCGGACCGAAATTTACGCGCCCCTGATTTTCAACCAAAAGCTCTAAAACTCCGCCCTCATTCAGCCAATCCGCCGTTTCTATGTATTGCTTTTCGTCATTACGGCATATTACACCGCGTTCCGTTCCGTTAAAATAAATATGAGTTCTGTCAAAAACATCTTTAAACCCAAGCAATGTCAGCTGCTGATTCGGTTTTATATATGTCCGGTAAAAAATATAGCCGTAGCTTTGGGAATAATGCTCCATATTTTTTGCAAATTCATCGGTAAATCTGACGCCGATATCACAAAGACTGTCAAACAGCGAAACAGACCTTTCAAGCCTTACCTCGCCTATATTCTGAGTTTTTACCGATTCCGGTCTTTCAAGTCTTTTGCCCGAATACCGCGACATAACCTCCTGCAGCGCCTCGTATTTAGGCGTAATATCTCCGTATTCGTTAAGCGGAGCGTCACAGTCATAGCTTGTGCAATCGGAAAAATATTTTGCCTTCATACGGTTTTCCCTGTCATGAGTAAAAGCATTGGCGCCGTTCATAAAACCGAAGTTTGTTCCTCCGTGGAACATATAAAGATTAAAACCTATATGGTTATCAAGCTGGTGCTGCACTTCGTTTGCCACAGCCTCTTTAGGATATTTCGGCGGATTTACATTCCATCGCAGCGTTCCGCCTATCCAATGCTCCGCATGAAATATGGGCATTTCCGGATAATTCTTGCTTACCCATTCCGTATGCTCCGAAAGAACGCCGTTGCCGAAACCGAAATCAAGCCCCGGAATTGCTCCGCTTATCGTTCCGCCGCACAGCGTCAGCGGCGTATGTCCGTCTGCTGTAAAGATCGGAACGTCAACCCCGCAGTCAAGCAACAGCTTAAAGCATTTTTCCATATATTTCCGAGAGTTTGAAAAAGAGCCGTATTCATTCTCCGCCGCAACCATAATAATATTTCCGCCGTTAGTCTGCAAATGCGGAACTATATGCGACATAAGCTTTTTCATATACCTTTCGGCTTTATCAAAGTAATCAGCCTGGCAGCTTCGCAGCCGTATCCCGTCATTTTTAAGTAACCATGCCGGCAATCCGCCTAAATCCCATTCGCTGCATATGTACGGCCCCGGCCGCACAATAACATACAGCCCTTCTTCCTTTGCCGTTTCTATAAAGCGCTCCACGTCAAGCATACCGTCAAAGCGGTACTCCCCTTCGTTCGGTTCGTGCAAATTCCAACAGCAATAGGTTTCCACCGTATTAAAGCCAATTGCCTTAAGCTTTGAAAGCCGATCCCTCCACTGCTCCGGAAAAATTCTGAAATAGTGCATAGCACCGCTCATTATTTGAGTTTCTTTTCCGTCAATAAAAATTCTGTTTTTCTCTGCCTTTACCAAAATAAATCCTCCTAAGCCCCATAAAGCAATTGCCGCATATTTTAAGCCTGCTTATTATTGACATTGATATTTTGTTTTGTTATTATGATAACAAATATATTGCAAACGGGATGATTTAAGTGTACGTTTCTTCCAACGCCGATAATAAATTCAGTCATGTTACCGAATCCAATCTTGAAGTAGTAAGCGCAGGATATGCCATAGTAGACGAAGGCGACACGGGCGCTACACGCCCTAACGGTTTACCCGACTATCAATTGCTTTATATAAAAGAAGGCTGCGGACACTTTACGATTAAAAATGAAGAAATAACCGTAACGGAAAAGAGTGTTATAATATTTCACCCCTTTGAACCGCAGATATACCGTTACTCTAAAATCGAACATCCAAAAGCATATTGGATACATATAGGCGGACCTCTAATGGAAAATCTGCTTAAGGAATTCGGTATTTATGAGGATAGAATATTCAATATAACAGACGACGCAAAGCTTGTAAGCTCTATTCTTCACACAATATCCGAAATGACTGAAAAAAATGTGGGTTATAAAGAAATGGCTGTTGCATACAGCATACAGGCATTTGCAAACGTATCGAGAAACCGAACTCTTCTGCCGCATAATGTAAAGGAAAACGCAATCAATCAGGCAATACTGAGAATACGCCGCGAGTATACCGAAAACACACTAAATACCGAATATGCGTCCGAAGCTAATATGAGTCTTGCACATTTTCTAAGGCTGTTTAAAGAAAAAACAGGTACAACGCCGCACAATTTTAAGCTTCAGCTCAGAATTGCGGCAGCTAAGGATATGCTTGTCAACACTAACTATAAGGTCAACGATATTGCGCAATCTGTCGGTTTTAACGATCCGCTCTATTTCTGCAAATATTTTTTAAAAATTACGGGCGATACCCCAAGTGCTTTTCGAAAGAAAAATATCAATTGGTGATTTTCACAAATTTTTATTCCTCTTTTCTTGCTTATTATATCAAATTCGCAAAGAGCAAACAATGGATTATTTTATCCAATTCTATGGAAAAAAAAATCATTCGCGCCGATAAGTGCCATTATTTTCCTTAGTTAAATGGATTAAATTGTTTTTTAGCTTTAAAATCACTTGTTTGCACAGAAAATAATATTTTCATTTCTGTCTTCCCTCTTTATATCTGCTTACTCTTTCCCAACGCAATTAAGAAAATAAATACTTAAAAAATAAAAAAACGGCAGCAACCGTTTAAAAGAATTGCTGTCATCAATCTGTCGGAAAACATAAAAATTTTTCCCGGCCGAGAAAAAAAGACCGAACAGCGGAATATCTTAAAGAATTAAAGTGGAATTGTAAATTCTTTTAAAGATATGCTGCGCGGCAAAGCAGCATTGCTTCGTCTAAAAACCGCCGCTTTCGTTCTGTTTTCCCTTTTGGCGTTTTGAAATTACGGCAAGATACATTTTGTCATGCTCGCGCTTTGTTATAACTCCGTTCTTTAAAAGATAATCGTTATAATAAATAAGTCTTAACTCTCTTGCCATAATCTCAAGCATCAAACTGTTGTCTTTCTTCATATGTCTTCCTCTCCGCTTATTAGTATGCGCGGATTTTGTTTTCTTTAGACATAATCGGTGCATAGCCGCAGCAATTACCGTAAAACGCAGGGTGTGCTCTCCTGCCCGTACCGAGGCAGTAAAAAAAAAGTTGCCGTGAATCCTTTTAAAGGATTCACGGCAACTTTTTTTTGCAGCATATAGTTTTATCAATATTTTCCTATGCTGCCGAAAAGCTTTATCTTCTGCTTTACGGCGGCGTTTATATATTTTACCCGCATTTCCCGTGTTTTAAGATAATCTGCGCCCGCGTTTTCTGCGTCCTTCATTGCGTTTGCACCCGCAATGCAAAGGTCGGTAAATATATTCACCTTTGAAATACCCTCGCGCACGGTATTGCGGAAATCGTCGTCCGAAAGCCCCGAACCGCCGTGCAATACGAGCGGAGTGGTTATTGCCGCGTGTATTTCTTTAAGTCTTTCAATATCAAGCCGCGGCTTTGCCTTATATGCGCCGTGCGCCGTGCCTATTGCTACGGCAAGCGCGTCAACGCCGGTGGCGTTTACAAAATCGGTTGCCTCCTTAACGGTTGTGTAGCGGTCGTTTGTTTCGTTATCGCCGCTTGCCGCCTCGCCCACATGACCTATTTCGCCCTCAACGGTAGCGCCCATGGCATGGGCGATTTTTACTATCTCGCGGGTAGCCGCAGTATTGTTCGCCGAATCTCCGGCAGAGCCGTCAAACATAACGCTTGTAAAGCCGAGCTTCAAGGCTTCCATGCAGCGCTCAAAGGTAAGACCGTGATCGTAATGCACAACAACCGGAACGCTCGCGCGCCTTGCGGCTGCTATAACCGACGGAGCTATCAGCTTTAATTCACCGTAAGACAAAAGCACCTCTGCGGTGCCTATTATTATAGGCGAGCGCAGCTCCTCGGCTGCCGATATTGCAGCTTCAAGCATATCTGTGTCAATAGTATTGAAAAGTCCCACGCCGTAATGCTCTTTGGCGGCGCGCGGCAAAATATCGTTTAAATTTGCAAGCATATTTTTTTACTCCTCTATCTGCGGTTCTCTTATAATATTTTCATCGGTGAAAATGTCGGTTTCATCGGTGCTGTGGGTGGAAAATTCCGAAATTACCGCGCCTTCATCACCCGCTATGAACCAGTGCTTTGTATTCGGCATAATGGTATACTGCTCACCCGGCAGCAGCACGATTTCTTTAAAAGCGGTAAGCGCGGTATCAGGCAGCTTAACGCTTACGTCCGACGGATTGCCGCCCTCAACATAAAGGTAAACCTTGCCTAAGCGGCAGCGGAAGGTTTCTTCCTTGCCGTCTCTGCCGTTTGTCGGTATGTGCCTGTGTTCGGGGCAGGCCTGCCCAGGCAGCAGCACCATTTCCTTTGCGCAAACGCGCGCGGTGTTGATATATGTGAGCAGCTGCAAGCCAATCTCGCTTACCCTGCCGAGACCGAAATCAGCAACCTCAATGCGGTTTTTTTCCTCCTCGGTAAGTATTATATTCGCTTTTTCATAGTAGCCGATCGCCTTTTGGACCTGTGATATATACTCGTCCTTTTTCATAATTATAATCTGCCTTTCCGCGAAAGGCACCGACGGGGTTATGAAA
>ERZ825137.1157-NODE-1157-length-34992-cov-4.742651_pt1 | contig 34992 bp, 32 predicted proteins | sample MGYA00519873_ERZ825137 | MGnify/ENA primary metagenome ERZ825137 (study PRJEB31778, sample SAMEA3449190) | human gut metagenome | biome: human gut; feature: human-associated habitat; material: faeces | place: United Kingdom | collected 2010/2012 ...
CCTTTGGGACACTGGGTGGAAAAGAGGTCCCTGTCATAGAGCTTTCCACCAGCCGTTGTGCCGTGGGGCTGCTGCCCTACGGCGCAGCCGTCCGTAGCATCTATGTGCCGGACAGAAACGGCAAGATGACGGACATCTGCCTGGGCTACGACGAGTTGGAAAGCTATCGGCACATGGATGCCTGCTTCGGCGGAACTATCGGGCGCTGTGCCAACCGCATCGGCGGGGCGGCCTTCAGCATCGACGGCACGGCGTACCGTGTTACGGCAAACGAGGGAAGGAACTGCCTCCACGGAGGAAACGAGGGCTTCCACAAAAAGCTGTGGGACTTCACCTGCGCCGAGAATGCGGTCACGTTCACCTACACCTCCCCCGACGGGGAGGAGGGCTTCCCCGGCGCTGCCCGTGTGGAGGTCACCTACCGCTTGGCAGACAGTACGCTCACCATAGAGTACCGTGCGGCGGCGGAGAAGGACACCGTGGTTAACCTGACGAACCACGCCTATTTCAATCTGGGCGGCCACGACAGCGGCACGGTGGATGACCAGGTGCTGACGGTACAGGCCGACCACTATACGCCGACAGATGGAGAGAACATCCCAACGGGACAGATGGCGGAGGTGGAGGGGACACTGCTGGACCTCCGTGCTCCCACGGAGATGAAGAGCCGTCTCCGCAATGTATCTCTGAACGGCGGGCATGGATATGATCACAACTATGTTCTCAATGCGGGGCAAGCACCGGCGGCGGAGCTGTGGTGTCCTGCCACTGGCATCGGAATGGAACTGACCACCTCAATGGAGGGAATGCAGCTATATACGGCGGGATGGCTGACGGAACGCACCGGAAAGCAAGGGGCACTCTATGGGCCTTTCCACGGGATCTGCCTGGAAACACAGCGGTTTCCGGACGCTGTGAATCATGCGGCCTTTCCCTCTCCCATCCTGCGGGCCGGTGTGACATACCGCGAGAATACCCTTTATCGCTTCTTTGTCCGATAGGACGCGGCAAAAGCAGAGCCGTGGATACATACCCCATGCCGTGGGATGCCATAATCAAAAAATACCGACAGCCGCAGGCCATCGCATTGAATGGCCTGCGGCTGTTCCCGCAGATTACTTCATGGTCGATTCGGCAGCGATTATAGCGGAGCAACGCACCTTAAGGCTGGCGAACCGAATCATACTTGGAATCGCCCAAGGCTTTGAGATAGGCATCATATGCTGCTTCCAAGGAGGAATACTGTTCTCCTTTTTCCAGGATTTCCTTATATTGCTTTTGCAAAACAAGTGATTGGGAAACGGCAACATAGGTTTTGCCGTCTTTTTTTCGCTTGCCGGTCATGGTTTCGGAAACATAATATTTCCCTTTGCCGGTTTGAATAATTACGGGAATGTTTTCCCCGACTCCGACTTTGTCTGTGTTCAGAGACGTCCAGAAAAGATACCGATTTGCTTCTTGCCCGACTCTTCCGTCGCCGAGATAGGCCCATGTGCAGTCCGGCTGCTGCAGGAGACTGTTGTCCAACTTTCCGATTGCTTCGTAGATAGCCGGAACATAATCTGACTTCGGACACCTGGAGTCAAACTCGAAGTTGGAGTGAGTATTTACAGCGCCGTTTTTCCAAAAGTCTGTACTATATAGAAGTGGGAAGAAATCCGTCACGCTTGTGTTAAACGGATACTTGGGGGCAGAAGGGTCGGCTTTCCCGCTCCAAGTCAGAATGATTCCGTAATTCTCATTATATGAAACAACACAGGTTCCATTCGGCGCAGCAACGCCTTTCCAATTATTCGTGTCTCCTTGATCTTTGTAATGGACGATACCGCCGATATTCACCGGATCGACCGATTGCCAGTCGGCCCGCTTCTGCTTCAGGTCAACGGTCACGGTGGTCTCCGAATTCCCGAGCAGTGCCTCTGCAGATACCTGTGCATAAGCGGAGCGCACATTTGCAAGGTCAGCCGCTTCTCGGGTTTTTTCAAGCTGTGATGAAAATACCGGGATCGCAATCGCAATCAATACAGCGATGATTGCAATGACGATCAGCATTTCCATCAACGTAAATCCATTTCTGATTCGTTTCACTATAATCCCTGCTTTATCTTGGATATATATTCTTTATATGCCATCCTATCATAATTTTGAGATGTTTGCAACGAGAAAGCTGCAAAATTGGAAAATTGAAAAATGAAAATCCCCGGCAGGCTGCGTTTTCCACAATCTGCCGGGAATCCCTTTACTACACTGTCAATGTTGCTATGTATTTCACGGACGCTGCATGTTCGATTTGGGCGAAAATAGCCACTCTACGCCGGGAAAATAAACCAAATGTAGCCGGAAATAAAAGCCACTACCGAAGCTCCACCGGGGACGTCTTCAAGCGCTTCACCGGGTCACGAAAAAGGGGATCACACGCTCCGCTATGAGAACGTCGTTGCACTTCCAGCAGATCGTCACGCGGTAAGTACCGGCAGGGACACGGGAGATGCCCTTCGCCGGAAGCAGCGTCAGGGTTCGCGTTTCCGCGGCGTTGGTGGAGCTGCTGCCCTCAGTCGCCGCATCTTCCCCTTCAACCGCCGTTGTCCATTCGATCTGGACCACTTTGTCTGCGCTGACATACCTGATTATGCTCTGTGTCTCCAAAACCTCCACGTTGACAGACGCGAATACGCTTTTGAAAACAAAAAACCGCCGCGGACATAGTCCGTCCCGGGAGTTTCCTGCCGCACAGCCAAAATTTCACTTTATTGGCAATGATCTCCCTTGTTTCGACCCTTCTCTCCGCATAGAAATTGCAGGGTGCAGGTTTGCCTTTCGGCAAACCTGCACCCTGCAATTTCATAGTTAGTAAAATCTCCATTACGGTCATTTACGATGTCTGCCCCATCTCAAAAGAATCGCCCGGCGCATGATGTGCCGGGCGATTTCCCACAATAGATGTACCAGGGGGAGGTAAACATATCTGTTTTGTTTTACAGCATGGGGGGACAGTCCGATCACACCGCACAGCAGGCAGCAGATCACAGGGATAACAACAGAAGTCAGCACCACTGTCAGATAACCGGGCCGCATGGTATCCTTGTCATTCCAGTAGCCGTAGCCCTTGTTCATCAGCATGATCGCGTTCATACCCATAGCCCAATTGTGTATTGATCCCATTTTGTATCCATGCACAAAATGTATATAAATTCCATTAGGAATATCTGTCATACTTGCGTCACCCGACGGCAGAGGACGCATCCCGCTCCCTCAATACATCAGTAATACTTATATAACATATATAAAATTTATGTTTCACTTATTCCATCGCTGCGCGTATAATACGCTGTTGTTTGAAAAGCGCATTAGGATAGGAGGCTGTATATATGGCGAATTGCGCGATCGTGGGGATCAACTGGGGTGACGAAGGAAAAGGCCGCATGGTGGACTACCTGACAAGGCAGTACGATGTGGTGGTGCGGTATCAGGGCGGCGGCAATGCCGGGCATACGGTCATCAACGACATGGGCAAGTTTGCCCTGCACCTGCTGCCCTCCGGCGTCTTTCGCAGCGGCGTGATGAACATTTTGGGCAACGGTGTGGCGCTGGACTGCGAAAACCTGGTGGCGGAGATGGAGACGCTCCGCGCAGCGGGCGTCAGCATCTCTCCGGAGAACCTGATGGTCAGCAGCCGGGCCTCCCTGCTGCTGCCGTGGCATCGGGAGCTGGACGCGCTGGAGGAAGCGCGGCTCAAGGATAAGCAGTACGGCTCCACCAAGCAGGGCATCGCGCCGTTCTACTCCGACAAATATCAGAAAAAGACCATCCAGGCCGGCGAGCTGCTGCATCCGGAGCACCTGAAGGCGCACCTGCAGGATCTGCTGGAGTGGAAGAACCTGATCCTACAGAAGGTCTACGGGGCTAAGGGTTATACGATGGACGAGATGACCGCGTGGCTGGAGACGTATGCCGCGCAGGTGCAGCCCTATGTGGCGGACACGGGGCGCTGGCTGCGTCAGGCACAGGCGGCGGGCAAGTCCATCCTGTTCGAGGGACAACTGGGTGCGCTGCGGGATCTGGACTATGGCATCTATCCCTATACCACGTCCTCCAACACCATCGCCGCCTACGCGCCCATCGGCGCAGGGCTGCCCACGGCGAAGATCGATCAGGTGGTGGGCGTGGTGAAGGCCTACTCCTCCTGCGTGGGCGAGGGTCCCTTCACCTGCGAGTGGTTCGGCGCCGACGCGGACAAGCTCCGGGAGGCCGGAGCGGAATACGGCGCCAAGACAGGTCGTCCCCGCCGGGTGGGACCCATCGATCTGGTGGCCACCCGCTACGGCGTGGAGGTACAGGGTGCCACCAACATCGCCCTGACCAAGCTGGACATTCTCAGCTACATGAAGGAGATACCCGTCTGCGCCGCCTATGAGATCGACGGCCGGATCACCCGCGAATTTCCCTTCCCCGCGGTGCTGGAAAAGGCGAAGCCGGTCATGGAGTACCGGCCGGGCTGGTGCTGCGACATCTCCGCCGTCCGCACATGGGAGGATATGCCCCAGGCGGCGCGGGACTATGTGGAGTATGTGGAGCAGGCCATCGGCTGCCATATCGGATATGTCTCCGTGGGTGCCGAGCGGGAAAGCCTGATCGTTCGATGAGCAGGGAGGAAGCCGTGTCACACGATATGTATAACTCTCCGCTGGCATCTCGCTACGCCTCGGAGTACATGCTGCACCTGTTTTCCGATGACAGCCGCTATCAGACGTGGCGGCGGCTGTGGGCGGCGCTGGCGCGCGCCCAGCACCAGCTGGGACTGCCCGTCACCGAGGCGCAGGCGGCGGAGCTGGAAGCCCACATCACCGATATCGACTACGAGGAGGCCGCCCGGCGGGAGCGCCAGGTGCGCCATGATGTGATGGCGCACGTGTACGCCTACGGCAAGGCCGCGCCGTCGGCGGCGGGCATCATCCATCTGGGCGCCACCAGCTGCTATGTGACCGACAACGCCGATCTGATCCTGTACCGGGACGGCCTTGTCTATCTGCGGACGCAGCTGCTGGCGGTGCTGGGGAATCTGGCGGCCTTTGCGGAGAAATACGCCGCCACGCCCACGCTGGGCTATACCCACTACCAGCCGGCGCAGCCTGTGACCGTGGGCAAGCGCGCCACCCTCTGGATGCAGGACTTTCTGGCGGACGTGGAGGAGCTGGATCACCTGCTGTCCACGCTGCGCTTCCTGGGCTGCCGGGGCACCACCGGCACCGAAGCCAGCTTCATGGAGCTGTTCGATGGCGACGAGGAAAAGATCGACGAGATGAACCGCCGTATCGCGGCGGAGTTCGGCTTTTCCGACTGCTTCCCGGTGTGCGGGCAGACCTATCCCCGAAAGGTGGACAGCCGTATTCTCGGCTGTCTCAGCGGTATCGCCCAGAGCGCTTATCGCATGGCTAACGACATCCGGCTTTTGCAGCACGACCGCCAGCTGGAGGAGCCGTTCGAGGAGGAGCAGATCGGCTCGTCCGCTATGGCCTACAAGCGCAATCCCATGCGGTGCGAACGGATATGCTCCCTGAGCCGCTATCTGATGGCCGACGCCATGAACGCGCCTATGACCGCCAGCGTGCAGTGGCTGGAGCGGACGCTGGACGATTCCGCCAACCGCCGTATCGCGCTGCCGGAGGGCTTCCTGTGCGCCGACGCGGTACTGCGCCTGTGCCAGAACGTAACGGCGGGTCTGCACGTCAACGAGGCCATCGTGGACCGCACCCTGCGGGAGTACCTGCCGTTTCTGGCCACGGAGGACCTGATGATGGAGGCTGTAAAGCGCGGCGGCGACCGCCAGCAGCTGCACGAGATCATCCGGCGGCACTCCATGGCCGCCACGGCCCGCATGAAGGAGGGCCTGCCCTGCGATCTGCTGGACCGTCTGGCGGGGGATCCTGCCTTCGGCCTGAGCCGCGGGGAGCTGGAGCAGCTGATGGAGCCGCAGCGCTACATCGGACGCTGCCCCCAGCAGGTGCGGCAGTTTCTGGATGCCTGTGCGCCGCTGCTGCGTCAGGCGCAGGGCGCCGATGGAGACATCCGCGTGTGAGGCCGTACAGCTTCTGAATTACGAAAAGGAGCGCAGCACGGGTGCCGCGGCCGAGAGCGGGGCGGGGCGATAAATGCCTGCGGGATACGCTTATCTTCATGGAACGCACATCAGAAAAAAGCTGCAAAATCACCGGCAAGGTGATTTTGCAGCTTTCTTTGTCTTCTGTTATCTTTTTATCCTATTACGGAAAATGGGCGCACGCTCCGGCCGATCGGCATCGGCCGATTTTGCAGCCTTACAGCTCATCTGCCGCCGGAGAATTCTCGGGGAAAAAGAGGGCCGGATCGATCCGGTCATTCGCGGCGTCCTTGTCCATGAAGGTAAGCTCTCGAAATTTAATGTCCAGCATAAAGTTGCGATCCTTGATCTCCGCATCCAGTATACGGAAAAAGCGGCGCTCGCCCTTCTGGCACAGGCAGGCGTAATGGGGCTTATAGACCACATACGCCTCCAGTGTGCTGACCTGCGGATATTGGTGGAAGATCTTATAGGCTCGCCGTTTGATGAATTTCGCTACGTTGGCATCGGCGCCCGCCTTGTCGATCTTGCACACGACCACTGCGGAGGGATCCACCTCCTCATAAGAGGTTGCCGGACGCCCCTTCATCTGCTGCACGGTACCGAAGCCGCCCTCCATGGCCACCGTATAGACCACCCTGCGGGTGGGCAGGCCCGCCGCCCGCAGAAGCTTCGCTTCAGCGGCCTCCAGATAGTAGGGGTAGTAGAACTTTCTGATCTGCAGCACGGATACCTCCTTGGGAACATGTCCGAGCTTATTGAAGAAGGTTCCGATCAGCCCGCTATTGTCGCGGCTGGCCAGCTGCAGGGCTTCCTCCTCTGTGAGACGAGTTTTCGTAGTACAAATCTTCATAATGATCCTCCTCGCATCATGGCGGATATGGCATCATGGGCGCAGAAAACTGCGCCCATGATGCCAGTAGTGAGAAAAGCGGAAAGACCGATGGATCATCAATCTTGCTCGTTAAAGAATACCTCCAGCTCCGCCTCCGAGCTCTTGGGTGTGAACTTACTCACCACAATGCAAACGACCAGAGACACGATAGAGCCGATGACGGCGGGCCAGATACCGCCGGGCCATGCGCTGAGGGAATTGAACTGGATATATCCCAGCACATACCAGACGATCGCCATGACAGCGCCGCTGATGATACCCCACAGGCCGCCTGCCTTCGTGGCGCCGGGCCACCACAGGCCGAGCAGCAGGGGGAACGTAAAGGCAGCAGCCTGTACGCTGAAGCCGGTGGTCAGGATCCAAACGATGGCATCCGGGGGATCCATAGCGATGAGGAAGCCCAGCAACGCTGCGACCACAATGGCGATCCGGCCGATATTGATGGCCTTCTTGCTTTCCATGTCGCCGTGCATACGCTTGACATAAATGTCGTTGACCACGAGAGAGCTGATCAGCAGCAGCACGGAGTCCACGGTAGACATCATGGCGCCCAGCGCTGCGGCCAGGATCACGCCGCCAAGGAGCGGGTGAAGGTACTCGCGGATCAGCAGAGGCAGCGTCATGTCGCTGCTGGGAATGTCCACGCCCACCAGCAGAGGAAGCGCGCAGAAGGCCAGAATGCTGATACCAAGGAAGATCACGCTCTCAAAGACGATGGAATAGCTCAGCGCCTTCTTCATGGTCTTGCCGTCACTGGTGGTGAGGAAGCGGGTGGTAGCGGCGGGCTGGCCGCCGATCTGATAGAAGCCCCATACCAGGAAGCCGGAGATCACCCACATCATGGGCTGGCCGCTGGTGAGGGATGCACCCTGGGGATTTATCTGAGCAAAGGCCTCGTTCATGGCAGTGAGACCGCCTACCTTGCCAAGGCATACAGGGACCATGATCAGGATGCCGACCACCATGATGATGCCCTGAACCAGATCAGTCCACGCCACAGCGAACATGCCGCCCAGAAGGGTGTAGATCAACACGATCGCACCGAACACGATAATAGCGGTCATATAGGGCATATTCAGCAGCACCTGGAAGGCGGAGCCAGCCGCCTTCAGCTGACCGGCCACAGAAGGGATCAAACAGACCAGCATCAGACAGGTGGACAAAATGCTGGCGGCTTTGCCATAGCGGGATTCAATGATGTCTCCCAGCGTGACGCTCTTGAGCCGGGCCGCCACCTGCCGGACACGATCGCCCAGCAGAATATAGCAGAACCACGGAGCCGCCGCGGAAGACAACGCGCCCGGGACGAAGGGATAACCGATGGTACTCAGCGTACCGACAGTTCCCAGATAGGTACTGCCGCTCATCTGTGTGGCGGAGAAAGAGAAGTCGATAGCCGCTGCGCTCAGCTTGTCCTTCGCGAGGAAATAGTCGTCGCCATCGTTGGTGATCTTACGGCCGGCAAGGATGCCGATCCCCAGCATCGCGACGAAATAGATGACAATAACGATGAGATATTGTGTGATTACGCTCATTTCTCATACTCCTTTCGTTGTGCTGTGTCGGTTACTTGCCTGTTTTGGCGTAGAACAGGCTGGCCAAAATAATGTACACATAGCCCAGGTACCCGACGATAAAGGTGGTGGCGTCCAAGCCGAAGACATTTCGCGGAAGGTCAGGGATCATCATCATGATCACGCCTGCCACCGTAAAGAAAATCATCAGGATCAGGGATACTTTGGGGAATTTAGGTTTTTTCATCGTGTTGATCTCTCCTCTCTGTTCTGTTCGGGACACACAGGAAGTCACGCGAGCCGAACAGCGGCTCACCAGACCTCCTTGAGCATACGGATCGTATTTCCGCCCATGACCTTGGCAATATCCGTCTCGCTGTAATTGTGCTTGATGAGCCAGCGCAGGATGTTGTAGGACGCCTCGGTGGGATTCTCAATGCCGCGCACATACGGGACCTCCGGGAAAGAGGTGGTGCCGTCTGCGTTCTTCTTTCCGAATGCCTGCTTGATGGAGAGGCTGGCCGCAAAGGCGTGGTGCAGTCCCACATGGTCGCCGTACAGCGTGTCGGGGCCGAAGGTGACGTGGTCAATGCCCACCACATCCTTGACATACTCAAAGTGCTCCATAAAGGATTCGATGGTATGGGTGGGATTCTTTTCTGTGATGGTGGTGTGGGGAGCCGCCTCGATTCCGATGACGCCGCCCTTGTCGGCGCAGGCGCGCAGCACACTGTCGGGCTTCAGGCGGTTGCTGTTCCAGAGCGCCCGCGCACCCGTATGGGAAATGAAGATCGGCTTCTTGCTGCACTCGATAATGTCCATGGTGGTCTTATCGCCTACGTGCGCCGCATCGATAGCCATGCCGACCTTGTTCATGCGCTCCACTACCTGTGCGCCAAAGAAGGTCAGGCCGCCGTCGCTCTTCTCCTTCAGGCCGCTGCCGCAGCCGTTGGACTCGCTGTAGGTGATGCCCATCAGGCGGACGCCCATGCCATACAGCACGTCCACGCGATCCACTTCGTTTTCCAGCATGGCGGCGCCTTCAACAACGGGGACCCATGCGACCTTGCCCTCTGCCTTGGCACGGAAAATGTCATCCACCTTTTCGCACTTGATCAGGAAGTCCTGATGGGCAATATCGGCCAGGCGCATACCCAGATCATAGATCACATCGTTCCACTTCCATCCGTGCTTGGAGGAAATCATGCAGCAGCCGTCCATCAGGTTATCGAACACGCAGTCCCAGGTAGACTCGGCCAGTGCGCGGTAGGCGGTAAAGGAACGGCCCTCGCGCACCTGATCAAAGGTCTGCTCGATATGCTTCGGGAAACAGAACGGATGCTCATGCAGGCTGATCATGGGATGGGCGGCGATCACGTGCTCGTAGAACTCCTCCTGCTCAGGGGTCAGGTCAATAATGTACTCACCAAACTCATTGCCCTCGGCCGCCAGCTCAAACGCGGTATAGTCTACACCAGGCTCCAGAAACTGATACGCCTTGTAGCCCTTGTAACCGGATTTCAACGTCTTCTTCATGTTCAGTTCCTCCTTATACACATAAATAAATATAAATATATAGTCTCTGATGGTAAAACGCAGGGTATTTGCCGGACTATCTTCGTCCTGTCATGACATCCCTGTCGGGAATTGGCCGTAACCCCTGTTTGTTCCTGTAGGATCAGATGCAAAGAATGGCACCGGTGTCCGGAGCTTCGTCCTGCTCCGACTGCGCCCCTCTCAGCTGCTGACCGCCTTACACACCCCGCAGCTTGATGGGGAACGGATAGGCCTTCTTGCTGTGGGACACGCCCATGCGGACGAGCGCCTCCAGCGTATGTACCGCTGCCGTCAGCGGATTGACAACGGGGATCCCCAGCTGGCGGGATATCTCCTTGTCGATTTGGGCAAAGGCCAGCGACATGCAGCCCAGCGTCACACAGTCCGCCCTGTCCAGATCCCGGCACTTCTGTGCCTCCTCAAGCGTGCGCTCGGCGGCAATGCCGGGGTTCCGGTTAATATCCAGCACGGTGATATCGGTGGAGCGGATCGAGGCCAGGCTATCTCCCAGCCCGCATTTCTTCACCAGCTCCTCCGTGGTTCCCAAAAGCTCCTGCAGCGGCGTGATAACGGAGAAGCGGCGGCCCAGCATGGAGCACACCACATAGGATGCCTGCGCCGGCCCAATGACGGGGATCTTTACCATCTCCCGCGCACCATCTACACCGGGATCGCCGGCGCAGCCAATGATCACGCCGTCAAATCCATCCTTCTCTGCCTGCACGGTCGCCTCAATCACACCGGGAATCGCCTGATACTCATCACACATGCACTCAATGCAGGACGGGCCCGTGGGGACGTCGGCAATTTCAATCGTGACACCCGGTCCTGCGATCGATTGCAGGACCTCTCCACGGCGTTGGAATTCTGCTTCACCCAGACCTTTTTTGATGTTTCCTGGCAGCAAATAGAGGAGTCTCATAGCTTAGACCACTTCCTTTCCATAATTTGTTAAATAATGTCCACCATGATAGCACAGCCCCGCCAAAACAGGTAGTGCCGATTTTGCAAAGATAATTGCATATAATGCAATACGGAAACGTTTTTTTCCTCTCAGTTTATTGTCATCCCGAGCCACGCGTAGTATAATACTCTGCTATAATAAGGTAGCCGCAGGCATATAGGACATAACGAGAAAGGAGTCTCTTCGATGATAGATGAAAAAAATATAACTTTTGATGACCGCACCCAGCCTGGCGACAGGCTGATCCCTCTGCAGGCCCGCTACTCCTGCCGCTCTTTTTCGGATCAAGAGATTCCGGAGGAATTGCTTAATCAGGTGATCGCCGCAGGGCTTAACGCCCCCACGGGAGGCAACCTTCAGCCGTACACAGTGCTGGTCATAAGGAACCCGGAGACGAAGAAGATACTGGCGGAGCTATGCGGTCAGAGCTTTATCGGCGGAGCAGCCGTCAATCTGCTGTTTATTCTTGATTGGCACCGGCTGGCTGTCTATGCGCAGGCAAAGCATGCGCCCTTCGTGGCTGAGAAGTCCTTTTTCCAGAACCTGATCGCATTTGCGGACATTATGTGTGCCTGCCAGCTTATGGAAACAGCAGCGTATCTTTCCGGTCTGGGCGCCTGCATGGTGGGGAATATTCTCGGCCACGGAGAGCGCTTGGCCGAGCTGCTGCATCTGCCGGACAGAGCCTATCCGATCATGATGCTTGCGCTGGGCTATCCGGCCAGAAGCAGCGCCAACCGCCCCAAAAAGCTCACCCCCGAGGATATGGTATTTCAGGAGACATACCCTGCCTTCAGCCGGGAGGAGATCATCGCCGCCTATGAGCAGAAATACGGCGCGATCACGACCGTCCTGCCTCGTGACCCTGCTCATCGCGAGGATATGCTGCAGCGGCTTCTTGCATCGCTGCGAACCTCCTACACGGAGCAGGAGGCCCAGGCGATCCTGACAGAGGTCAGCGAGGCAGGCTTCCTCAACGAGATGCAGCGGCGCTTCGGCTTACATTACGCCTGCTCCACCGCAGCAGAGCAGGCCGACCACCTGATGAAGGATCTGGCTCTGCGCCATATCCTGTTTCAATCCTGCGGGAAAGGAGCGGAAGATGAACATTCAACAGCTCAAGCTGTTCAGTGACGTAGTACGTTTCGGATCCGTAAACAAGGCGGCTCAGGCCAATTATACATCGCCCTCCACCCTGAGCCGCTCTATCCGCGAATTGGAAAAAACGACCCGTATCGTCCTGTTTCGCCGCGGGCACGATGGAATGCAGCTGACCCATCAGGGTGAGGAATTCTACATGATGGTTCAGCCCATACTGAATGATCTGCAGCAGCTGGAGATGGTCTATGCAGATGAAAACAGCATCCGGGATCTGCTGCGGCTGACTATGTGTGTACAGCAGAACAGCATTGCCATGGAGTGCCTGATCGAGTTTTATAACCGCTATGGGGCAGAGGCCAAGTATGTGGATATTGTCATGGCGGCATACAGCTCATTAGTAGAAACGATCGACACTATGATGAAGAAACGCTTTATGCTGGCCATCGTGCAGTATAACAGCGTTCAGGAGAGTGAAATCTACGACTACTTCCACCACAAGCATCTGCAGGTGCTTGTACGCAAAAGCACACAGGCTCACGTTTCGATGAACGCCGGGCATCCTCTGGCAGGCAGAGATTCGCTGACGCTGGAGGATCTGGATGGATATACGCGCATCTGCTATATGGACGAAACAGTGCCGGATCTCAACTACTACACCGAAGCGGATGAGTACGCCTCCGCGAAACGGCGCATACTGATAAAGGAGCGCGGGCAGTTGATCGACCTGCTGGAGTATACGGATGCCTATTTCCTTGGGACAAGCCCCAGTAAGCTGATAAACGAAAATCCGCGAATACGGACCATTCCCCTCTTCGGGCTGGAGAATGAACCCGTAACGGTGCTCCTGGGACAGCAGAATTATACCCTTCCCAGAAACGCACAGCGGTTTGCAGATATTTTCCGGCAGGTGACGGAGAATATTTAGGCCACGCCTTGCGCGAGCTGTTACCCCCCCGACAGAGGAAGCTCTGCCGCCTTTTGCGATGGATATGACAAAAATAGATACCCCTGTGAGGCTCGACCTCGCAGGGGTATCTATTCTTGTCAAAAAAGTCCAACCGATGGCTATGCCGGTACGAACTTTCCAGCGCCCCGCCTTTCAGCGGATGCTGCGGCACATAGAGTGCCTCATGTTGATATGAAATGGTATCAGCGGGCGGTATAATATGAACCGCTGCGACGCCGCTGAACGAGCACGGCTTTGGATCGAAGCACGCACTGGCCTCCTGCGACAGCAGCCCCGACCAGAAGTGGAGCACGTCACAATTTGGTTATGTCTCCAGCGGTGTTCGGCAATGCCGCGGCAAATCGCTGTTCACGCAGATATGCCGCTTCGCCGCGCTGCTGTCATAAACCGCCTGAATGACTTCCTGCGTATGGTAGGCAAAGCGGGCATCCAACATGGACACACGGCCCGCCAGCAGTGCCCGCGCCATTTCCGCCACACCGGCGCCCCGCCACAGCTCCGTGTAGCCACCGGTGCGGGGTACTTCCCGCCGCTCCCTGCCCTGATCCAGCCATACATGGCGGCTGAACTTATTGGGTTCAGGGATACGCAGTGTGCCCTTTGTGCCATAAATGGCAATATAAGGTTCTTCTTTTCCACCGCTGTCCGCGTTCATATGCAGGGTCCCCAGTACGCCGCTGCGAAACCGCAGCGCCGCCATAAAGCGGTTTTCATTCCGAATATGCAGTCCTCCCTCACGGTAAGGACGGCTCACGTCGGCAAAACCGGTCACCTCTGCCACAGGCCCCAGCAGATAGGCGGCACAGCTGATAAAGTAGGGACCGATATCCATGCCGCAGCCCGCACCAGGCTGCAGCAGGAACGGCAGGCGCGGATAGAAAGCACCGTAATCACGGTTCATATTCATCTCTACGCTGGTCACCTGTCCGATCATGCCATCCTGCAACGCCTGACGCGCCGTCTGTACACCAGCGCTGAGCATGGTATCCGGTGCGCAGCACAGCGACCGGCCCTGCTTTTCCGCCAGTGCAAGCAGCTGTGCGGACTGCTTCAGAGATCCTGTCAGCGTCTTCTCCGAGTAGACGTGCTTCCCCCGCTCCAGCGCCTGGCGGATAATGGCTTCATGGGCGGGCACAGGCGTCAGGTTTACCACCAGGTCAATATCAGGGCTGGCCAGCAGCGCTTCCGTAGAAACAGCTGTGATACCATATTGCGCGGCCCGCGCCTGCGCTGAGTACATGTGGGCACTGCTGCACAACCGAACCTCCAGCACATCAGAAAAATGCCGGGTCATTGTATCCAGATAAACAGAGCTGATGGCGCCGCAGCCTACCACACCTACGCGGATCGTAGTCATATTTATTTACCTCCAGTATGCAGTACAAGCCGGATCATAGAGATCCGGCTTGTAACGCTGAGAATTATATGCATGTAGAGAGGAACCGTCAAATTATTCCGCAGAGGAGTTCTCGGACTCAACATTCGCGGCAACGGGCTTGCGGCTCTTGCGGATCGCAGAAACGATCGGCAGCAGCAGGCTCAGAATGGCGATGATCAGCAACGCGCAGCTGATGGGACGTGTAAAGAAGATCGCAAAGCTGCCTTCCGATACCACCAGTGACCGCTGCAGGTTCTTTTCCACCATGTCGCCCAGAATGATACCCAGAATGATGGGCGGAATGGGGAAGTCAAACTTGACCATGAAGAAACCGATAAAGCCGAAGAACACCATGACGAAGATGTCCGTCATGTTATGGTTAAAGGCAAACGTACCCACAGAGCAGAACATAAAGACCATGGGGGTCAGCACCTGCAGGGGCATGTTGGAGATCTTGGCAAAGCCGCGCATACCGCAGTAGCCCAGCAGGCACATGAAGATATTGGCCACCAGCAGACCGAGGATGATGATATACACCTTATCGGTAGAGTTGCTGAACAGCAGCGGACCGGGGGTAATACCCAGCATCATCAGCGAGCCCAGCATGATGGCGGAGCCTGCGTCGCCGGGGATACCGAGGGTCAGCAGCGGGATCAGGGCGCCGCCGGACACGGCGTTATTTGCGGCCTCGGGGGCGGCAACACCCTGCAGGCAGCCCTTACCAAAATCCTTGCCGTTCTTGGAGACCTTTTTCACCTGGGAATAGGCCGTCCAGCAAGCGATATCGCCGCCGGTACCGGGGATCGCGCCGATCAGCGTACCGATCACGGAGCTGGCCAGAATGGTGCTTATACAGCATTTGATATCCTTCCAGGTGGGCAGCACGCGAGTCAGCTTGGCGCTCTGCCTATTGAGTACCTTACCGGGCTGATAGCCTTCCACGTTGATCAGGCCCTGAGAGAATGCGTACAGCGCGATCAGGATCACGATATAGGCCAGACCGCCCAGCAGGTAGGTCCAACCGAAGGTGAAGCGGCTTTCCGCCGTCAGGATATCCATACCCACGTTGGAGATCATCAGACCCATCATCATGGACAGCAGGCCCTTGATCAGATTGTCGGAGGAGATGCTGGTCACGATGCTCAGACCGAACACAGCCAGAGCGAAGTTCTCGGGTGCGCCAAAGTTCAGGGCGAACTTTGCCAGCAGCGGGGCGGTAATGAACAGGCACAGGGCAGAGAAAATACCGCCGAAAGTGGAAGCAAATGTAGACATACCCAGCGCACGGCCAGCCTCGCCCCGCAGCGTCATGGGATAGCCGTCAAGGCAGGTGGCGGCGGAGTTGGAGGTGCCGGGGGTGTTGATCAGGATCGCGGTGATGGAACCGCCGTAAATGCTGCCGCAGAAGATACCCAGCAGGCAGAGGATCCCTGCATAGCCGGACATGGAAAAGGTAAACGGGACCATGATGGTCAGCGCCATGGTACTGGAAAGACCGGGCATGGCTCCGCAGAAAATTCCGAAGAAGGTGCCGAACAGCATCAAAAGAAGATTTTGCCACGTCAGAAGCTCACCAAGAGCGAGGGAAAAGGAAGAAGCATCAAACATTTTTCAAACCTCCTTAGCTGAAGATAATGCCCATCGGCAGTTTGACACGCAGAAGCACCTGGAATACCACATAGATAAACACAGGCATGCTTACTGAGAAAATGGCAAGCATCCACCATCTTCTCTCGTGCATTGCCAGCATAATGCCGCAAAACATGACCGCCAGCGCAATGCACAAGCCAAAAAGGTACAGGATCACACAGAACAGGATCATCACGCCGCATACCTTGTATACGCGTTTCATACCGGCTGATTTCCAGTCGATGACGACTTCATTCATTTTGGGGTCTTTGCTGAGCAGAGAGGTAATGAACAAAAGCACGGCACAGACCATCATAATGACGGCAATGATGCGGGGCCAGAAGCCGGCGCCGAAGTCCATCAGTCCATTGTAAGCGAAATCCTTTGTAAACACAAACATGAGGATTCCGATGACAAAGAATACGACCGCAAAAGCCATATTGCCATGTCTTCTCATAAAAAATACCACCTTTCGAGAAAGCTACAGGTCCTTTTGCGACCGTGCTGTGGGTCGGAGTGTCGGATCAGGCGGCATTTGCCGCCTGATCCAGCACTGCCTGAGACAGGGAGTAGAAGATTAACACAAAATAGAGGTTACTTATTCAGCAGGGACACAGCGTACTGATAATCCTCGTACTGGCTTGCCCAGAATTCATACGCCTTGTCGGTGGTCAGATAGTTCTCGTTGTTACCGCACAGATAGAACTGACTGCGGACGGTAGCGTAAGCATCGGTGCAGATCGCCTTGCTGAACATATCGGTCAGGTATTCCACGATGGCGGGATCCGTGTCATTGCGGACAGCCAGGAAGACCCAGACGGGGATGTTCATGTTGCCCAGCTCGGTGGGGAAGCACTCGGCCATGGTGGGCACGTCGGGGAAGGTGGACATACGCTCGGCGCCGCTGGCGGCCAGGGGCTTCAGGTTGCCGGCCTCATACTGGGCGGCAGCAGTAACGGAGGAGCAGCAGACAGCGTCCACTTCACCGGAAACAACGCCCAGAACGGCAGCACCGGCATCGTCATAGTGAACAGCGGTCAGAGGAGCGTCCAGCTTGCTGGCGGACACGGCGGTAACAACGGCCTGCACGGAACCTGCGCCGGCATCACCGATGGTCGCGCTGCCCTTTTCCTTGGCATAAGCGATGAACTCCTCATAGGTGTCATAGGGGGCGTTGGCAGAGACGAACACGATATTGCCGTCATTCATAACGCAGCCCACGGGGGTAAACTGATCATAGCGCAGCTCGGTGTTGCCCAGCGCCATGTTCATAATAAAGTCGCAGTTGATGATGCCGACGGTGTAGCCGTCGTTGGCAGAGTTGGCGAACTGGGTGATACCCACCAGGCCGGAGCCGCCAGCCACGTTGTCCACCACCACGTTGACGCCGGAGGGCAGAACGGAGGTGTCGATCGCGCCGGTCACACCGCGGACAGACAGGTCAGTGGTGCCGCCCGCCGAATAGGGGACGATCACGGTAATGTTGGCGCTGGGGGTCCAACCGGCAGCTTCGCCATCAGCGCCAGTGTCGTTGGGCTTGGCATCAGTATTACCGCAGGCTGCCAATGCCAGCGTCATAACCAATGCGAGAACCAGAGCAAGAATCTTTTTCATAGTCTTCTCCTTTAGTGTTTGTATTTTATTAAGGGCAGCACCCTCAATGAACAAATTGGCCAGAGTACTTTATAGAACATTTATTGACTATGATAATTTTATGATAATTTTATGATAATTTTATGAAGCTTGTTCTTTTCTTAAGCGACATCGTGTGATTGTTTTCGTATTGTATTTTAACATCATCAATTATGTATGTCAATACGTCAGAAAATGAGCTAAAGAGACAGAATAGAACTTTTTTCGTCAAAATATCATTGCAAATAGGTAAAAAACGCAGCGAAATTTTAACGATTATGGCAAAAATAACCTAAATGACAAATCTGGAGGCCGTTTTTTAGCTCTTTTGACAATAGTTTACGCCGTTTTGGCCCTCCATAAAAGCAAAAACCGGGCCAAAAGCGTTTCACCGCCTGACCCGGTTCAATATGGTATTGTATTGCTCAGGGCAAGAGTATCTTACTTGCGGGACAGTTCCACAGAGATCGCATATGTTTCGCCGACATAGTAGTTTTGGGCATATTCATAGCACTCGCCGGTCTGCAAATATCCCGTATTTGTGACCTTCAGCATGGCTGTGCGGTCGGATAGTTCCAGCAGGGCGCATATCCGGTATGAACTGATGCAGGCCGTGATATTCTGCACGCAATGATCGATCTTCATACCGTATTTGTTCTCGAGCAGTGCATAAATGGACTCCTTCGCCAGATCCTCATCCAGTATGCCGGGGCAGAATCTGGCGACCAAATACAGCGACTGATAGCACAGTGGCTCACCATTGCCGTAGCGCAGCCGCTCAACATAATACAACGGTTCACCGACAGCTATCTCCATAGCCTCCGCCAGCGTCTCGTCTGCGCTCATTTTCTCCGCCTTCAGGATATAGTTGGAGCACCGAACACCCTCTCTCATCAGGTCTTCGCTCAGGCCCCGCATATAATTGATGCGGCGGGGAATGGAGCTTTTCTTGACGCAGGGTGTCTTGCTGAAAGGATGGTCGATCACGCCCTCTTCCTCCAGACAGCTGATTGCCTTGCGCACCGTAATACGGCTGACATTGTATTGTTCGCACAATTCCGATTCTGTGGGAAGGTTTTCACCCGGCTGATATTCGCCCTCAGCGATTCGTTTCTGCAAATCATCTACTATGGCAGAATAAAGCGGCTTCTTCTTTGACATCTCTTTTCCTGTCCTTTGTTTTTTATAGCGCGCGGGGTTCCTCTTTCGTATTATAACATACTATTTCATGAAAAGCGATACAATTTTTTGTTAGAATGCAAAAATGTATCGCAACGGCCGCAATGACAGTCACTCACCCCGCCAGCCGCTTCTGATATTTAGCCAACGATGCAGCTTGCCCAGCCGATGACCGCCATGCGCTCGTCGCTGCTGCGGCGGATCCAGACCTCCAGAGAGACCTTTTTGCGGCCGTCCTCCAGCACCTCCACATCCGTGACGACGCCGTTGAGGGTAAACGGCTCAAACACCTTGACAGATGAGATAAACTTGGTACGCAGCCAGCCGGACGTAAAGAAGTCCTTGCCAAAGAAGTCCGTCAGCATCTGCGTCAGGGTGCAGAACATCTGCGCGCCCTGTACAATGGGGATCCGCAGATTTCCCTTGCGGGACATCTCGAGATTGTTATGAATATTGGTGACAAATTCACCCACTCTGGAGTAAACCGCCGCCTGCTCCGCCGTAATGGTCTTCTGAATGGGCCGGATCGCGTCACCCACCTTCACATCGTCGGTGATGTGCTGCAGGTATCTTGCGTCAGGTGCGACAACGCCCTCCACACGCTTTTCAGGGGTGGCGCTGGCGCGTCCGCTGATATCGCCCGGAACGGTTTTCAGGATCTCCACACCGCGGTGGCGGATGATGCTGCGGCCATCTTCGCCCTTGACCTCGGCGTCCATGACGACGTAGCCCTGGCCGCGCAGAACGTAGGAATCCACATACTCGCCCTCCAGCGTAACGACCTCGCCCATACGCGCGGGGCTGTTGAACCAGATCTGTTCCTCGGTATGCAGTCCGATCACATGGCTGGCACGGTACACGGTGGTGAACATCTGCACCAGATCGTTGACCAGCATGCCGGCACCGCCGATACGCGCACCGTCATAAAAGGGGCTTTTTTCCAGAAACCAGGGATTGTACTCGTCGATCTCAAACGCGTAGCGCTTGATCTTGTGATCGTCGATTTTCTCCTGCACAGGCCCGAGATGCTCGGGGATCTGCAGGTTCTCAAATTCCGGCTCCTTCAGACCGGCTTCCAGATCGTCTACATATTCCGCACGGCGGGGGTCGGTAATATCTCTCCAGATTTCTTTATTGCTCATATACATACCTCACATATCAAATCAATAAACGTTGGACGTCAATCCAGCAAGATGTGGTGGGGATCTACCTCGTTGCGCAGGATGCTCAGCTCTTCGGCGCTGGGCTCCGGTGTAACCGGCACACAGGACAAATCGCCCAGATCAAAGCCGGTGCTCTCGATCACATCCTCTGCCGTAACGCCGGGATGGATGGATTCCACGTACAGTTCTCCGTTTTCGTCAAACGCAAATATACACTTAGGGGTAAAGATATGACTGGGGCCGCCGCCGGTAAGTCCCAACTGACGCCGCCCCGCTCTGCCGCCGGGGAACCCGACGCCGGAAATATGGTCAATGTGCGGAACGAAGCAGCGCTTTTCGTGATGCGGCATCATGATATACTCCCGGCCAAACAACGCCAGATGCTCCGGCAGGAAGATCGGGCCGACCAGTGCCACCTTGGGCTTTTCGTGATCGCCGATGCAGGTGCAATTGACGTTGCCCTCACGATCCACCTGCACACCGGAGCAGAACGCAAAATCGATCTCTCCGATGCGGTGGGACCAGGGCCCCGGCCAGGTCGTCATCTGTGCCTCGCAGGGCAGATAGAGCAGTTCATTGCCATACTCGGATGAGGGCATTTTCTCCAGCTTGCTCAGATCCGGATTGACGCACCAGCCGGCCAGCAGGATGGTCAGGTCCGGCGCATGGGTCAGCCGCGCCAGCTGCATGGCAGCCAGCGGGATATTGGTGATATAGGTCGCTGCGGCCTTACCGGTGGCAAGGCCGGTAAAGCCTACCTCGCCATTGTGGAAGGTGTGGGCAAGACGAACCGTCAGCAATTCTTCCAATGTGAATCGATCAGACATGCGCCGCCACCTCCAATTCTTTCAGATGCGACTTGCCGATCTTCTCCAAATAAGCGGAGAAATCCCTTGTGCCGCGGATATACTCATCCAGATATGCATCGAAATGCTCGCTGCTGTCAGACGCCGCCACATAGGCTTCAAAGTGGTCGCCGTCTTCCTCCGTGCAGGCAACCGTGGCTGTGGGATGGCTTCCGTGCGGCACCAGGCAGACGGCCGCAGTCCGGAACGCGGGAATCAGCGTCAGCTGCGGAGACTGTTTGATGACCTCTGTGTCCACAATTTCTTCCACAGTAACGATCAGGTTGCGGCAGGCGCGCGCCATATCCACATTGAGATATTGGGGCAGCATACTGCGCTCCTGGATCTGCACGTTGCCGTACTTATCTGCGCGCCACGCGTGGATCACCACCACATCCGGCTTTGCCGCCGGAATCGCCCACGCCTGCTTGCCGGTAATGGGACAGGTAAAGCTCTTGATGTCCGGATTATCACGCGCCACGTCATTTCCGCCTAAAAAGTAGACGGGCCAGAAGGGCATGCCTTCGCGATCAGCACGAAACCGATCCCACGCCAGCATTTCCGGATAGTGCACCACGCGGATGCGTCCTTCCTGTAAGGCGCGGCGGTAGTTTGCGGCCAGACCGTATTTCTCCAGTCCCACATAGGACGTCTCGATCATAGACACACAGCCGGCTCCGATGAGCATATCCGCCTCGATGGAGTGGACGCAGCCCACGATAGTCAGATCCTTTTTCCCGGCGCGGATGATCTGCTGCACCGCCGCCATGGGCTTCTGGTATACCGCGAAGCCACCGAAAGCAATGCGGTCTCCGTCGTTGATCAGCGAAACGGCCTGTTCCAAAGAGCAAAGTTTTTCGGTTCTTTCCACAGCACTTGTCTTCCTTTCATATCATTTGAAGATGGTCGCCGCAGGAAATGGCGGAAATGTCCCATCATTGCGGCGACCACAGAAAGCCCTGCTAAAGGTCCATCTCAGTTGTTATTCATCGATCGTTGCCGGTTCGGAGGTGATGTAGGCATTCAGAAAACGGCGCTCCGGATCGATGACTTCGCGGATAAGACGCAGGTCCTCATCACTGGGGGCCGGCGTAACGCCGACATTGTCCGGGATCTCGATATCAAAGCCGGTATTGTCGCGAATCATTTCCTTTGTGACGCCCTCGTGCATCGTCAGCACACGCATCTGCCGGGTCTCCGGATTGAAATCCATTACCGCCAGATTCGTCATCACGCGATACGGGCCGCCTCCGGGCAGCCCTTCGCGGTTCTCGTGCCCCGCAGAGGTGATAAAGTCCACATGATCCACCAGTACACGCTTGGTGTGCGGCACCACCATACACACGCGCTTGGCATACGCCGCCAGATCGGTCTGTGCCAGGCATCCGGGAAACCGTACCTTGGGGTGGTCGTACGGGCCGATGCAGGTAATGTTCAGGTTGCCCCATTTATCCACCTGTGCGCCGGAGGCAAACGCGAGGCCCACCTTGCCCAGACGGAATTGCCCCAGCGCATCCTCCAGCGGAATCTGAGCGCGGCAGGGCCAGTAAATCAGGTCATACTCCCAATTATGCGCCGGAATAGAGTCTTTGTCCAGCACCGGATCCAGCACAGGGCCCATCATGCACACGGCGTTGGGCGCGTGCTTCATCTGGGCAAGGCTTACCGCCACCAGCGGGATGCCGCATGCGCGGATATATGCCTTGCCGCCGGTGCCGATGCCGGTAAAGTTCATTTCGTCATCACGGATGATTTTGGAGATCTCTACCGCCAGCAATTCTTCAAGCGTATACTTTTTCATTCGTCTGTCCCCCCATGACCGAGACTTGCCTGCAGTGCCTGCAATCCGCCGACCTTCTCAATATACGCAGCCTCATCAGCGGTGCCATAGATGTACTCGTTCAGATATTCAGCAAATCCCGCGTCGCTCTTGGCGCACTCGGCATAGTATTCGCCGTGTTTTAAGTCAAAGTCGTAACGGGTATCGCAGGAATTAGGATGGGAGCCAAAGGGCGCATGCACCACCTGATCTGTAAAGATCTTGGGCAGCAGCGTCATGGTTGGTGTGCGAATGATCTCCTCCTCCGGCACGATCTCCTCCACGCTGACGATTACTTTTTTCGCGCTTTTGGCAATAATGGGATCGATCTCGTTATCCATCATGCGAATGGTGTCAAACTGTACATTGCCGTACTTGTCTGCTCGGGACGCATGCAGGATGGCATAATCGGCACGGAAAGCCTCCATGGCAACATATTTTTCACCGGTAAAGGGGCAAACGATCTCTTTGAACTCCGGATTTTTCAGCAGATCGGAGTGCAGCGGCGTCTTGGAAATGCAGAAGCTGTTGCCGTATGCGGCAGCACGGAACTTATCCATGCCGCAGGTCTCGCTGATGTCCACAAAACGGATGCGGTTTTGCTCCACAGCGCGGCGGAAGTTTCCGGCAATGCCAAGCTGGAACAAGCCGACGTAAGAAGACCACGCCTCTTTGACGCAGCCGCCGCCGATGAGCATATCAAAATCCATGCCGGCACTCCAGGAGTACAATGTCAGATCTTTTTTCTTTTGCCGCACGATTTCGCGGACCAGAGCCATAGGTGCGCGGCGGATCAGGGAACCGCCTATCGCGACCTTGGCGCCGTCGGGGATCTGCGCGATCGCATCGTGGATCGAAACAAGCTTGCTTCGTCTCTCTTGCATAGCCAGTACCTCATTTCTTTCGTCTCTGCACAGCTTCCGTCCGACCAAGGAACGGAAGCTGTGCAGAAATAGTTGATTGTGTTATAAGCAGCCGCTTAGAAGCAGGAGGGCCACACGGTATAGCTGCCGTCCAGCTTGACCTCGATCATGAAGGGCTTGTCACTGGCGCGTGCCGCTTCCATGGCCTGAGGGATCTCGGAAGCCTTGCGGACGATGGTGCCGTTATAGCCGAGAGCCTCGGCGACCTTCACATAGTCGATGGAGGGGAACTCCACACCGATGTAGTTTTCGGTACCGGTCTTGAACTTCTCTTCCTGCTTGATGTTGCCGTAAGCGTCATCGTTTACCAGAATGACGATAACATGCAGCTTCTCGCGGGAGATGGTCTCCAACTCGCCCAGCGTCATGCCAAGAGAACCGTCGCCCAGCAGAGCGATGACCTCCCGGTCAGGAGCGGCTTCCTTGCAGCCCAGGGCGGCACCCAGCGCAAAGCCCATGTTTCCGTAGTTAACGGGCTTCATATAGGTCGTGCCGGCGGGGAAGTCGGTGATGTGAGTCCATGCACCCGGGTTACCAGCATCCACCACAAAGATGCTGTTTTCCTTCAGGCACTTGCTCAGCTCCATGTGCAGAGCAACAGGAGGCACAGGCGTGGCGTTCACATCGGCAATAGGTCCGCTGAACACGTTCTCGGCCCACTTGGCCTTGCGGGCGAAGATATCATTGCGGTAGGAGGGATCGGCCTGATAGCCGTCCGCCTTCAGCGTGTCGATCAGGCTGCGCAGGCCTGCCTTGGCATCGCCCACAACGCCCACCTTGGCGGGATAATGACGGCCGATATTTTCAGGAATGATATCGAACTGGATCATATTGTGGATCTTCAGATCCCAGCGGTTGGTGCTGATGGCGGTCAGCGTGGAGCCAACGGTGATCACACAGTCGGACTCCTCCAGCGCGGCCTTGGAGATCTCGGAGCCATGGCGGGTACGGGGACCAACCAGATTTTCAAAGGAGCTTTCCACGGCGGCCATAGCGTTATAGGTGGTGACAATGGGGGCTGCCAGCAGCAGGGACAGTTCCTTGATCTCCTCCTCAGCATGTGCCAGCTTGACACCGTTGCCTACCCACAGGCAGGGCTTCTTCGCCTTTTTGATCTCGGCGGCGGCAGCCTGAATGGAGGCAGGCAGCGCCACGCAGTCGGTCGCATAGCAATAATCGGCGGGATCCATGGGAATGTAGGGCGCCTTCTGGTTCTCCACCACGTCACGGTAGAAGTCCACCACAACAGGGCCGGGCCGGCCCGTCTTTGCAACACGATACGCCTCGCGCATGGACCAAGCCAGGCTGCTGATATCGCGGACAGGGATGTACTTTTTGCAGATGCTGCCAAACAGCAGTTCATGATCGCTTTCCTGCGCATCACCGCGGCCGGCATCGGGCAGCTTATTCTGGAAGACCAGCGCGATCACGGGGCTGGAGTCGCGCAGAGCGCCGCCCAAGCCGGTAATAAGATTCGTAGCGCCGGGGCCGGTGGTGGCGAGGCAGACACCGGGCTCACCGGTCAGACGTCCATAACCGTCAGCGGCAACGGCGGCGCCGTTCTCGTGTCGGGTATGAACGAAACGGATCGTGGAATCATACATGGCGTTGTTGACGGACAGGGTTTGACCGCCGGGAATGCCAAACGCGACCTTTACACCAAACTCCTCCATCAGCTTAACAGCAAGCTGACCACCTGTGTACAGATTTTCCATACAATAATTCCTCCATTGTTCTTTGTACGTCCAGATTGCAAAAATATCACGCTATAATCTGTTTGTGTACATGATAGCACTATTCGATTATTATGTCAATAACATAATAATTTTGTTTTTGCGGTTACAATGCCCAGAGATGTCGTGCGGATATCCCTGACCATAATCACATTATAATGTATATATCCCTTTTGCTTACGACGGTGTTATTTGTTTTTCTTCTTATTGTTGCCTTGCAATTGCATCAAAATATAACAATTTGATTGACAGTTTCGTGATAAGGTGATACTATGATATAGCATTCTGCGTGCGTTTGTCGATATGAAGCTGTGGGGTGCGACGTTGTCACCGAATACGATCCACGGAAGGAGTTTGCTATGGAAGCAAAACGAACGCTCCCGCTGCAGGATGCTGTCAGCCGGATATTTGACGGCAGCAGTATTCTTCTGTTTCCAGGTCACGAGTCTGCCGCTCTCGCGTTTGAGATCGTCCGCCAAGGCAGGAAGGATCTGACGATTATCACATCATCCTACTGTTTCAGCGCCGATCTGCTGGTACGCAGCAGCGCTGTAAAGCGTATTCTCAGCGGCGGACATGACCTTTGGGATTATCCGAACGAGTCGCCTGCGACCATTGTGGAAGTACCCGCCGCCCTGCTGCGCAGTCAGCTGTCCGCCGCACTGAGCGGTATTTCCTGTACAGCCTCGCAGGTGCCGCCGCAGGCATTCAAAGTGTTTCCCGAACTGTATTGCAGAACAGGTGACATTTGCCTGGCCCATGCCATCGTGCCGGATTTTGCCATACTGCATGCGGCGCGGGCTGATTTCGCAGGCAATGTGCAGTTGGATCCGATAGAGAATGGTCTGATGTCCGGCGATCTGCTTTATGCCCGGGCGGCAAAGCAGTCACTGGTATCGGTGGAACAGATCGTCACCAAAGAGGCCATCGTTATAAACGAGAAGCAGACGGTTCTGCATGCCGCGCAGGATCCATTGCTGATAGAAGCGCCCTATGGAGCCTACCCCTGCGGCTATGTCTCTCGCTACAGCGCCGATAACGCATGGCTGGCCCAATATCGGCAGGCACAGACCGACACGGGCCTTCTACAGGCTGCGCTGCCCATTTTTCCGATGTGCGGCAGTTGGTATGACTATCTTCAGCAGCTGGGCTTCCATCGCCTGATGGCGCTGACCACAAATCGCAGAGGAGAATGATATATGTTGAGAAACGACAGCAAGCTGATCTCTCTGGAAGAAGCGGTCGCGCTGATACCCGATGGGGCCAATTGCAGCTTCAGCGGATTTTCCGAAACCAATAATCCCATGAGCTTCGTCCGTCAAATGATCCGGGCCGGAAAAAAGCATCTGGAGGTCTCCGGCATGGGCGATGCTCAATCAGTGGAGCTGCTGTGCGGCGCGAAGGCCGTTGATCTGGTGCGGGTATCCAACTACATGGCCCGCAACGGACGTTGCCCCAATTTCTCTCGCTGTGTGGAAAACGGTACGCTGCAAACCGAGGACTACAGCCACTTTGGAATCACCAATCGCTTTTTTGCCGCCGCTATGGGGATCCCGTTCATGCCCGTGAAGGTGATGATCGGCTCCGATATGTCCCACATCCAGCGGATCGACGCCGGTACCAAGATCATGGAGATCGAAGATCCCTTTAGCGGTGAGCGCTGCGGGATCATGCCGGCGCTGTCGCCTGATTTTGCGATCATTCAGGTGGCCCGGGCTGACGAGCTTGGCAACTGTCAGCTGTACGGCATTACCTCTTCTATTGAGATTATTGCTCGGGCGGCAAAGCACGTGATCGTCACCGCTGAGGAGATCGTCAGCACGGATGAGATCCGCCGCACGAATCAATACACCATCCTGCCCTCCTTCTTCGTGGATCATGTGGTACACTGTCCTTTCGGTGCGTATCCCGGCGGCGTGTACACTTATTATGATTACGATTTGGAGCATCTGGCACTGATTACCCGTTCCGGCAAAAAGCCAGAAACCATGCAACAGTATCTGGACGAGTGGATCTATGGTACCGCTGATGAAACGGCATTCTTTGAAAAGGTCGGTATACAGCGGCTGATGGCGCTGCGCGCCGACCCGTACAGCGGTGTCAGCCTGCAGAACAGGGGGTACTATGATGAGTAACTGGACAAAAGAGGAATTGATGATCTGTGCCGCGGCAGATGTCATTCAGGATCACGATGTGGCGCTGGTCGGCATCGGACTGCCCACCTTGGCAGCCATGGTGGCAAAGCAAACCAACGCCCCTAACCTGCAGATGATTTTTGAATCCGGCGCAATTGATGCCGTGCCTAGCGATTTGCCTCAGGGCCCCGGTGATTTTCCGCTGCTACGGACCTCCGTCATGACCACGTCTCTGTTCAATGCACTGGGTTATGTGCAGCGGGGCAAGGTGGATGTGGCATTTTTGGGCGCCGCAGAGATCGACCAGTACGGCAATCTGAACGCCACCGTGATCGGCGATTATGACTGGCCTGTGTGCCGTCTGCCCGGCAGCGGCGGCGCCAACGACATGGGCTCCGGCGCCGGCAAAATCGTTGTCATTTCCCGCCATCTGCGCCGCAAGTTCCCGGCCCGTGTGGCATACATTACCACCCCGGGCTTTCTGGACGGTCCCGGTGCGCGAGAGCGGTGCGGTCTGCGCGGCGAAGGCCCGGTCCGCGTTGTCACGGATCTGGGCGTATTCGGCTTTGATGACGAGACAAAGCGCATGAAGATCATTTCCATTCATCCCGGTGTAGACAAGCGGGAGATCATTGAAAACACACAGTTTGAGATCCTGGGTATGGACCAGCCTATCCCCGTCACGCAGGAACGCAGCGAGGAGATCCAGCGATTCCTGCGCCGGCTGGATCGTCATCATGAGTATATCGGCAAATGATTTCTTAACGCATCCCTATATTTATACATCACAACAGGAGGAATATTATGAAGGCATTGGAAGGCATCAAGGTCGTTGACCTGACCCGCGTGGTATCTGGCCCGCACTGCACCATGATCCTGGGCGACTTTGGCGCCGATGTGATCAAAATTGAAAAGCCCGGCGCCGGTGACATCGGCCGCGGCTACGCCCCTTTCTATGAGGGCGAGGCCACCTATTTCATGACCCATAACCGCAACAAGCGCAGCATCTCCCTGAATATGCGCCACCCCAAGGCAAAGGAAATCGTCCTGCGGCTGCTGAAGGATGCGGATGTGCTGGTTGAAAACTTCAAGGCCGGTACGCTGGAGAAGATCGGCCTGGATCCCCAGACGCTGCTGGAAATGAACCCCCGCCTGATCATTACCCGTATCTCCGGCTTTGGCCAGGACGGTCCTTATTCCGATCAGGTCTGCTATGACGCGGTGGCGCAGGCAATGAGCGGCCTGATGGCGATCACCGGCGACCCGGATTCCAAAGGCGGCCACCCCACTATGGTCGGTTCCTATGTCGTAGACTTCGTCAGCGGTGTGTATGGTGCGCTGGGTACTCTGGCGGCATTGCAGGCGCGCGAAAAGACCGGCAAGGGACAGGTCGTGGATATCGCCATGTTTGATACCGCCTGCTCTCTTACTCACTCCGCCATCATCAACTACTACCTGCTGGGACAGATCGCACAGCGCAACGGTAACCAGGACCGCGCCGCATGGCCCGCCAACTTCTATCCCACCAAGGATGGCGAACTGGTGTATATCCACTGCGGCCTGGATAACACCTTTGCCCGTATGTGCAAGGTCCTGGGGCGTGAAGAACTGTTGGATGACCCCGAATACAATACACTGCGCGGCAGAACCAATCATATTGACGAGTGTGACGCAATGATCACCGAATGGACACTTCAGCACACGCTGGATGAGATTATCCCCATCTGCAAGGCGAATGCCTTCCCCTGCGCTAAGGTAAACTCCATTGAGGACATGGTAAAGGATCCTCAGCTGAAGTACCGCAAGATGATCCGTGACGTAGAGGACAGGCGTTTTGGCACAGTTACCATGAGCGGCCCCGTGGTCAAGATGTCTGATACGAATCCTGACGTTTACTGCACCGCACCCCGTCTGGGCGAGCACAACCATGAGATCCTGGGCGACCTGCTGGGCTTCAGCGATGAAGAGATCGCGCAGATGAAAGAAGACGGCGTCATCTGAGCGAGGCGCAAAAGGAAACATTGAAAGATAAAGAGAGCCCGTTCTGAAGATACGGAACGGGCTCTCCGTCAGGATGGGCGGTAGTATTCCATGAAAAATCAATTGAAAAAAATCAACCTGCACTATGCCGCGCTGCAAAGCCTGTACTGGCTGGGCTATGCCACCATCTGGGCGTCCCGCTCAGTGGCGCTGGCTGAAAAGGGCTGCTCCAACACGCTGGTCGGCATTATTTCCGCAGTATCCCTGACCTCCGCGGCGTTGGTATTCCAACCCTTCATGTCTGCCATCGCCGACCGCAGCAAGTCCTTTACCAGCCGCCGCTTTGCGATGATGCTCAGTGTCCTCGCTGCCATCGCCGCATTGGTCAACTGGCTGCCAGGCTGTACGCTTCTGTGCTCGGTGATCATGTATGTGGTCATCGGCATCTGCATGATCGGTTTGGCGCCTTTCCTCAACTCCATGGCAATGGCGTTGGTAAACAAGGGCGTTCCGGTAAATTACAGCTTTGGGCGCGGCATCGGCTCTGCCTTTTACGCGGTGGGCGCCTTTTCCATGGGTTTCTTGCTGGAACGATTCGGCACATCGCTGATCTATCTGTTGGCGATGCTGGCGTTTTTGGCGCTGGCCGCAGTGACGCTGCTGTTCCGTTATGTCCCGCCTCAGCCGATGGCTGATGCCGCTGTACCGGCGGCGAAGGAGGGTGAAGTGCTGGGAAATCTGGCGCTGTTTTCCAGATATCCCATGTTTATCATGCTGGTACTGGGATATACGCTGCTCATGTCTACCCACAGCGTTACCTGTACCTATACATACCAGATCGTTGCCCGCGTGGGCGGCACGGCGTCCGGCATGGGCGTTGCATTGGCGATCGGCGCCTTTGTGGAGTTGCCCGCCATGATACTTTTCAACTATTTGCGCAAACGTACCTCTCTCCGATTCCTGCTGCGGCTGTGCGCGTTCGGGTTTTTGCTGCGTAATGTGCTGCTGCTGTTTGCGCCGAATATGACCGTCATATATATCACGATGACACTGCAATTCCTGGAGTGCGGTCTCTCGATTCCCTCTACGGTGTACTATGTCTCCGAGAAAATCGACAGTGCCAATCAGGTAAAGGGCCAGTCTCTGCTTCACGCCATCTCCAACGGCATCGGCTCCGCGGCGGGCTCCATCGTGGCGGGCCGGCTGCTGGATATATCTGGCGTTTCCGGCATGCTGATCTTTACCACGGCCTGTTGTGTTGTTGGCGGTATCATCATCTTCATCGTGACCAGCAAAGAATGACCATACCGTGGACGGAAATCCCGTAAAGTGAGAAGGCCCTGCCTGAACGGCAGGGCCTTCTCACTTTAGGAGGAGATAGAAAGGAAAAAAGCAGGGTCAAATAATTGCTGCGAAAAGGAGGCGATACAACTCAATGTGTATACTTTTCACGGAAACGGCGCTCGTATTCGGCCTGAAGGGCTTCGCGGAAATCGGGATGGGCGATCTCAATGAGCGCGCGAGCCCGCTGACGCAGAGTCTTACCCGTCAAATGCGCGATGCCGTACTCCGTGACCACATAATCTACGTCGTTGCGGGAGGTGGTGACGGCGCTGCCCTCATCCAGTACCGGGACGATTTTGGAAGCTTTGCCCTTAACGGTGGAGGGCATTGCCATAATAGAGCGGCCGTTTTTGCTCATGGCCGCGCCGCGGACAAAGTCCACCTGTCCGCCCACACCGGAGATCTGCTTCAGCCCGATGCTCTCCGAGGCGACCTGCCCCATCAGATCGACCTGCACGCAGGAGTTGATGCATACCATGTTGTCATTCTGCGCGATGACCACGGGGTCATTCACATGCTCCACCGGGTATACCTCCACCTGCGGATTGTTGTCGATAAAGTCATATAGCCGCTTGGTGCCCATCAGGAAATTGGCGACACTGATGCCGTGATGCAGCGTCTTGCGGCTGTTATTGATCACACCGCGTTCCATCAGGTCCACCACACCGTCCGAGAACATCTCGGAGTGGATGCCAAGATCCTTCTTATGCCGCAGGAAGGACAGCACCGCGTCCGGAATGGCGCCGATACCCAGCTGCAGGGTGTCGCCATCGTTGATCAGCGAGGCACAATAATTTCCGATGGCCTCCTCCACAGGGCCGATTTTTGGGGGAGCCAGCTCCAGAATAGGGACAGAGTGCTCCACAAAAAGGTCGATATCTTCCACCCGCACGCTGCTGCCGCCACGGGTACGGGGCATCTGATCGTTGACCTGTGCGATGACCAGCTTTGCATTTTTCACCGCGGCCAGCGTGTAGTCCACAGAGATACCCAGCGAGCAGATACCGTTCTCATCCGGCGGTGTCACCTGCACCAGCGCCACATCCACCGGCAGCGTCGTCTCAAACAGCCGGGGCGCGCGGTAGAAGAAGGTGGGCGTAAAGTCAGCCTGGCCATTCTCCACGGCTTCACGGGCCGGCGGACTTGCAAACAGCGCGTTGTGCCGGAAGTTTTCTGCGTATTCCGGATGGCAGTAGGCACAGTCGCCCAGCACCAGCATGTGGTCGATCTCCACATCGCGGTATGCCGCCGCGTTGCGCACCATGGCATCGGTCAGGCAGGTGGGTTCACCGGCGGCGTGGCCCAGCACTACCCGGTCACCGGATTTGATATGCGTAACGGCTTCCTCTGCCGTGGTCAGTCGTGAACGATAGATTTCTTCCCAACTCATGCGTTTTGTCTCCTTATGTAGTTTCGAGGGCGTGCAGCCAGCGTCGAGCCGGCGCCAGATCCCCTGTGCCCCGGATGGCGCACAGAGGCAGCGTGCCCGGCACCCGCTGCACCGCGCACCCGGCGGTACAGCCGCATACGGCCAGACACCCGTCACAGGGCGGCTCGTCCGGCAGCATGAAGGTCAGCCCCGGGAACTGTCCTGCCAGCGCGCGGACTGCACCTACCCGATCGTACCGGGGATTGCAGCCGCCGCAGTAGTAAACGGCGACGCGCTTACTCATGGCACAGCAGTCTTTTCGCCTGCGCCAGCAGATCCGCGCTGACGCCCTGCTCCAGAACGACCTCCCGCAGCTGCGGAAACCGCTCCAGCAGCGTGCCGCGAATCAGTTCCTCCGTGGTCAGATACGCGCTGGGGCAGCCGGCACACTGGCCAGTGAGCCGGAACACATACCGGCCGCCCTCCAGACGCACCGTCTCCATGCCGCCGTGCAGCAGCAGCTGGGGCCGGATCTCTCCATCCAGTACCTGTTCGATTCTTTCAAGTAGTTCGTTCATTTCCGCAGCTCCGCTCCAACAGTGCCGGGCAAGATTGCCCGGCACTGTTCGTCCTGTCCTTTACTCGCTGATGTGCGCGATCTTCTTGGCCAGTTCCTTCTTGTGGGCCAGATTGCCCTGACGGGCGATCATGATGCGCTGGGCCTGGGGAGAACCGGCGCCGTGCAGGGATTCGGTGCGGTAGCCAACCGCCGCCGTACCCAGACACAGGTTCTCGATGAGACGCAGGATCCGCAGGCGATTCTCCGTGGAGACATTGCCCACGCCCTTGAAATACTTGTCCACATAAGGCCCGATCTTCGCGTCACGCAGATCGGCCTCGGAGGGAGCGGTGACCACCAGACCGCCCGCGATATCCTCGGCAAGGCGGGTGATCTCATAGGGGAAGCGGGTCACGTTCTGCTTGCAGACATTGGCCAGCAGCAGGTCGATCATGTAGTTGCCGCTGGCGGTAGGATGACCTTCGGAGGAGCAGGCGATGCCGCAGCAGTACAGCGTCTCGTTGAGATGGGTCATCTCGATGAGCTTATCCTTGATGTGGCTGGCCTTGGCGGCGCCGTTATAGTCGGCGGCCACGGCGGCGGCGCCGATCAGCACGTCGCCCACGCCTACCTTGCACCCGCCGTAGCTCTGGCGGTGGTAACCGGCGAAGCGTTCCACCAGCATACCGGCGAACTCTGTCTCGCCGTTAAGGAAGATACGGTCATTGGGCACGAACACATCGTCAAATACGGTCAGGGCTTCCACACCGCCGAATTCGGCGTTTCCTACGTCCATCTCAGTGTTTTCCAGCTTGCGGGTATCGCAGCTCTGGCGGCCCACGATCAGGAACAGGCCGGGCGCGTCCAGGGGTACGGCGAAGGATACGGCGTAATCCTTATCCTCGGGCCCCATGGCGATGGTGGGCATCACGATGACCTCGTGGGAATTCAGGATGCCGGTCTGGTGCGCCTTGGCGCCGCGGACCACGATGCCGTCGGGACGGCGCTCCACCACATGCAGGAACAGATCGGGATCCTCCTGAGCGTGAGGTGCCTTACTGCGGTCGCCCTTGGGATCGGTCATGGCGCCGTCGATGGTCAGATCGTTCCTCTGACAGTATACCATAAACTTCTTGAAGTTTTCGTGATAGTGGGTGCCGTATTTCTCATCCACCTCATAGGTAGTGGAGAATACAGCATTGAAGGCGTCCATACCCACGCAGCGCTGGAAGCAGGCGGCGGTCATCTGGCCGCACAGGCGCTGCATCTTCACCTTGTTGCGCAGATCGTCAGTGGACTGATGGATATGGGTGAAACGGTTGACCCGCTCTCCGGTATAGGGGGAGATCACGGTCATCAGATCCTGATACTCCGGCATCTGGGCCAGATCATAGGTCATGCGGACGGAGTTCAGGGACGGACGCAGGATAGGATCTTCGGTGGGATCTTCGATCTTCTTGCCGAACATATAGACCTGCATATTGATCTTCTTGATGGATTCGATGTACTGCTCGCCTGTCATAAGTGCCATGATTGTTTCCTCCTTATGTATCAATAGAGGTCCTGATAGATCTTCAGGACCAGCTCTTCGGTCATGGGGATAAAGCTGTTCTTCAGCAGACGCTGCTGGTTGTCGATAACGGACTTGGCCCACTCAGGCAGATCCTCCCGCTTCGTGCCATACTCCCGCAGGGCCTTCTTGGGCAGGATCTTGTTCAACAGGTCCTCCAGCGTTTCATAGACCACATCCGCGCCGCAGCCCAGCAGACCGGCCAGATAGGCGTTCATCACGGAGATCTCGCCGTCCGCCTTGTGGCGCATATACTCCTTCATCACGCCGGTGAAGATGGCGTAGTTGCTCTCGCCGTGGGCCACATGGTACTGGCCGCCCAGCGGATAGGCCATGGCGTGGACGGTGCCGCAGCCGGCGGTGCCGAAAGCAAGACCTGCGAAGTTGGAGGCGGTGAGGAAGTCGTCCATCAGGGCCTTGCGGCTGTCGGCGCCGTTGGCCGCGATGTGCTGATAGCCGCGGACGATCATCTCGATGGCCTTATAGCTGAACAGCTTCGTATAGGCCGTGGCCTTGGGGGACAGGGCGGATTCCACCGCGTGGACCAGCGCGTCGATGGAGCTGGTGGCAAACACCTTCAGGGGCAGGCCCTCCAGCAGCTCGGGAATCAGGTAGGTCAGGCGGATATATCTTCGCACT
>ERZ825137.1162-NODE-1162-length-34881-cov-4.946103_pt1 | contig 34881 bp, 42 predicted proteins | sample MGYA00519873_ERZ825137 | MGnify/ENA primary metagenome ERZ825137 (study PRJEB31778, sample SAMEA3449190) | human gut metagenome | biome: human gut; feature: human-associated habitat; material: faeces | place: United Kingdom | collected 2010/2012 ...
GATATTTAAAAGAAATAAAAGTTGAAAATGTTGATGAATTTGAAATTGGAAGCAAAATAACAGTTGATAATTTTACTTCTGAAGATAGAATTGATGTTCAAGGAACTTCAAAAGGAAAAGGATTCCAAGGAAATATCAAAAGACATGGACAACATAGAGGACCTATGGCTCATGGTTCTATGTATCATAGAAGACCAGGTTCAATGGGACCAACATCTACACCAGGTAGAGTATTTAAAGGTAAAAAACTTCCAGGACATATGGGAGGAGAAACTTCTACAATTCTTAACTTAGATGTAGTAAAAATTGATACAGATAAAAATGTGATTTTAATAAAAGGTTCTATTCCAGGAGCTAAAAATTCAATTGTTAAAATCAGAAAGACTGTAAAGTAATCGTGATTAGGAAGGAGGATTAAATAGAATGCTTAAAGTAGACGTTTTAAATATGGAAGGTAATAAAGTAGGCGATATTGAGTTAAACGAAACAGTATTTGGCGTAGAAGTTAATGATGTAGTAGTTCATAGTGCACTTGTTAACTATTTAGCTAATCAAAGACAAGGTACTCAATCTACTAAAACAAGAGCTGAAGTACGTGGTGGTGGAAGAAAACCATGGAAACAAAAAGGTACAGGTAGAGCTAGACAAGGAAGTATAAGAGCTCCACAATGGATTAAAGGTGGTATTGCACTTGGACCAAAGCCAAGATCATATAAATATGCAATTCCTAAGAAAATGAGACAACTTGCATTTAGATCAGTATTAACTTCAAAAGTTCAAGAAGGTAACTTAATTGTTGTTGATAAGTTAGAATTAAATGAAATCAAAACAAAGAATATGGTTAATGTTCTTAACAATTTAAAAGCAAACAAGGCTTTAATAATGTTAAGTGAGAAAAACCTAAATGTACAAGCATCAAGTAGAAATATTGAAAATGTAAAAACTACATTGGTTAATACTATAAATATATTTGATTTATTAAAATATGACAGTTTAGTAGTAACAGAAGATGCTGTTAAGAAATTAGAGGAGGTGTACGCATAATGAGACATGCAGAAGATATAATTATTAGACCTATAATGACAGAAAAATCTTATTCTAATATTCCAAACGGTAAATATACTTTTGAAGTAGCTGTAAATTCTACAAAAGTAGAAATAAAAAATGCTGTTGAAGAGTTATTCGGAGTAAAAGTATTAAAAGTAAATACATTAAGATATGACGGAAAAAATAAAAGAGTTGGAGTACACCAAGGAACAACAAAAGCATGGAAAAAAGCAATTGTTCAAATTGACACAAATCCTGCTGATGTTAAATACTTAACAAAAGGTGGAAAAGAAGTAAAAGTAGCTAAAAAATATAAAACTGAAATTGAAGAAATCAGTTCAGCATTTGGAACTAACTAGGAGGGAATAAAAAATGGGAATAAAATCATTTAGACCTGTTACTCCATCACTTAGAAATACAACAGTTTTATCAAATGATGAAATAACTAAAAAATCACCAGAAAAATCTTTACTTGCTCCTTTAAAGAAAAATGCAGGTAGAAATAATAGTGGTAAAATTACAGTTAGACATCATGGTGGTGGAAACAGAAGAAAATATAGAGTAATTGATTTTAAAAGAAATAAAGTAGATATGGAAGCAACTGTAATTGGAATTGAATATGATCCAAATAGAACTTCAAATATTGCTTTAATTGAATATGAAGATGGCGAAAGAGCATATATAATTGCACCACTTAACTTAAAAGATGGCGATAAAGTAATGTCTTCAGTAAACGCTGATATTAAACCAGGTAACTGCTTACCAATTAGTAGTATTCCTGTAGGTACAGTAATTTACAATATTGAACTACATAAAGGAAAAGGTGCTCAACTTGTAAGAAGCGCTGGTATGTCAGCACAACTTATGGCAAAAGAAGGAAAGTATGCACACGTTAGAATGCCTTCTGGCGAAATGAGACTTATATCAGTTGATTGTAGAGCTTGTATTGGTCAAGTTGGAAACTTAGATCATGAAAATGTAAAAAAAGGTAAAGCTGGAGCAACTAGACATATGGGAATTAGACCTACTGTTAGAGGTAGCGTAATGAATCCTTGCGATCACCCACATGGTGGTGGTGAAGGTAGAGCACCAGTTGGACATTCAGGTCCACGTACTCCTTGGGGTAAACCAGCACTTGGTTACAAGACAAGAAAAACTAAACACAGAACTGATAAGTATATTGTAAAAAGAAGAAATAGTAAATAGTATGGAGGGATAGAATATGTCAAGATCACTAAAAAAAGGACCATATGTAGATGAAAGATTACTTAGAAGAGTTGAAAAGTTAAATGCTGAAGATAAGAAAGAAGCATTAAAAACATGGTCTAGAAGTTCTACTATATATCCTCAAATGATTGGTCACACAATAGCAGTTCACGATGGAAGAAAACATGTTCCAGTTTATATAACTGAAGAAATGATAGGACATAAATTGGGAGAGTTTGTACCAACAAGACTTTTCAGAGGACATTCAGGAGATAAAAAGACAAAAATAAAGTAAAATATTAATCAAAAAGGAGGAGCCTTAAAATGGAAGAAAAGATAGCAAGAGCTGAATTACATAATGCAAGAATAAGTAGCAGAAAAGTAAAAATCGTAATAGACTTAATAAGAGGCAAAAATGTAAAAGAAGCATTGTCAATATTAAAATATACTAATAAAGCAGCAGCACCAATAGTTGAAAAATTAGTTAAATCAGCTGCAGCAAATGCCACTAATAATCATGACATGGATGAAACAAAGTTATATATTAGTGAAATATATGCAAATCAAGGACCTACAATGAAAAGAATTATGCCAAGGGCACAAGGTAGAGCAAATAGAATAAGAAAAAGAACATCTCATATTACAGTTGTTCTAAAAGAAGCTTAATTTAAGGGAGGTAAGTTTACTATGGGTCAAAAAGTTAGTCCACACGGACTTAGAGTCGGAATAATAAAAGACTGGTCTTCAACTTGGTATGCAAATAAACAAAATTTTTCAGATTACTTAGTAGAAGATTATAAAATCAGAAAATATTTAAAAGACTTACTTAAACCAGCAGGAATAAATAAGTTAGATATTTCTAGAAAAGGTGATAAAGTTTTTGTAGATATCTATACTGCAAAGCCAGGAATGATAATTGGTAAAGGCGGAGCTGCAATAGAAGAACTAAAAGTAAAACTTTCTAAGATGGTATCTAAAGAAGTATCATTAAATATAGTTGAAGTTAAAGACATTGATTTAGCTGCTCAACTTGTAGCTGAAAACATAGCTTTACAACTTGAAAAGAGAGTATCTTTTAGAAAAGCTATGAAACAAGCTATGCAAAAAACAATGAAAGCAGGAGCTCTAGGTATAAAAACTGCTGTATCTGGTCGTTTAGGTGGAGCAGAAATTGCTAGAACAGAACATTATAGCGAAGGAACAATTCCTCTACAAACTTTAAGAGCTGATATCGATTATGGTTTTGCTGAGGCAAAAACTACATACGGTATTATAGGCGTTAAGGTTTGGATATATAAAGGAGAAGTTCTACCAGCAAAAAAAGATGTAAAAGGAGGTAACTAAAAATGTTGTCACCAAAAAGAACAAAATATAGAAAAGTTCAAAAAGGAACTAATAAAGGTAAAGCATCTAGAGGAACTATGGTAGTAAATGGCGATTATGGTATTCAAGCTTTAGAACCAGCTTGGATAACTGCTAATCAAATCGAATCTGTCAGAGTTACTTTATCAAGATATACAAAAAAAGTTGGTAAGACTTGGATAAAAATATTTCCAGATAAGCCAATAACTAAGAAACCAGCTGAAACTCGTATGGGTTCTGGTAAAGGAAATCCAGAATACTTCGTAGCAGTTGTAAAACCAGGTAGAATATTATTTGAAATTGCCGGTCTTAGTGAAGAAGTATCTAAAGAAGCTTTACAAAAAGCAATTCATAAACTTCCAATAAAATGTAAAATAGTTAGTAAAGCACAACAACAAGCTGAAAATAAGGAAGTTTCAAACGAGAGTGAAGAAAAGGGGGAGTAGCAAATGAAATCTAGTAAAATGAATGAATATGTAAATATGTCTGAAGCAGATTTACAAAAAGAATTAAAAGAATTAAAGCAAGAATTATTTAAATTAAGATTTCAACATGCACTTAATGGTCTTGACAACCCTAAAAAAATTAGTTTAGTTAAAAAGAATATAGCAAGAGTAAACACTCAATTAACTAAAATAGCAAATAATTAGTGGTAAAGGAGGATTATATTAGCTATGGAAAGAAATCTAAGAAAAACAAAAATTGGAAAAGTAGTTAGCAATAAAATGGATAAGACAATTGTTGTTAGAATTGATACTAAGACAAAAGATCCACTTTATGGAAAAATTGTTAACAAAACTTTAAAGATAAAAGCTCATGACGAAGAAAACGTATGCAATATAGGCGACGTTGTAGAAGTAATGGAAACTAGACCACTAAGCAAAGATAAAAGATATAGACTAGTAAGAGTTGTGGAAAAAGTAAAATAATTAAAAATAATTAGATGGTTAAAAAGTTTGAAGGGAGGACTAATCCATGATACAACAACAAACATTATTAAAAGTTGGAGATAATACTGGAGCAAAAGAAATCATGTGTATCCGTGTTCTAGGTGGACATCATAGAAAATGGGGTAACATTGGTGATGTTATAGTTGCTTCTGTAAAAAAAGCAGCTCCAGGTGGAACTGTAAAAAAAGGTGATGTTGTTAAAGCAGTTATAGTTAGATCAAAAAGAGGTCTAAGACGTGATGATGGTTCTTATATAAGATTTGATGAAAATGCAGCAGTTATAATAAAGGACGATAAAACACCAAAGGGAACACGTATTTTTGGACCTGTAGCAAGAGAACTTAGAGATAAGGATTATATGAAAATAGTATCTCTAGCACCAGAAGTTCTTTAATTTTCGGAGGTGAATGAAGTGGTAGCTAAAATAAAATTAAAAAAAGGTGATACTGTTATAGTAAATTCTGGTTCCGAAAAAGGAAAAAAAGGTGAGATTCTTTCAGTAGATAGAAAAAATGGTAAAGTAATTGTTAAAGGTGTTAACGTAAGAACAATGCACGTTAAGGCTAGAAGACAAGGACAAGAATCAGGAATCATAAAAAAAGAAGCAGCTATTGACGTATCAAAAGTTAATTATTATTGCGATAAATGTGATAAGGGTGTAAGATTAGGAATAAAAGTTGCAGAAGATGGAACAAAACAAAGATTCTGTAAAAAATGTGAAGAAGTAAAGTAAAGGAGGGGAAAAACACATGAACCTTAAAGAAAAGTATAAAGCAGAAATTGCTCCTGCTTTAATGAAAAAGTTTGGATATAAATCAATAATGCAAGCTCCAAAGCTTGAAAAAATTGTTATAAATATGGGAGTTTCTGATATAAAGGATAATTCAAAAGCATTAGAGAATGCTATGAGAGACTTAGAGCTAATTTCTGGTCAAAAGCCAATTGCTACAAAAGCTAAAAAATCAATTGCAGCTTTTAAAGTAAGAGAAGGTATGGATCTAGGATGTAAAGTAACTTTAAGATCTGATAAAATGTATGATTTTGCTACAAAATTATTTAACGTAGCACTTCCACGTGTTAGAGATTTTAAAGGCTTAAATCCAAAATCTTTTGACGGTAGAGGAAATTATTCTATGGGTGTTAAAGAACAATTAATATTCCCTGAAATAGAGTATGATAAAATAGATAAAGTAAGAGGAATGGATGTTATATTTGTAACTAGTGCAAAGACTAACGAAGAAGCTTATGCATTACTTGAAATGCTTGGCTTACCATTTGCAAAGTAAGGAGGATATAAGCATGGCAAAAAAATCTATGATTGCTAAACAACAAAGAGAGCCAAAATTTAGCACAAGATATTATAATAGATGTAAAATATGTGGAAGACCACATTCATATATGAGAAAATATGGAGTATGTCGTCTATGCTTTAGAAAATTAGCATATCAAGGAGAAATACCAGGAGTTAAAAAAGCAAGCTGGTAAGAAGGAGGTAAAAATCAATGAACGATCCAATTTCAGACATGTTAACAAGAATAAGAAACGCTAACACTCAAAGACATGATACAGTTGACGTTCCTTACTCAAAAGTTAAGAATGCAATTGCTGATATATTGGTTGCAGAAGGTTTTGTAAAATCATCAGATATATTACAAGATGGAGCAAAAAAGACAATCAGAATTACATTAAAATATGATGGAAAGACTAGAGTTTTACAAGGATTAAAGAGAATAAGTAAACCAGGTCTTAGAATATATGCAAGTGTTGAAGAGTTACCTAGAGTTTTAAATGGTCTAGGAATAGCAATTATTTCTACTTCAAAAGGAATAATGACTGATAAACAAGCAAGAAAAGAAAATGTTGCTGGTGAAGTACTAGCATATGTTTGGTAATATAAATAAAAAGGAGGGTATACCATGTCAAGAATAGGAAAAAGTCCTATCGCAATACCAGAAGGTGTTGATGTAAAAGTAGAAAATCATACAGTTACAGTAAAAGGACCAAAGGGAACTTTGACAAATGAATTTCTTAAGGACGTAGATATTAAAGTTGAAGATGATAAAGTACTAGTAACTTTGGTTAATGAAAAAGCTGGGAATATACATGGTTTAACTAGAACTTTAATTCATAATATGATAACAGGTGTAACTAGTGGATTTGAAAAGGCACTAGAAATAAATGGTATTGGATACAGAGCACAAAAACAAGGAAATAAATTAGTTTTAACTCTTGGTTATTCACATCCTGTTGAAGTTGTTGAACCAGAAGGAATTACTATTGAAGTTCCAGCACAAAACTCTATAATTGTTAAAGGTATTGACAAACAAAAAGTTGGTCAAGTAGCTGCTGACATTAGAGAGTATAGATTACCAGAACCATATAAGGGTAAGGGTATTAAATACGTTGGCGAACATATAAGAAGAAAAGAAGGAAAAGCTGGCGGTAAAAAATAAACCTAAATTAAAAGGAGGGAAAACTTAACATGATTAGCAAAAAGAATAAACATGAAGCTAGAGTTGCAAGACAAAGAAGAGTAAGAGCTACAGTTAAAGGCACAGCTTCAAAGCCAAGACTTTGTGTTTTTAAAAGTCTAAATAATATATATGCACAAGTTATTGATGACGATGCAAGAGTAACTTTAGTATCAGCTTCAACTTTAGATGCAGATGTAAAAACAAAAGCATCTAATATAGAGGCAGCTAAGGAAGTAGGTGCACTTGTTGCAAAACGTGCAATTGAAAAAAATATTGAAACAGTAGTTTTTGATAGAAATGGTTATTTATATCATGGAAAAGTACAAGCATTAGCTGACGCTGCAAGAGAAGCAGGACTTAAATTTTAGTAGAAAGGAGAAAACTTAGATGACTGAAACAAAACAAGAATTAGTAGAAAAAGTTGTTAACGTTAGAAGAGTTACAAAAGTTGTTAAAGGTGGTAGAACTTTTAGATTTAGCGTTTTAGTTGTAGTAGGAGATGGTAACGGAAGAATCGGTGTTGGTACTGGTAAATCTTCAGAAGTTCCAGAAGCTATAAACAAAGCATCTGAAGAAGCTAAGAAAAACTTACAAGAAGTATCACTTGTAAATGGAACTTTACCACATGAGTTTGTAGCAACTTTTGGTTCATCAAAGGTTATATTAAAACCAGCTGTTGAAGGTACAGGTGTTATTGCTGGTGGTGCAGTAAGACCAGTTCTTGAACTTGCAGGAGTTAAGAATGTTACAGCTAAGACTTTAGGTTCTCGTAATAGCAGAAATGTAGTATATGCTACAATTAAGGCTTTACAATCAATGAGAACTCCAGAAGAAGTAGCTAAACTTAGAGGAAAAACAGTAGAAGAAATATTAAAGTAATATTAAAAAGAGAGGAGGAGCTTTTAGATGAAGATGCACGATTTAGGTCCAGCTTATGGAGCAACTAAAGTTGGTCTTAGAGTTGGTAGAGGAACTGGTAGCGGACTTGGAAAAACTGCTGGTAAAGGACATAAAGGACAAAAAGCAAGATCAGGCGGAAGCATTAGAAGAGGCTTTGAGGGTGGACAAACACCTTTATATAGAAGAATTCCAAAAAGAGGATTTAAGAATCATTTTGCAAAGGAATATGCAGTTGTTAATGTATGTGACTTAGAAAGATTCGAAAATGATACAGTAGTTAATGCTGATCTTTTAATATCAGAAGGACTTATTAAAAAAGAACTAGACGGTGTTAAAGTACTTGGAACTGGTGATTTGACTAAAAAGCTTACAGTTGTTGCAAAGAAGTTTTCTGACTCAGCTAAGTCTAAAATAGAAGCTGTTGGTGGAAAGATTGAGGTGAAGTAATATGCTTCAAACCTTAAAAGATATTTTTTCTGTTAAAGATATAAGAAAGAAAATAATATTTACTATATTTATTATATTATTGTATAGGCTTGGTTCATTTGTGACTGTTCCTGGTATTGATAAGATATCATTTATGGAACAAGTAGGAACTAGCAGTAATGGTCTTCTTGCCACAATAAACTTGATTTCAGGTGGCTCATTTGGTAGATTTTCTATATTTGCTATGACTATCGGACCTTATGTTACTGCTTCGATTGTTCTTAATTTGTTGCAAGTAATAGTACCTTCACTTGATAAATTAAAAAATGAAGGTGAAGAAGGAAGAAAAAAGCTTTCTAAGTATACTAAATATTTAACTATTGCTTTTGCAATAATTGAAGGTTTAGGTTTGTATTTAACTTATAAGGGATTTTTACTTCCTCAACTTACTTATGGTGCAGGTGCAATAGCTGGATGTCTTTTGTTTATGACATCTTTAATAGCTGGTACTGCATTGCTTACTTGGTTGGGAGATAAGATAACTGAGTATGGAATTGGAAATGGAATATCAATGATTGTTTTTGTTGGTATTATATCTCGTATTCCATCCGGTGCAGCTGCACTTTATACTTACGCTAAAGGTGGATTTGTTCCAATTTTAGTAGTTGTTGCACTAATAATAGCTATGATTGCTGTAATTGCAGGAGTTATTTATGTACAACAAGCTGAACGTAGAATTCCAGTTAATTATGCAAAACGTGTAGTTGGTAGAAAAATGTATGGTGGTCAAAACACTCATATTCCTATAAAAGTTGCTATGGCAGGTGTTATGCCAATAATATTTGCAATGTCGTTTATGATGTTCCCAGGAACAATTATAAGCCTATGTACTAAAGGAAATCCAACTGGTTTTTGGGCTGTTATAACTAATATATTTAGTGTTTCTAGCAGTAGTGCATGGTATTATTTGTTAGCATATTCAGTAATCTATATGCTTCTTATAATTGGCTTTACTTTTGCATATACAATGTTTATAGTAAATCCTGTAGAAATTTCAAACCAATTAAAGAAAAATGGAGGATTTATACCTGGAATAAGAGCTGGTAAAAACACTTCTGAGTACATATCTAAAGTGTTAAAGAATATTACTGCAGTTGGTGCTTTATTCTTAGCGTTAATTGCTATATTACCAGTATTATTACAAGGTGCATTACCAATTTCTATTTCTTTTGGTGGTACATCAGTACTTATCATAGTAAGTGTTGGACTTGAAGTTTTGAAGAATTTAGAAACTCAAATGGTAAGCAGACATTATACAGGTTTCTTAAATTAAAAATGATGTATAATTATAGTAAATAATATAAAAATAGCACTTTAAAGAGTGCTATTTTTATATCAATTCAAGTTTTTAATACATTAGAAAATAATATTAAACTTATAAAAATTTAAATATAAAAACAAAAAATAAAAAACAAGGCTAGATATTTACCTTGTTTTTTTTATATAACATCTATATTTTTTAATTTCCAACTATTTGATGCTATGATTTTTATAGTATTACAGAAGTCACATTTTAAAATGTTAGTAGTTATAAAATTGGTTAATGGTGCGCCACAGTTGTGACAGCTAAGCTTTGAAATATCATTAATTTTTTTATATTCATATGTAGCAAGCCATGTATCATTCCAAAACATATCTTTTTCCATGTCATAAAATTCATTATTGTTTCTTAAATCATCATAAAAGTACATTGATAATCCAATTTTTATTTCATCAGTAGCTTGATCGTAGCTATATATTCTAACATGCTGAATTGAAAGTGAGTCAATTCTTTTAAGTAGTCTATATTTTTTTTTATTTGCTAGAAGTCTTATTAGTATTTCATCATCATATTTTTTCTTTAAGATATCTTCATATTGTTTAGCAGCTTCTTCAGATATGTTAGCATCATTTTCATCGTAGTTAAAATCATTATCATTTATTATTGAATTCTTTAAATAAGTGTAAATAAAGTTTATATCATTTTTTACAAATTCTAAAAAATCTTTCTCGTTAAAGTTAAAGTGAAATTTTGAAATGTTATTTAGTATATCGATATGTTCTTCTTCAATGCCAATATTTCCTATCATTTTGATCCTCCTATCACATAAATTATATAGTTTTTTGAATAAAAAGTCAATATAAATAATTATCAAATGTTGAGCAATTAAGATGTATAAATGATTCAAAAAAAATTTTTTATATAATAAAATTTACTTGAACTTTACTAATTATGCGGGTTTTAAGAATTTAAATGCCAAAAATCGACACGAATTAGTTAGTAATAATTATGTAAATTGACAAAAAGTATAAAAAAAGTAGAAAAAAGTGGAAAAAAGCGATAAAAAATGGAAATGAATATTCAATTATGGTATTATTTAGTAGGAAGTGATTTGAGTACTCCTAAGAGTTAAAAAATAGTGAGTATTAGAAAAATAAATACTCACTATTTTCATCAATAATTATGAACTAAGTTTTTTAACACTATTGGTTAGGCATTTGTGATTGCATTTGGTTAGCAGCTTGAGCTACTAATTTTTTAACCATTTCGCCACCTATTGAACCAGCTTCTTTAGAAGTAAGGTCACCGTTATATCCTTGCTTTAGGTTTACACCAATTTCATTTGCAACTTCGTATTTGAACTTATCTAATGCCGCTTTAGCTTGTTTATTTGTCATTTTGCTGTTAGATGTCATTTAAATTCACCTCCAATATTTTTAAACTAGTAAAGTAACAAGAGTAACAGAAATAATTAATTTCTAATGTTAATAATTATTTGTTATAACAATAATAAAATTATAATTTAAAAATTAAGTAATATTTTGTTAAAATTCTTATTTACTTTACACTAATAATTTGTGAAATTTTTAAAAAATTATACATAAAAAATTAAAAAAATTATATTTTCTTAATTTTAAAGGATTCTATTCGACAAAACTAGACATAAAAAATGCTTTTTTACTATTGCAATTTTTATTAATTTTATAATATAATTAAATTGCGCTATTAAGTAAATATTAGGAGGTATATTTAAGTGAGCGATAAGTCAAAAGTATTAATAATTGATGATAATAAAGAATTTGTAAGGCTCTTGAGTATGTACATAAATACACAAGAAGATATGGAGGTTGTGGCAACTGCACTTGATGGTCAAAATTCTATTAATCTTATAAAAGAGTATGAACCAGATATAATGTTGCTAGATATAATAATGCCAGAAAAAGATGGATTGGCTGTACTAGAGGATATGGTAAAAGAAAAAGGGTTATCTAGACCCACTATAATAATGATGTCTGCAATAGGACAAGAAAAGATAACTCAAAAAGCTATTGCACTAGGTGCAACTTATTATGTAGTAAAGCCATTTGATATGGAAACACTTGTAGAAAGATTGAGAGATTTAATAAAAAATGAACTTTCATATAATAATACCGATAATCAAATGTGTTATTCAAAAACAACAATAAATAGTAGTGTTAATTCGTCAGCCCCAATAGAGGTAAGAACAACAAATATGATACACGATGTTGGTGTCCCTGCACATATAAAAGGATATCAGTATATTAGAGAAGCTATTTTAATGGCTGTTGAAAACGAAGATGTAATAAATGCAATAACAAAGACTTTATATCCGACTTTAGCAAAAAAATTTAGCACAACACCATCTAGGGTTGAACGTGCTATAAGGCATGCAATCGAAGTAGCTTGGAATAGAGGTCAAATAGAGATACATGAAAAGATATTTGGATATACAGTAAATTCTAATAAAGGTAAACCAACTAATAGTGAGTTTATTGCTATGATTGCAGATAGACTTAGACTTGAAAATGGAGCAACTATACGTAGGTAGTAAAATAGAGAAAATTAACAAATTGTTTGTGGTTAATTTTCTCTATAGTCTTTTTAATAAATTTTTAATTTAAAAATTTTTACCTTTTGTAGTACAATACTCTATCATTTTAATTACAACGTTATTAAAAGATGTATTATTTTTCTTTGCTAAATCATTTATTTTTTCAACTAGTTCGTTTTTTATATAAATTGTTTTATACGTAGATTCAACTTTATCTCTTTTAAAATCGATATTTATCCCCATAATGCACCTCCAATATCTACATTTTACACTAAAATACGACAAAATAATATATTAGAAATATCTCATGTAGATGTTATAACACTTATAGCGTTAAAATAACAATTAATCTGTTATACCACAATTTGTAAAATATGATATTGATATTTATGCTATCATAATATATAATAATTGTGTTTGGAGGAAAAAATATGAAAGATGAAGTTTATGAAAAGATATATAGTAATTTAGATGAATGTATTACTGAAGTTTTAAATTTATGCTGTCAATATGCCAATGATGGAGTGGAAAAAGGTTATGGTGGACCTTTTGGTGCAGCGGTTATAATTAAAAGAAAAGATGAAAATTATCAAATTGTAAGTATTGCAAGAAATACTACATTAAAAGATGTAGATCCAACTGCACATGCTGAAGTAAATGCTATTAGAGAGGCTTGTAAAAAATTAAATAGACTTATGTTAAAAGATTGTATTTTGATATCAAGTGCTAGAAGTTGCCCTATGTGTTTGTCTGCTGCATGTTGGTCAAGAATTCCAGTAATAAAATACGTATTAGATTATGATAGCGCAACGAATTCTGGATTTATTGATAACGATATATTTATGCATTTAAATGGAAAGAAAAAAATAATATCTGAAGAAAAAATTAGTGGAAATTGTGCTAATAATCCATTTGATGCGTGGAATAATAAAAAAGACAAAACTGTATATTAATCAAGAAACTATATTTAATTACCCCATTTTGGGGTGTTTTTTTTATAAAATATTTTGTAATGCTAGCTATTGTTGCTTAAATACTGGGTTACTTGACAAATATACATAAAAATAGTACAATAATATTTAGGTAAGAAGGACTATAAATATGAAGAAAAATAAAAATAAATGGTTAGATTTTAAAGTATTTTCAGTAAAAATTTACTATTTGGTGCTGATTATATTTATAGCTGTTTTAGCATTTGTTATAAATCCATCTAATTTGTATATTAGTTTTGGAGTAGTAGGTTTAGTTGCTTTAGTAATGTTGTATATTTGTATAAAGGAAATAAAAAATAGAAAAGACAGAATAGTTGAGTTATCACAAAGTGTTGATATGGTACTAAAGGAAAATTTAAATTTAGTAGATATACCTATGGTTATAGTAACTAATCTAACAAATGTGGTATGGCAAAATAATATTTCAAAGCATTTAATACCAAGGGAGTGTTTATCAGATACGGCTTTAATGCTAAATAAAGAATTAAAAAGTTCTAATACAGCATCAATGCAAGTAGATATAGGAAATGGTGAAATTTATTGTGCAGTTGCAAATAAAATTAAATTTTTAAATTTAGATGCCATTTTAGTTACATATTTAAATAAAACGGAAGAGGCAAGGTTAAGAAAAACATTAGATAATACAAAAATTGCCGTAGGTATTATACTTATAGACAATTATGATGAGACAATGCAAGGCTTAGATGAACTTCAAAAAGCAGAAATATCTTCAAAAATTACTAAAGAGTTAATAAATTTTGTAAGTTCTAATAATGGCGTTATTTCTAAAATAGATAAAGATAGATATATTGTATTTATTGAAAAGCAGTATATAGAAAAGATGGAAAGTAACACATTTGAAATTCTTGAAAAAGTTAGAAATATAACAAATGTAACAAAATTGCCTATTACTATTTCTGTTGGAATATCATATAATGAAGAATATATATCTGATAGATATAATAGTAGTAATTCTGCTTTAGATATTGCACTTGGACGTGGTGGAGATCAAGTTGTTGTGAAAAAAGATAAAAAATTTGATTTTTATGGAGGTCAAAACATAGGTCTTGAAAAAACTAGTAGAGTTAGAGCTAGAACTGTTGCTCAAGCATTAAAAGAAATAATGGAAAGAGTAGATAAAGTCTATATAATCGGTCATAAGAACTCTGATATTGATTGTATAGGGGCTGCTGTTGGTGTATTTAAAATTGCAAGATCTTTAAACAAGCAAGCAAATATCGTAATAGATGCAAAATGTAATAGTAGTACAAAAACCATAATTGATAAAATTAAACTTAATAAAGATTATGAAAATGTGTTTATTTCAGGAAACGAGTTAAAAAAAGTTGATACTAGTAATTCACTTTTAGTAGTAGTTGATACTCACAAGAAGTCTTATTTGTCATATCCAGATTTCATGGATGAATTTGAAAAAATTGTGGTAATAGATCATCATAGAAGAGGAACTGAGTTTATAGATAATGCATTACTTACATATCATGAAATTTATGCTTCATCTGCATCTGAGCTTGTAACTGAGCTTTTGATGTATTTGGATAATGTTACACTTACTCCAATGGAAGCTGAAAGTTTGTATGCAGGAATAGTAATAGATACAAAGAATTTTATCTTCAAAACTGGTGTTAGAACATTTGAAGTTGCAGCATATTTAAAAAAATATGGTATCGATTTAACAGAAGTAAAGCAGTTGTTCCAAAATGACTTTGAAACTTATGTAGCAAAGGTAGAAATAGTAAAAAATGCTGAAATAATACGTTCTCAAATAGCTATTTCAACAAGTGAAGAAAATTATAAAGATATGGGGATAATAGCAGCTCAAGCTGCAGATGAACTTTTATCGATTTCAGGAATACTTGCGTCATTTGTACTTTGCAAAATTGACGATGTTGTAATGATATCTGGAAGATCTATGGGAGATATAAATGTGCAATCTATACTTGAAAAAATTGGTGGTGGTGGACATTTGACTTTTGCAGGTGCCCAAATTGCAGGTGTTTCTATTGCTGAAGCAAAGCAAAGACTAATAGAAAGTATAAATGAATATTTTGGTAAAGAGTAATTAAAATATGAGAAAGAAAGGAGAAAATGATGTATTTATTAAAAATATATCATGTATATAATTATGAAAGTAGTTTTAAATAAAGATGTAAAAGGTTTAGGAAAAAAATTGCAAATAGTTGAAGTTAGTGAAGGCTATGCAAGAAATTATTTAATACCTAAAAAAATTGCTGCTGTAGCCGATAGTAAGAATATAAACGAAGCAAATACAAAGTCACAAGCAGTAGCATTCAAGAAAAAAACAGATTATGAAGAGGCTTTAAAACAAAAAGAATTAATAGAAAAAGGTTATATTGAATTTAAACATAAAGTGGGTGAAGCAAGTAAATTATTTGGTAGTATAACAGAAAAAGAAATTGCTGATCAAATGAACAAGAAATTTAATTTAAATATCGACAAGAAAAGGATTGTTATAGCACACCCTATAAAGAATTTAGGAGATTATACTGTATCTATTAAATTAAATGAAGGAGTCGTAGCAAGTTTAAAGATTGTTGTTGTAAGAATGTAGGTGCAAAACTTTGGAAAATGAATTAGTAAATAAAGTTCAACCAAATGATATAATTGCAGAACAAGCCGTACTTGGATCAATGCTTACGGACAAAGATTCTGTTGTTGCTGCAATTGAAGTATTAAAATCAGAAGATTTTTATAGGGAAGATAATAAAGAGATTTATTCAGCAATGTCTGAACTATATGGATTAGGACAGCATATAGATGTAATTACGTTAACAAATCAATTAAAATTAAGGGGAACATTAGAAAAGGTTGGAGATATACAATATATATCAACTCTTATTGATAATGTTCCTACGATTACTAATATAGAAAATTATGTTAAAATAGTAGAAGAAAAATCTGTTTTAAGACAACTTATAAAAGTTGCAAATGATATTCAAAAAATGGGATATTCACAAGAAGAGGAAGTCGACACAATAATTGAACAAACCGAAAAGAAAGTATTTGACTTAGTCCAAAATAGGAATACAAGAGAATTTGCAAGTATGAAAGAAGTACTTATAAACGTATTTGACATAATAGAAAAAATGGTTCAAAATAAAGGAAAAGTATCTGGAATTGAATCAGGATTTATTGATTTAGATAAAAAAATATCAGGACTTAATCCATCAGCTTTATTGATAGTTGCAGCACGTCCAGCAATGGGAAAATCTGCTTTTGTTTTAAATATTGCTAACTATGTTGCACAGCATGATAATGTTCCTGTTATGATATTTTCTCTTGAAATGTCAAAGGAGGAAATTGGTAATAGAATACTTGCTGCAGAAGCTGAAGTTGATAGTATGAAAATAAAAAATGGAAATGATATTTCTTCAGAAGAATGGCTAAAACTTGGACAAGCAAGTGGAAGACTTTCTAACATGCCGTTATATATTGATGATACTCCTGGACTTACGGCGTCTGAGCTTAGAGCAAAATGTAGAAAAGCAAAACTTGAGAAAAATATTGGACTTGTAATAGTTGATTATTTGCAACTCATGGAATCAAAATCTAAAAATGCATCTAGACAGCAAGAAATATCTGACATTAGCCGTTCATTAAAAATACTTGCAAAGGAACTTCAAATACCTGTTATTGCACTGTCACAGCTTAGTCGTGCTACTGAATCAAGGACTGATCACAAACCAATGCTAAGTGATTTGCGTGAGTCAGGTGCTATTGAGCAGGATGCTGATATTGTTATGTTTTTACATAGAGAAGATTATTATGATGAGCAAACTGAGAAAAAGAATATAGCCGAGGTAATAATTGCAAAAAATAGAAGTGGAAGTACTGGAACTGTTGAGTTAGCTTGGCTTGGTCAGTATACTAAATTTGCAAATATATATAAAGGTCCGGAGGAAAATTAGTGTTAAGAGAAAAGTATAATGTAAAAAAGTATATATTAGATAAAGTTGAAAAAAATATAATTGATAATAAACTGATAAAAAGTAATGATAAAATTCTTGTAGCTGTATCTGGAGGTCCGGATTCTATGTGTCTGCTTACAGTGCTACATGAATTAAAATTTAAGCTAAAAGATACCTATAATATAGAATACCTTATTGGTGTAGCTCATGTAAACCATATGATAAGAAAGGAATCAGATGAAGAATACATATATGTGAAGAATTGGTGTGATAAACTGGATATTCCTATGTATTATTTAAAGGAAGATGTTCCAAATATTTCAAAAAAAATGAAATTATCTGAGGAAACATGTGGAAGAAAAATAAGGTATGATTTTTTTAATAAAGTTTGTAGCGAATATGAATACAATAAGGTAGCAACAGCTCATAATTTAAATGATGATACTGAAACAATATTGTTAAATATAATACGTGGTTGTGGATTAAATGGACTTACAGGTATGAGTTTTGAATTTAAAAATATAATAAGGCCTTTGCTTAATATTGAAAAAAAGTTAATTTTAGAGTATAATAATACTTGTAATATTAATCCTTGTATAGATAAGACGAATTTTGAAAATACTTATAGTAGAAATAAAATTAGAAATTTATTAATACCAAATCTAGAAAAGGAATATAATTGTAATGTCGTAGAAAATATTATAAGAATGAAAAATATAGTAAAACAAGATGAAGAATTTTTGGAAGATTATACAAAAAAAATAGTAGAAGATGCAATTTTTGAAAATAATAACTATATATTGTTTAACTTTTCAAAAATATTATCAGAACATGATAGTATAGTGTATAGGGCTGTTAGGAATATTATAGAATTGTGTGTGGGAAGTTTAGATGGAATATCTAATATTCATATATACGACATTATAAAGTTACTAAAGAAAAATATTAAGAAAAAAAGGTACATAATGGGCAATAAATTTACAATTGAGATAGTTAATAAAAATATTGCAAAAATTCAAAAAGGAGGAAAAAATGAAGAAAAGTTCAATTATTAGAACATTTATAACTTATATATTATTACTTGCTATTGCTGTATATGCGATATCTATGATGAATTCAGAAGTTGCTAAAAATATGTCATATACAGAATTTTTACAAAAAATTGAAGAAAAAAGTGTTGAAAAAATAGTTATTGATAGTAGCAAGCAGATGGCAGATGTTAAAATTAAAAATGAGGAAAAACAACAATATGAAGTAAATATACCTGATATAACTACATTTATGGAATTTGCACAACCAAAGGCAAAAGATGGTGAATTTGAACTTGAAAGAGCTAGTGAATCAACTTTTGAAACTTTAGCACCATACATTCCAAATATAATATTACTTGTTGGAACATTATTTTTATTTATGTTTATGATAAGAAAGACTAATGAGGGAAACAATAAAGCAATAAGCTTTGGAAAAAATAGAGCTCAAATGATAGACAAAAATTCTAAAAATAAGGTTACTTTTGATAAAGTTGCTGGTCTTGAAGAAGAAAAAGAAGAATTAAAAGAAGAAGTAGAATTCTTAAAAAATCCAAAAAAATATCAGGATATGGGAGCTAGAATTCCTAAAGGAATATTACTTGTAGGTGGTCCTGGTACAGGTAAGACATTACTTGCTAAAGCAGTTGCAGGAGAAGCAAATGTACCATTTTTTTCAATAAGTGGTTCTGATTTTGTTGAGATGTTTGTTGGCGTTGGAGCTTCGCGTGTAAGGGATTTATTTGCTGAGGCCAAAGCAAATTCTCCATGTATAATTTTTATAGATGAAATAGATGCTGTTGGACGTCATAGAGGTGCTGGTGTTGGTGGTGGACATGATGAGAGAGAGCAAACATTAAACCAATTACTTGTTGAAATGGATGGATTTGCAACACATGAAAGTATAATAGTTATGGCTGCAACAAATAGACCTGATATTTTAGATCCTGCACTTCTAAGACCAGGTAGATTTGATAGGCAAATTGTTGTAAGTGAACCAGATATCGGTGCAAGGGAAGAAATTATAAAACTATATGTAAAAGATAAACCTTTTGAGCAGGGAATTGATTTTAAATTACTTGCCAAAAATACTGCTGGATTTAGTGGTGCAGATCTTGAAAATATGATAAATGAGTCAATATTATTAGCAGCAAGAAAAGATAAGAAAACTGTTACTTTGGAAGATATTGAAGAAGCAATGGTAAAAGTTATGATGGGACCTGAGAAAAAATCAAAAATAATCAGTGAAAAAGAGAAAAAACTAACTGCTTATCACGAAGCAGGTCATGCAGTGGTATCTAGATTTTTACCAACACATGATACAGTACATCAAATTTCTATTGTGCCAAGAGGTATGGCTGGTGGATATACTATGTATAAACCAAATGAAGATAAGAGTTATAGATCAAAATCTGAGATGAATGAACATATTGTATCTTTACTTGGCGGTAGAGTTGCAGAAGAATTGGTTTTAAATGATGTTAGTACAGGTGCTTCTAATGATATCGAAAGAGCAAGTAAAATTGCAAGATCTATGGTTATGAAATATGGTATGTCTGATAAACTAGGACCAATTACATTTGGGTCAACGCAAGAAGAGGTATTCCTAGGAAAAGAAATGACTTCACAACGTGATTATAGCGAAAAGGTTGCTGCTGAAATTGATGAAGAGGTAAAAGATATTATAACTAGAGCATATAATTATGCTGAAAGAATATTAAAGGAAAATATTGATAAACTTCATAAAGTTGCAGGGGTTTTAATTGAAAAAGAAAAAATAGACTCTAAGGAATTTGACGAAATATTTGGTAATTAGTATTTAAGTAAAGGAGTAGAAAGAATCTAGCATTCATTCTACTCTTTGTTTATTTTCTAAAAATCAAGAGATAAGAGTAAAAATTTAAAATGAGAGTTAAATAAAAGTTAAATAAAAAGTAAAAAATTATGTTAAACGATTGACATAATAATGTAACAATGATGTAATAAGCGTGCAGTTAATGTTATAAGTTAATCAACTGAAAGACTAATTATGTGAGTTTTTTAAAAGCTCGAGAAAGGAGGACATGTATGTCCAAAATTAATTCTAGTAAAGCCGAGAATAACAACAAGGAGGAGAAAGTTATGCTTTTAGTGGCTAGCAACAACAAAGGCAAAATTAAAGAGGTAAAGGAGATTCTTGAAGGATATGAGGTCATTTCACTTAAAGAAAGTGGTGTGAATATTGATCCAAAAGAGGATGGAAAAACCTTTGCAGAAAATGCTATTAAGAAAGCTAGTAGCATTGGTAAGGTTGCTAAGATGCTTACAATTTCAGATGACAGTGGAATTGAGATCCCGGAGCTTTCTAACTGGCCAGGTGTTTATACAAAGAGGCTTGATGAAACTGGATACGGAGAGAACATGTCAGATTTTGACAGAAATGAATTCATTTTGGGTAAGTGCAAAGACCTGAAAGACAGAACTGTTATCTGGAAAACATGTATAGCTTTGTATGATCCAGAGACAGAGCGATCAGAAGTATTTGAGGGAGTAATAAGAGGTAGACTTCCTGAGAAACAGTATGGAGAAAATGGCTTTGGATTTGATGCAATTTTTGAGCTTGAGGGAAGGCACGATACAATGGCTAGTATCTCAGCCGAAGAAAAGAACGGTATAAGTCCTAGAAAAATTGCTCTTTCCAGACTTAATGAGTTCCTTAAAAGCAGAAAGTAATTAAAAGTGTGGAAAACAAGACTGGTGGTAATTTGCCAGTCTTGTTTTTAAAATAATAGTATTTAATTTATAAATATTTAAATTAGTATACGTTAACTGAGATATCAATGTATCATGAATTGTTGATATTTTGCTAAAAATTTAGATTTTAATTGACATATATCAAATGCTATGATATAATGTGGACACAAAAATAAATGTAGAGACAAGAAACTTTTAGTCTCAGATAAGGAGGACTTTATGTCAAAAAAAATTACTAATGCTGTACCAAGCGAGATTGTTGTATCTAAGCAGATTGGATACAAAGATTACTTTAAGTTAGCAGTTTTGTATGTGATTGCAGGTAAAAACAAGCCGGTGATCCGTGAAGCTACTGATGGAGAGAAGTTAACATTAAAAGATGAGAATGTCATTAATATGATCCGTGAGGCTGTTCCTGGTCATGAATCTTATATTATGGATTTAGTTATCAGAACTAATGTTCATGAGGCTATAATTGATGATATGAGCCTTACAGTGACACAAAAAGTTGTATCAATTGCTGATTCGATAAGCCAATTTGTTAGATCGGCAAGTTAAAAACTTTATTTGTGTATTAATTATGTATTAAAAAGATTATTTAAAAAGCGTAACTATTGATTAGTTACGCTTTTTATGTTATAATATAACTGCTTGTGGTTATTTACAAGTAATTTTACTTTACGTAAAATTTAATAACACACACAAATGTAGTTTATGCTCCTTCCATTATGGATGTAGTAAACGTAGATATTTGTGGAGGTATAAGAAGGAGGAATTTTTAATGGCAATTATACCTATGAAATCATTACTAGAAGCTGGTGTACACTTTGGTCACCAAACTAAAAGATGGGATCCAAGAATGGCTCCATACATCTTTACAGCAAGAAATGGAATCTATATATTAGATTTACAAAAAACTTTAAAGAAAGTTCAAGAAGCATATAACTTGACAAAAAAAGTTGTAGCAGAAGGTGGTACTATACTTTTTGTTGGTACTAAAAAACAAATTCAAGAAACTATCGAAACAGAAGCTAAAAGATGTGGTATGTACTACATTAATAGTAGATGGTTAGGTGGTACTTTAACAAACTTTAACACAATTAAGAAAAGAATTGCTAGACTTGTTGAACTTGAGAAAATGGAACAAGACGGTACTTTTGATGTATTACCAAAAAAAGAAGTTATCGGTCTTAGAAAAGAAATGGCAATCTTAAATACTAACTTAGGTGGAATAAAAGAAATGGATAAATTACCATCACTTATTTTCTTAGCTGATTCTAAGAAAGAGTACATTTGTACTAAGGAAGCAAGAAAATTAGGTATTCCAACAATCGGCTTAATTGACTCTAACTGTAATCCAGAAGATGTTGATTATGTAATTCCTGGAAATGATGATGCTGTAAGATCTGTATCATTAATTGCTGGAAAAATTGCTGATGCTGTTATTGAAGCTAAGGAAGGAAACTTAACTGAAGCTACTGATGATGAAATTGAAACAATGGAAGAGTTAGTAAAAAAAGAAGGCGTTGACAAAATAGAAAGAAAACCAAGACAAAATAACAGAAATAGAAATTATACAAAAAGAGAAAAAACTGAAAAAGTAGAAGAATAATTGGGAGGTGCTTGTAATGGCTATAACTGCTGAGCAAGTTAAAGAATTAAGAGATAGAACTGGTGCAGGTATAATGGACTGCAAAAAAATGCTAGTTGAAGCTGAAGGAAATATGGATAAAGCAATAGAGCTTTTAAGAGAAAAAGGTATTGCTAAGGCTGCTAAAAAGGCTGGAAGAGTTGCTTCTGAAGGATTAGTTGATGCATATATTCATAATGGTAAATATGGTGCTTTAGTAGAAGTAAATTCAGAAACAGATTTTGTAGCTAATAATGAAGACTTTAAAGCTTTTGTAAGAGATATTGCTATGCATGTTGCCGCTATTGGTCCAAAATATGTTAGTCGTGATGAAGTTCCAGCTACAGTTGTAGAAAGTGAAAAAGCAACTTTAAGAGCACAAGCTTTAAATGAAGGTAAACCAGAAGCTGTTGTTGATAAAATGGTAGAAGGAAGATTAAATAAATTCTTTTCTGAAATTTGTTTATTAGATCAACCTTTTGTTAAAGATCCTGATGTTACAGTTGGACAACTTCTAACAAACTTTATTGCAAAAATTGGTGAAAATATCGTAATAAGAAGATTCGCTAGATTTGAAAGAGGCGAAGGAATCGAAAAAGAAGAAACTAATTTTGCTGAAGAAGTAATGAAACAAGTAAATGGTGACTAATTGTTACATAGTAATGAAAAAAAATACTCCTTTTATGGAGTATTTTTTTCATTGATTTCATTTATAGTACTTTCTATATTTTTTTTATTTAATTTTGTAATATTTTCATTTGTATATCCTACTAAGGCATTTGGACATCTTTTTATTATTTTTTCAAAGATTTCATTTAATATTACTTGGTCTTTTCCAATAGCACTTTGTAAGCAAATATTATATCTTTTTTTAGAATTAGTTAAAATGTTAATATTTTTTGTAGACTCAATACCATTTATTCTTTGAATAAATATATATAGCCAAATAATATCACTGTATTTAATAACTTTTAAAAATCCTGAATAATCAATAATGTATGAATTTAAAAGAATAACTTTTTGCTTTTCAAATATTTCTTTATCACTAAGATCATATTCAAGACTAATTTTTTCAAGTTCATTATTTGATTTTAAGATTGCTACTTGATTTTTAGATTTTACTTTATTTATTATTTGAATTAAGACGAGGATGACTAGTGTAATAAAAAATACTATAAAAAGTATAATTATCGTATCAAAAACATCAGACATCGGTGTATCTTCAGTATCGATGTAATAATTACCAATATAATTTTCAATTGTATCAGTAGTTTGAACATTATTTGGATATAATTTGTTATAATATTCAAGTGCTAATTTTTTTAATTCATCTGGAATAGTTTTAGTCATGCCAGTAATTCTTGCGTTAGCAGGTTTAGTATCAATATCGCCATAAGTATAACTATTAATGTCTTTTAAACTTTCAAAATTTGATTCAGAAAGTTTTGCTATTATTAAATAATCATCATCACCTATAAAATAATAATCATCTTGATAAGAATTAGTTTCATACTGTGCAAAACAATCTGTTAAAAAACTAACATTCATATACACATATTCATTTTCATTTGAAGCTTCAATTGCATAAATAGCTTCTTTTTCTGGCTTGGCTGACAAGAATATAAAAAATGAAAACAAAAAAATTAATGATATTATTAAAGTTAATATTATAACTTTTTGTGTAGTTTTAATTTTAGTTAGATCCATAAGTTTTTTTTCTATACTATCATTCATAAAATCACTCCTATATTTAAAAATATTATAGCACATGAGCAATAAGAAGTAAACTGTTAATGTGATATAGATAAATTTGTTGAGCTTTTAGTATTGTATGATTTGAGAATAAAATTTACTTGAAATGTTTATATATTTATTATATAATGATTTTAATTGGAGGGATTTTTGTGAAATATAAAAGGGTGTTAATAAAATTAAGTGGCGAAGCAATAGGTGGAGAGGATGGAAGAGGCATTGATAAAGTTAAGTTAGAAAATGTAACTAATCAAATTGTAGAACTTTCAAATGAAGGAGTAGAAATTGCAATTGTAATAGGTGCTGGAAACTTTTGGCGTGGAAGGTATGGGGCTGAGTATATTGAGAGAACTACAGCTGATTATATGGGGATGCTTGCAACTACACTAAATGCACTTGCACTTCAGGAAATGATTGAAGGAAATCATGTGCAAACTAGAGTTATGACGGCAATAGAGATGAAACAAATAGCAGAACCATATATAAGAAGAAAAGCAATAAGACACTTAGAAAAAGGAAGAATTGTAATATTTGCCTGTGGTACAGGAAATCCATATTTTACAACTGATTCAGCAGCAGCCTTGCGTGCAATTGAAATGGAGGTAGATGTTATATTACTTGCTAAAAATGTTGACGGTGTATATGATAAGGATCCAAGAAAATTTCAAGATGCTAAAAAATATGATAGTATTACATATATGGAAGCAATATCAAAGAAACTTGGAGTTATGGACATAACAGCATTAACACTTTGCATGGAAAATAATATACCAATAGAGGTATTTGCATTAAATGAAAAAGGATCCATTAAAAAAGTAGCAAATGGTGAAAGTATTGGAACTACAATAGAGGAGGGATAAAATGAGTCAAGATGTTATTGAAGAAAATGAAGTTATAATGCAAGTAAAACCTAAATTTAATTTATTGTATGAACTTGCAATGCCTACTGGAAAGAAAATAAAAAAGGATATATTATACTTGATAATATTTTTTATAGTTACAATTGTGACTTTTTTATATAGTGGTAAAATTGGTGGCTTTAATTCGACTATGCTCTTTAATATACAATTTGGGAATTTAATAGAAATTGTACTTGTAATTATTATGCTTTTGATTTTAATAAAAACAATAGTAAGCATAATAGTGCAAAGTGTACAATACAAGCATATTAGTTATAAATTTTTTAAAGATCATATGGTTTACGAGGATGATTTTCTAAATCAAAGAGTAAAAAATATTGATTATTCGAATATTAAAGAACTAGAAATAAGAAGAACAGTATTAGATAGAATTTTAGGATTTGGAGTAATTATAATTTACACAAATGCAGAAAATAAAAGAAATAATGGCATGGTAATATATGGAATAAAAAATCCCGATGAAATGTATACTAAAATTAATAAGATAGTGAATGATTCAAAAAATAGTAAATAGTAAAATTAAGACGGTATTTAAAAGTTATTAATACCGTTTTTTCTTTTATTTAAATTAAAATCTGATATTAATAAAAATGTGATATATAATTATTTTAAAACGATAAATCAATACTTAATTTGTCGAAAAATGATTGACTATAATATACAAAAATAGTATAATTATGGTGTTATTGGAGGGATAATGTGAAATGAAAAAAGACAATATAATTAAGTTAGTAATATGTATCATCATTATTGCACTGATCTCATATCTATCTATTTTTGGATTTAAAATAGGTGATAGGACTATAATAAAAAGTGCAAAAGATATAAAAACTGGACTTGATATAAGTGGAGGAGTAACCATAGTATATCAAGCAAAATCTGATGATGGTTCAGAAATTACACAAGAAGATCTAAAAAAATCAGAAACTGTTATAAGAAAGAGATTAGAGTCAAAAAATATATTTGACTATATAATTAGGAGTGATGTTTCATCTTCTCAAATTTCTTTGGAAATCCCAGCAGATATTAATGATACAACAAAAGATCCATTAGAGGCTGTTGAAGGACTTGATAAAACAGCAAAAATTGAATTTAGATCACCAGATGGTGAAGTATTATTATCAGGTGATGATATAAAATCTGCTAAGTATAGTGAAGAGGCAACCGATAGTACTGGTCTTCCATCACCACATGTTGTACTTACTTTTAGTGATGAGGGTGCTAAGAAATTTGCAAGTGCTACAGAGTCTTTGATTGGAAAAACAATGGCAATTTATCTTGACGAAGATGAAATAATGGCACCAAATGTATCAGAAAAAATAGAATCTTCTACAGCAATTATAACTATGGGACAAGGTACTTATGCAGAAAGAAAATCTCAGGCAGAAGAGTATGCTATGCTTATTGATTCAGGAACACTACCTTTTTCATTAAAAGTAGTAAGTAAAGAGTTTGTTGGACCATATATAGGTCAAAAAGCTTTAGAAGTAAGTATTAAAGCTGGTATAGTTGCTTTTGCAATTATATGTGTTATAATGGTTGTATTTTATAGATTACCAGGAATTATTTCTGTATTAGCACTTACAACATATGTTGCAATTAATTTGCTTATAATGTCATCAACAGGAATTAGTCTTACTTTACCTGGTATTGCTGGATTAATACTTTCAATTGGAATGGCTGTTGATGCTAATGTCATAATATTTGAAAGATTTAAAGATGAATTGAATAATAAACTTGCACCACAAAAAGCGTTTGAAAAGAGTTTTAAAAATGCTATGGCAGCAATTATTGACGGTAATGTTACTACATTTGCTGTAGCTATACTTTTGTATATCTTTGGGGTAGGATCTATTAAAGGATTTGGAATAATTCTAGCAATAGGTGTTATTACAAGTTTATTTACAGCTGTACTAGTAACTAAATATTTGTTAAAGCAAATAATGCCAGTAGCTAGTAAATGTAAAGGGCTATTTGGAATTAAAAAGGAGGTAAAATAGAAATGAAAAAAGACTTTTTAAAATATAGATACATTTTTTTAATTATCTCTTTTTTAGTTATTGTTGGTGGTATTTCGTATGGATTAATTACAGGATACAAATTTGATATTGATTTTAAAGGTGGAACTGTAATTCAAGCAGACTTAAAAGAAGAATTTGATAATAACGAAATTGAAAAAATAGTATACGAAGTAACAGGAAATAAACCACTAGTTCAAAAAGTAACTGGTGGAGAAGCATCAGTTACTATAACTTGTGAACCTATGGAACAGGAATTAGCAGATAAAGTAGTGGATTCGTTAAAAGAAAGATATACTAATATGGATGAACCTTCAACAAGAAATGTTCAGGCTTCATATAGTAAAGAGCTTCTATATTCTGCTATGCTTGCTGTTGGTGTTGCTATAGTAGTTATTTTGTTATATGTTGGAATTAGATTTAAGACACTTGGATTTAGTGCAGCAATAACAGCAATAATTGCTTTAGCACATGATGTACTTGTTATAGTGGCTGTTTATGGAGTTATAAAATTTCCTATAAATTCTACTTTTGTGGCTGTAATACTTACTATTATTGGTTATTCAATAAATGATACAATTGTGGTATATGATAGAATAAGAGAAAACAAAAGAAAAGTTAGTAGATCTGCAGATTTAAAAGACACTATTAATCTTAGTATATCACAGGTTATGAAAAGAACAATACTTACATCATTAACAACTGTGACAGCAGTTTTAGTTGTATACATTTTTGCACTTATAAATAATCAGCAAGTATTAAAAGAGTTTTCTTTACCTTTAATAATTGGCGTTATTGTTGGAACATATTCTTCTATATTTGTAGCATCATCACTTTGGTATACATTTGATACAATTGGTACGAAAATTAAATTAAAAAAAGGTGAAGATGTAAGTAAAAAGAGAAAATCTAATAAGCGATAGATAGAGAATAATATCTTTGTAAATTATATGTGTGTAATAAAGGGATATAAAGAACTTCCAATTCTACTGAATAAAGTAGAACTGGAAGTTTTTTATTCTGCTGTTTATTTTAATTTCTTTTTACTATATAGTGCTAAATATTAAGGAAAAAGTTTCAAAATAACTAAAATATTCAAAAATTAGTCTATAATATTAATTATTATATTATTTAAATAATTGAATTCATATATACATAAATAATAATTTGAGCTATTTACATATTGAATAAATAATGTGTTTATTGTATAATTTTTTCGAGGGTGATATTATGCTAGGTAAACGAAAGAAAGACTTTATTTCAAAAGAAACAATTTTAAAAAATGTTAAAAACTATACTAAACTTCTAAATAGACAATGCAAAAATGATATTAATATTGATACTAAAGATGCGCTTTTTGGATTTTGCTCTGCACTTAACTAAGCAATTAAAAGGGAAAACGTTGATGGTGCTAATATATACAAGGAAATATGCAAAAATTTGATGAAACCCATTGGATATTTTGAATTTTTTGCCCAAACGTATAATCAGCAGTTTGAAAAACTCAAAAATGATAGAATATATGGTAACTACTTTTTTAAAGGAGAAGAATGTGCATATAACATAGATTTTGATGATATATACGAGTTTATGAGTTCTAGTACTGTTTGAAGTGAACCTCCTGAAGGAGGGTATTGCATTTATGAAGATATTAGTTCAAAGGAACAATTAATAAAGACAATTTATTTATCTAATAGAGCTGCAAAAATTGTACCTCGTATTGATGATATTTTTATGGATGAAGCAGTAAGCATTTATTTGAAAAATACAAAAAAAGAAGATAATCAAGTACTTCATGAAAAACTTAGAGATCTTTATGAAAAAATTCTTGAAAGAACTACATTAAATGTTGATTTTATTAATAATTTAGCTAAATTTAAAAGAGTAAGTGCTAGTTATTATCAAAATCCAGTAAATATTGAAAGTTATAGCTCTACTGATGTTTATAAAGAGGTAGAAAAAGTATTGAAGTATGAAATTGAAAAAGCTTTTAATGATCCTCAAATAACATGTAAAGGTTTGACTAGCAATCTTGATAAATCTGCTATTGAACTTACACCTGAGTTATTATATAAGCATTCTGTGCTTATGGAGATGTCAAATAACTTTTATTCAATTAAGGACTTTAATATAATAAAACTAATTGAAGAATATTTATATGATATAAAGAATATAAAAGAAAAATATGCCGGTAATGAAGAATTGATGGAAAAAATGCTAAATGAATATAAATCAAACCTTAGAATTACTTATGATGGAGATGCAGATAGAATGTCAGAAAATAAACGTTATAGTAGTGTAGTTAATATTGCACATAAGGTATACATCTCACCACTTTCTTTTCATTTCAGTTTGTTTGATATTCCGAAAATAGAAGAAAAAACTGGTGAAAATTTAGAATATGGGCATTTCGATACAATGAGCTTTAAGAAAGATGATAGATACATAAATTTTAATTATGATTTTCATTTTTCAAATAATCTATTCTTTAAATATTCGCATTATCAGTCGGAGATAATAGAAGACGTAGCAAAGAAAATAGCAAGTGACGAAGAAAGAGACATTAGAGAAAATCGTTCAGCCATATTAAGAATTGAAAGAAATCAAAAAAATTCAGCAGCTCTACAATTTCTTGAATTTCAAAAAAGAATGTTAAACTCGTTGCAAGATTTTAATTTGACACAATGTGTGCCAGCAGTTCAAATGTCAGAAAAACTTAGTAAATATAGGAAGAAGTTTTCTGGTGTTGTAAGGTAAATATATTTTAAAATTTGGGAGGAATTATAAAATGTTGTGTAAAGAGGAAATAAAAAAAATGCTAAGTGAAAAAGATTATCCTCAGGTTTATTATGAATTAAAAAATGAATATGTACAAATTGTTTTTAATTTTGCTAAAGATCATAAAATTGAAGAAGATAACATTAATAAATTGTTATTTGTAATTGCAAATGAGTACCCAGAAATGTCATCATATTGTAGCATGATAGAACGCTTTTTGTTTTGTTATGATGATGATTTAATTGATAGGTTAGATGATATGATCAGTTATTACAATGTAATAAAAACTAATTTTACTTGAGTTATTTCGTAATTTTATAATATTCGTGTTAATGGTGATATAATACATGAAAATATAATTGGTTTTAAGTTAATAGTTTATGTTGAAATTTTAAAAATTACTTAGAAATTAGAACAAAGAAGGTGGATACTTAAGAGGTTCATCTTTTTGTTTATGTAAATAATCTTTTTTTGATGGGAGAACAACAGCTTATCTTAATGTGTATGTTAGTAACATTATTTAACAATTGGTTTGTTTTAAATACAATTTTTTTGTAAAATAATGTTGGGATGAATTTTATCATCCCAACGAATATTATATAACATAAATTTTTAGCGTTAATGCAAATATCAAGTTATTAAAATATATTAAATTTCCTATAAATCCCAAAAATATATATAATGTATTTATAAGTAAACTAATAACTTTTATAATCCTCGTTCTTCTTGTTTATATTGATCTACTTTATTTTGCTCTAAAGATTCTTCAATTTTATATGTATCATATATTACAACTTTTAAGCCTTCTTTTTCTCTAATTTGTTCTACTTCTTTCATTATTTTGTCAGTTTGTTTAGGATCAGAACTGTTTATTTTTACAAATATATAGCTTGCTTTAGTATCAAAATCCATTCCTCTTCTGTGCATAACAATTTCTGATTGCCCATTTGTATTTAGTAGTTCTGAAAAAGGCGAACTCATTTCTTTAAATTCATATTTTTCGTTGTACTCTAAATTATTAAGTCCCATATTAGTTGTTTTGTAACTACTTGAGGAAATTGCAATTGCTTCTGGTGTTAAGGTTTCTTTATTGAATCCTATTCCAATTATTCCAACAGATGGAGAATGAATGAATTCATCGCCTTTGAATATAGAAGCAGATATTTGATTAGTTGTATCCGAGGTATAGTAATCGAACCCTGAAGAATCAGAATAACATGTCCCTTTTCCATTTGTTGTATAATTTACTTTGTATCTATTAAGATTTACATCTATTTGGTTTATTAATTTGTTCAATTTAATTTGTTCATCATTAGTTAATTCTTTACTATCATTTCCATTTGTTCTTTCAGAAATAATTCTTTCCTTATTTTTTTCAATTTCAAGATCTCTAAATTTTTCTGGATCTCTTATAAATTGATGAATTAATTGAGGCCTTAAATCTTCATAGTTTTCTATGACTGTAATATCTTCTTTAGGCACATACAATTTATCAATTAAGTCTTGCCTATATAATGTTTCATAATCTCCATAAATATCTTCTAATTCAGAAATATTTTCATCTAAATTATTTTCTATCGCACTTAATCTTAATAACAATTGTCCAGATTCTTTTCCACTTATTTCTTGCAATCTTTGTTTTAAAATGCTAAATTCATCTATTTTTCTTAACTGATTGTTTGATAAATTATTATGTAGCATGTATTTTTTTCTTCTTTCATCTAAACTATTAGTATTAGAGTTATCTATATCATATAAAATAAAGTCAAAATTATTTTTTATATCATCTTTTGAATATATTCCTATTGTTTTCATTAAATAATTTTCTATTATTGGAGGTTTAGAATAATTATCGTTTGTTTCATCTCCATTTAAAACTTTTTCAAAATCTCTAATTAATTCTGCTTCATTTATATCTTGTGATAAATCTTTCATGCTTGACTCTCCAACTTTTATTCTTTCTGCAAATGTATTTTTATGTTTATTATTATTTATAATATATTCTGTAAAATGTGATTTTAGTTCTTGTAATAATTCTTGATTTTCTCTTGAAAAAGCATCTATATTTAATCCTTTAACTGACTCACTATAACAACAATTAAAGATATATTTTCCAGTAACATTACCTATTAGTAATGCACTTGCATAAATACTTTTCTCTTTTGATTTAAAATAATTTCTTATATTGTTTGAAAAATCTTCTTGACTTTGACTTTTATTGATAAGCTCAAAAATTTCTCTTTCATATGAATCTTTGCTATAAGATATTAATCTATCAGAAAAACTCTTGTCAATATTAAATTTTTTGAACTTTCTTCCATACTTTATATTGTATACCATTTTTTTAAAAAATTCATTCATTTGCGTACCTCCTTTGAAAATTATTAAATATATAATTGCTTTGTATCATAAAGATTAGATCATATTGATTTAAAGTGATATTTATGAAGAAAGTAGGATTATCAAGTTCTTGTTTATATTTAGTTTGCAATAATTTAATTTTTTGCTTTAATTCATAGTTTCTGTTTCTAAAGCAGCTCTACTTTTATTTGTCACCTTAACTTTCTAAAATAATTATACAACAATTAGGATAAAAAGTCTGTAACAAAAAAATTACAAAATTTAATACTCCAACAAAAAAAGAAGTAAATTTGAATAAAGAACTCATCTCTTTTGATTAGTTAGTGTGCACAAACGTTGAAAATTCAATATGTAGTATTAAAAGAATTTAAATTAGTTATTTACAAAAACACATAATTCTGTAACTAAAATTTTATATTAGTTTTTTTCAGGTAGTTTGAATAGTAACAAATTAATCATAAATTAGTTAAATAAAAAGTTAAATGCAAAATTTTATAAGTAAATGCAAATTTGGATAATTTCATTTTTGCCTTTACTTTTAAATTGAATATGTAGTTGAAAATTCATGAAATTTTCAATGTAGTTATTGACATTATAAACATTATTTGTTATAATTAATGATGTAAAAGTTATTTTTTACTTGCGAGTGTGGCGGAATAGGCAGACGCACAGGACTTAAAATCCTGCGGGCTTCAAAACCCGTACCGGTTCGACTCCGGTCACTCGCACCAAAATATCAGGTTAGAAAGCAAATTTCTAGCCTGTATTTTTTTGTGTGTCCAGCATGGGCACACAACTTGAGGATGAAAGTTCCTTACAGAGCATTATAGTGGTGAACTGTTAGTAAATGATAATGGTGTCCTTCGTGAGGAGGAATCTGAAGGAAGTTGTAAGTAAAGTCTTGTTCTAAATTAATTTTAGATGTATCTGAAACAATCAAATTATATTTTCTCAAATTTTTAATATTATGAAATTTGGTTTCATCTACTTTAATTAAAATATCTTTACTTAGTTGTTCATTTTCAACATTTAAATTTACTAATTCTTCAAAATCATTATTCATAACTATTTTAAACATAGCATAATATAGTTTTCTTATTAAACTAATTTTTTTACCTAAGTATCTTACCTAATTTATAAAATATATAATAATTTGTTCCATATATATTGTCCGACAGAAAAACTCTATTTTTATTAAAATTTCTTAGTGCAATAAAGATGACGCTAAACAAAACTACAATTGTTGAAAAGGAGCTAAAAAAAAAATCATAATAAATTTACTACATTCTTAATAAATTTTATAAAAAATAATAGCCAAGTTAAAAATTGAACTCAGCTATTATTTTTTATTTGACTTTTTTTACAGCAAATTTTCAGATATTTCTAAAGTTAAGAAAAGTAAATTTATTTCACTTATTGTAAAATATTGAATAGCAATAAAAATAATTATCGGTAATATAAATATTAATATAATTGGTATTATTATATTAAAAGACATATATCTTTTAAAAATTATATTTCCTTTTCTTAATTAATGCCTTTTGTAAACCAACACTGCCACTATTTCGCCATAACTTTGTCATTATTATTTTAACTTAAACTTTTTATTTGGAGATTTTTTTACTTGAGCCAACTGCTTCAATAGACACGTCTTTATTTCCTATTTTAGATATTTCATTTTTATGTAAATCTGAAGAAGCTTTATTATAATTGATAAATAATATCATCTAATATTAAAGCTAACTTTGATACGTCTTACTTGAGAGTATATCTAAGTTAGCTTTACTTAAATATTTAATAACCTATATTCCAGTCTTCAGAGCTATTAATTAATTCCTTAATACTTTTTTCAAATCCTTCCGCTATTTTTCTATTTTTTCCACCATCTATAGTTTGTAGTTCTTCAAATGTTTTTCCAAAAAAATCTTCAGGTAAATTAATTGGATTGCTCCTATCTTTACAATGAATTGCACTGGATATATCTACATACTTTAATTTTCCATTTATCATTATTGCATTCCATGCATGTCCAACATTATACCCTTCAGAATCGATTGAGCCTTGTATATACTTACATGGTAAAGAAAACTTTTTACACAAAAATTCATATATTTCTGCAAAATTCAGACAAACACCATATTTACTAAGCCATACACTATCAGTATTTTCAGATATAAATCCTTTTTCATTTTGCTTACATTTTTCACATTTCTCTAAGTATTCAATTATTTTTTGAGTTTGCTCAATAGCTTTAGTTGGAATATCAGTATTATTTTTTGAATCTTTCAAAAATTCTTTTCTTCTTTCTAAACCCAAAAGTTCGCATTGAAAATTATTATTTCTACAATAAGTTCTATAATATTTAGTTAAATTCTCATCAGATTCTTTTCTCCATTCTTGATCTGCATATGGATCTATGTCAAGTTTTTGGACACTTTTTTTGAGAATTTTTTTATTTTCATGA
>ERZ825137.1167-NODE-1167-length-34756-cov-5.583384_pt1 | contig 34756 bp, 32 predicted proteins | sample MGYA00519873_ERZ825137 | MGnify/ENA primary metagenome ERZ825137 (study PRJEB31778, sample SAMEA3449190) | human gut metagenome | biome: human gut; feature: human-associated habitat; material: faeces | place: United Kingdom | collected 2010/2012 ...
TTTAATATCTGTATTGATTTATATGTAAAACGTTAAAATCTGTCAAAAAAAAGCTGCCAATTTTTAAGTTTGGTAGTTTTAACACTTTTTTATAAAAAAATAAAGAAAGTATTTTTCAACTTTCTTTATAAATTATTCAGTAATATCAATAGTTGGTTGAGTAATTGTACTAGTTATATAATTTGATAAAATTGATCCTAATTTACCAAATTTAGAAACTTTATTGTAAATATTTAATATATCCTCTTGAGATAAACTACTAATTTCAACGGCGTCTTTTAAATCAGCACTTTCTACACTTGGGTTAACATCGCTTTCATTTTTTATATTCAATTCAACTGTATAAGCTTTTTCACTTACATAAGCAGTTAAAGAAATGTTTGCTGTAACTTCATTAGTTTTAGCACCGGCTTTAGATGTAAATTTAATTTTTCCGTTTGCTTGTTCTTTACCGTTATCCATAACTTTAAATGCTATATCTTCATTAGTAATATTCATTTCAAAAACATTAGTTACAATATTCATACCTTCAAATTCATTACCAAAAACATTAGTTAATAATTCAATATAGCCTTCAGCATCTTCAACTTGTTCAGTTATAGTTTCTTTTTCTAAGCTTGATTTTAATTCACTCTTATCTTTACCACTGATTTTGCTTAATTCAGTTAAGAATTTTTCATTGCCTAAAATTGATTTTTTAGCAGCATTAGAAATCTTTGTTTGATTTTCTTTATTTAATTTAATTGTTACTACGTTGCTATTTGCTTTCATCTTTTGAGTTTTGTCAGCAGCAAGTAATCCAGCTTTAATTGCATCTTTAAATCCGTCAATTAAAACTTTTGAATCAACATCAGTTGTTGTAGTGGAATTGAATATTTCATCTAAACCATCTACTTTTGTATAAACATACTTATCATAGAAATTGCTAAAATATAAATAAACATTAGAATCTTTTAAATAAGTATTTACTTTTAAAGTTTCATCTAAAAGTTCCATCCCAATATTTAAACTTTCAATAGAAGCATCAAAATTCATGATTTTTTTTGTTAAATCTACTCCATATTTTGCGCTTAACTTAGCACTGTAAGTTGTGCTTCCAACTGATACGCGTCCATCCATGCTTAATGTTCCGCTTGCCTTTTTTTCATCATTACTTACAGAAGAAACTTGTTTGAAAGCATTATCAATAACATTTGATATTCTCTTATCTGCACTCTTATAAAGGAACATATAGCCAAATACTCCAAGTATTGCAACTATAACAATAATTAATGCTACTATTATTCCAATTATTAGTCCTTTTTTACTTTTTTTCTTGTTTGGTTCTATTGTTGGAGTTACTAAATCTGAGCTTGTACTAACAACGGTATGTTCACCTGTTGCATCCATAACATAGCTTGCTTCTTTTCCAGAAACATCAGTTTGTTCAAGAACATTTCTTTCTACATCAATATTGTTTTCGATTGATGAACTTTCTTGATTTTCAACTGGATTTTGTTGTAAGTTATTTTGAATATTGATTTTTTCAACTTCTACTCCAGTTGCTTGTGTTTTTTCAACATCATTCTCATTTTTTATAGCTGAGCCACAAAATGGGCACATTGTTGAACCGTTTGGAATTTCATTTCCACACGCATTACATCTCATATAAACTTCCCTTCCTATTTTTTGTCTATAATAAATATATACTATTTAATATACTTTTTCAATACTATTTTTTAACTTCGTCATATTTACATGTTATCATTTCACCATTATACATACATGAACATTTTCCCTTACTATCATCACATACACATTCAAGCGTTGGCTTGCATTTATAGTCATATGAATCAAATAATTTTTGAATAATGGTTCCAATATCTTCTTTATAATAACTCATATTTTCTTTTATCTTAACAATATCTTCGTCAGTAAAATCTCTTACTGATTTACTTTGTTCAATTTCGATATTGGTTAAACTTCCTTTTTCTTTTGTTATTAATTTTAAAGTTATTATTCCTGTTTTATCATTTATTTTATATGTTACTTCATATGTTTCATTTATCACATCTTGAACTTGTTTTTTTACTATAGTTAATTCAAAGTTAGCTTTTAATTCATCACTTTCATAATATTTGAAATAATATTTTGTATCACCGATATCTATAACGTATCTTTTATCATTGTAATCAATGTTTAAACGATATATTTTTTTACCACTATAATAAATTCTTATTTTAGTTGGATTATTTTGTTCTTCACCATTTTTATATTCATATTCTTTTGTTTTACGATAATTTTCTAATGTTTCAATTATTTCATCACTTTTCTTATTTTGAATTCTTGCAAATTCGTTGATGAAGTTGCTATCCTCTTTTAAACTATCATAGAAATTTTCGTAGAATATTTGAAGATTAGAGTTATTTAATTCTAGTTCTAAGTAATCACTTTTTATAGTATCATTTCGATAATCTATTTCCTCATTTCCTGAGGTATATTTTAACTTCTTTAAAGATTCGTTTACTGCGGTATTTAATCCATCTATAACATTTTGAATATTATAATTTTTTGCTTGAAGAAATCCTAGTTCATCTTCTAATGGAAATAAAATGTATTCATCGTTATAAAATTCTTTAGATTTAAAATAGATATCATTTTTATCGGCATATAAAGTATACGTAAATTCTTTACTTTCAAAGACGATACCACCTTCATCCTCTTTTGGATCTCGCATTTTACCATCTATATATAATCTTTTTGATTTTAAATCTCCTGAATATTTTCCTTCAAATTTCGTTCTATAATCACTTAAATCCAATTCAAGAGTATATTCTCCACTTTTAACGGAGTTATTAGATAAATAATTATCAGTAATATACTCAGTTATATAATCAACTACTCCAGTAAAATATTTGTAACTCGTATCTTTTTTAGGTTTAAATAAGTTGATTATTAGAAAAGAAAAAACACCAATTACTAATATAATTAAACTTATAGAAAATATAATAATTTTTTTATTTCTTGGTTCTTTAAAATATGTTTTAATATCAAACTTTTCATCGTTAGCATACGTATTTTCATTTATTTCACCAAACTCCATAGGAGTTATTACTTCCGTATTCGGATCATTTTGGCAAAAAGGACATATTGTTGATGTTTCAGGTATAGTCTTCTTACAATTTATACACTTCACTTTACCCCTCCTTGTATACTATATAAATAATTATAAAATAATATTTTGTACTTTTCAATATCTTTATTGACTATAGCAAACAAATGTTTTATATTATATATGAGGGATAACTATGGACGAACTAAGAATGAAAAGAAATATCATGTGTATTGATTTAAAAAGTTTTTTTGCTTTTGTTGAATGTGTTGAACGCGGAATTGATCCTTATACAACGCCTTTAATTGTATGCAATCCTGAACAAAAAGGCGCAATATCATTAGCTGTTACTCCCTATTTAAAAAGTTTGGGCATTCCTGGGCGTGTAAGAGTTTATGATATTCCTAAAAATATAAAATATATAAAAGTTCCTCCGAGAATGAGTCTTTATCAAAAAAAAAGTAAAGAAGTCATTGGAATATATTTAAAATATGTAGCTAAAGAAGACTTACATGTTTATTCTATTGATGAATGTTTTTTAGACGTTACCAATTATTTAAAGATGTATAATATGAGCGATTATGAACTTGCTTTAACAATCCTAAAAGATATAAAAGAATCAACTGGTCTAGTTGGTACAGCTGGAATCGGGCCAAATATGTTGCTTGCTAAAATAAGCATGGATATTGAAGCAAAGCATACAAAAGATAACATCGCCAAATGGACATATGAAGATGTTGAAACTAAGTTATGGAATATTAAACCTTTATCAAAAATGTGGGGAATTGGATCTAATCTTGAAAAAAGACTTAATAGTATGAATATCTATTCGGTAAAAGAACTAGCACTTACTCCTAAAGAAAAACTTATAAAGGAATTCGGTGTTTTAGGTGGAGATTTATATTATCGAGCTAATGGAATTGATTTAACCAAACTAAGTGATTTAAACGATTATAAACCAAAAGAAAAAAGCATCAGCAATTCCCAAGTTTTATTTAAAGATTATTTTGACTTTAATATTGATATTATTATCTATGAAATAATTGATACTTTATGTAGAAGACTTAGAAAGGAAAAACTGCTTTGTGGCCTTATAAGTCTAGGTATTACCTCTTCAAAAACTTCCTCTGGTAGTTTTCATCATTCTTTAAAACTAAAAGAAAGAACCGACAATGCAAATGAAATATTTAGAACAGCTATGTATATTTTTAACCATTATTACACAAAATTTCCAATAAGAAAGGTAGCTATTTCTTTTGGAAATTTGAGTCCGAACGATAAGATTCAGCTTGATATATTTGAAGATTATGAAGAAATAAAAAAAAGAAAGCAAATTGAAGAAACAATTGATGAAGTTAAAGAACGATTTGGTCCAAATTCAATTTTAAAAGCTTCAAGTTTATTAAGTGACTCAACAATTAAAGAAAGGAATGGTTTAATTGGTGGACACAAAGCATGAATCAAAACTCTTCTCATTGGATGCCATTCAATTCACTTTTTAATGGCAATGAAGAAAAAGAAAAAACTACAGTTATAAATAAAAAGAAACCTGTTTTATCTGAAGAACAAATTGAAGCGATAGAAAATAAAATCATTGAAGCATTTACTGAACAAGTTCCAGTTATAATTATTCATTTTCATAAATATGATTTTATAGAATCGACTGGTATTATAACAAAAATAGATTCAATAAAGAAAACAATTACTTTAAACCATAATGAAATCATATATTTTATAAATATTATTAAAATTTTTATAAAAAACACTTGAATTTATATTTTCATTATGCTACAATGATTTTGTTGCTGATGGGGAATTAGCTCAGTTGGCTAGAGCACCACGCTTGCACCGTGGGGGTCAGGGGTTCGAGTCCCCTATTCTCCACCATTAGTAAATTACTCACATTGTGTGAGTTTTTTTATTGTCTAAAATTACCCTGACCCATACCAAATATCAATAAAAATCGTTTTAATACACTTTTATCAATGTTATAATTGATTCAGGTGATGCACGATGAACGAATATATAAATATCTTTATCGATAAGGAATATCCTACTTTTTTAGATAAATATTTATCCACCAAAACTTTAACTAGATTAAAAAATGTTACTCAATTTTGTGGATGTGACTACACGAAACTTTATTCTCCAAGATTTAAATATACAAGATATATTCATTCTTTAGTTGTTGCACATATGACTTGGCATTTTACTCATAATAAAAAAGAAACTATCATAGCTTTGTTTCATGATGCCGGTACTCCTTGCTTTGCGCATTCAATTGATTATGTCTTTGGAGATTATATTAATCAAGAAAGTTCTGAGAAGAATATTGTTGATATCATAAACAATGATACTGAATTAAAAGAATTACTAAAAAGCGATAATATGACACTTAATGATTTTAAGAATTCTGATAATTATCATATCTTAGAAAATAAATCGCCTAAACTCTGTACAGATCGTTTAGATGGAGTTCTTCACACTTGTTATGTCTGGCTGCATACTCATGAAAAAGAGCAAATTAAGGAAGTTTATGATGATATAATAGTTTTAACCAATGAAGAAAACTTACCAGAAATCGGTTTTAAAAGTAAAAATTCAGCAAATAAGTTTGTAGAAATGGTATTTAATTATGCTAAAGAGTTACAAGGAAATACTGATAAATTTGTTATGAAGTATATATGTGAAATTGTAAAAGAGGCTGTAAATAAGGAACTTATAAGTTATGATGATTTATATACTAAAAAAGAAGATGAATTGTGTGAAATATTTAGCACTAATTTTCCTTCTTGGAAATATTTTGTAAATGCAACAGCAGTTGTTAAAACTGAACGTCTTCCTAAAAATCAATTTTATATATCTTTTGACACAAAAAGGCGTAACACAATTCCACTAGTTAAGACTAATGGAGGAATAAAAAGAATAAATGAAATTTCCGATGATTCTAGTGATTTATACAGAAAGTTAGAGCAATATAAAGATTCAACATATGCATATATTGAAGAAATAAAAAGTTTATAAAAAGAAGCAATATTGCTTCTTTTATTTTAAATCCTCATCAGAAAACGGATATGGACAAAGTTCTTTTACGGTTAAGCTTATTTCATCTCCGTTTGGATTCATCGCGATTACATTTTTATCTGGTTCAAAAAATTCGCTTATGACTTGCCTACAAACCATACATGAAAATCCAATTTTTTCATTATCACACATAACGTATAAAGCTTCAAAATCATGTTTTTTATATCCTGCAGATATTGCTGATACAATCGCACTTCTCTCTGCACATATGGCAGCTCCATAACTAGCATTTTCAACATTTACTCCATTAAATTCGCGACCATCTTTCATGACTGCTATTGAAGCAACTCTAAAATGCGAATAAGGGCTATAGGAGTTATTTAATAATTCTTTTAGTTTATCTTTCATATCATCACCATTTTTAATTTATCATAAAATGAAAAAAAGGTGAATAATTCTCGCCCTAGTTTACACTTTTTCCATTTACATATAATTTATAACCATTAAAATCAATGTTTTTGTAACTTGTATCTTCATCATCTAAACTTGTAACGTAAGAGTCTCCTGTCAATTTTATTTTGGAGTTTTTAGATAATTTTAATATTATAGATTTTGCTTCATTTGAAGAGTTGATACTTCCTTCAAAACTTGAAGAATCATTTAACTTCATTTATAAAGTGGAAATAGAATCTACAATTATTAAGTTTTATAATATTTTTCTTTAAAAATAAAAACTAATAAGGTATAATTGTATTATAGAGGTAGAATATGAAAGATAACAACATTGAAATAATGAAAAACAAATATTTTTTTATAGGATTTATTGTTGGTATAATACCATTTGTAATTTTACTTACAACTCTATCAACAAATAGATTCCCTAGTATATTTAAAATGACTTTAATAATAGTTGCTCTTATAACAGCAACTATTAATGGATATATTCTTAGATATAATATTATTTTAAAAGCAAAGAGAAGCCTTATTTAGACTTCTCTTTTAGTTTAATACTAGTTTCTTTTATAAATAAAGATATATTATAAAAGAATTTTAAAATACTCATTGTTAACTTATTAGCATTATTGTAATTTTTTTCATAATAGAATTGACTCGCTTTATATATCTTATATTTATTAAGTCTTGATACATTCGTTCCAATTGTTGCATTATGTTTGTGTTCTACAAATACACTTGTATCAACAACTGATAAAAGTTTTTTATCCTTAAGCTTTCTTGCTAAAATATTTTCTTCATAATATAAAAATACATTGGTATCAAAATAATTTATTTCCTTCAAAATATCACTTTTAATCATAAAAAAGCATCCATATAAACAATCAACTACTGGAAGTGGATCATTAAAGTGACTCTCATTATATTGAATACATTTAGTTTTATATAATTTACTAAATACTGGAATATTTAAAAGCAAATCTTCTTTAGGGCTTGTAAGTTTCCAACCATATTTAAATACACCATGTTCTAGTACTTTAGGCATTATTGCTGCAATTTCAGGATTTTTCATATTCTTGACTAAAGATTTGATAACATTATTAGAAGGAATACTTATATCAGAATTGCTTAATATTATGTTACAACTTCCATATTTTTGAACTAAATACTTGCATCCTTCGTTCATTCCACTTGAATATCCTAAATTACTAGTTAACCCAATAACATGAACTTTATTGTTCTTTATTTTTTTTAACTTTTCAATATCATAATTAGATGAATTATTATCTACAATTACAATTTCATCTATCGAAGTATATTTTGATACCTCTTCAGTTAAGTTAATCGTATTCTCATAATCATTATAATTTATTATAACCAAACCTGTTTTCATTTACTCACCTAACAATTTATTTATTTTTTCAGTTATATTAGAGTTATAATCTTCTAATTTATCTGTTTTCTTTTTAAACTTTTTAACTCCTTTTAAGTCATTTATATCGATATAATCAATATTTAAATATTTATTTAGTCTCTCTGGCATGATAACTTTTAATCCTAAAGACTTGGCTTCTAACGCAACCATTCCTTGACCTTCATAACGACTATTTAAGATCAAATAATCACATTTTTTTAAATAAGGAAAAGGATTTTTTTTAGCACCTAAAAAAGTAATATTATCAAATAAATCTAACTCCTCTACTTGATTTATAAGTTTATCTTTAAGTGGACCATCACCAATTATATAAAGTTGAAATTCTTCATTACTTTCTTTATATTCTTTAATTATAGGAAATAATAAATCTAACCCTTTTTGATACACTAATCTTCCTAAAAAGCAAAAATTGATATTATCATCATCAACATGAAAATTAACCTCTTCTTCAGATTTTTTTAATATTTCATCAGTATTTATATAATTAGGAATTACTTTTTTTGCGGTTAATCCAGTTAGTTCTTTAAATGATTCTTTTACTCCTTCACTTACTGCAACAATTTCATCAAAATTCTTATATTTGCTTTTGCTTAAATTAAACAATACTCTAAATTTAAATTCGTTTTTATATTTTATTTTATAATCATTATGAATCCAAATGACTTTTTTATTGGCATTGGAATTTAAAGTATATGCTGAAAAAATGTTATTATAAGCACTAAAGTCAATGGCAACATCATATTTTATAGTTTTATCCGTTTTAATAAGTTTTTTTAGTATAAAAAATGGTAAATACTTATAAAAACTTGGTTTTGATAGAAAAACTACATTTACTTCTTTAGGAAGTTCATTATATAAAGTGCCTTTGGAAAGTAAATAAAGATCTATATTATATTTATCATAATCAATTTTTTTCAAAAGATTAATCAAACTTTTTTCAATACCACCTATATTTAAATTTGGTTCAAAAATAGCAATGTTTTTTTTCATATATTTCCAACCTTCTTACTTAATAACGCTATTGAATATGCAACATATATCGATACCGCTGGAGCAAAAAGAAAGTGTCCAGCTAAATAGGAACCTAGAAGAATGAAAGCCGTAGAAGTTGCTAATATACATATTTCTTCATCGATTCTATTCTTTTTTGTTTTTATAATTTTTATTAAAATGCTCAATAATAAATATAGTGGCAAACTTAATTCAATAATAAATCCCATAATTCCATATTGAAATAATAGATCATGAAAGTCTCTTTCTACTGTTTTTTCATAATGGATTCCTTTATAAATTCTATCATCATACGTTAAACCGTATAATTTTGAAAATAAAGTACTATTTTTATACATCGCTTTATTGGCAATCAAAAAGTCATCTCTTCCATTAAAAACAAGTGACGAAGATATCTCATTGCGAATTTCTTCACTGGTTTTATCAAATTTAGGGCAACAAGTTTCGCAATAATTTCCACCACTATTTTCATAGGCTCTTTCATAACTTCCAATAAGGTTTGTATAAATTGGCAGTTTGATTGTGAATACGAAAATTGATAGTAAAATACCTCCTAAAAAGAAAAGGCTTTTTAAATTCAATTTGTGCTTTATAATAAGTTTGTTGTATGCAAAATAGAAAATAAAAGCACAACCAAGTAAACCTACACATCCTACATAGCTCGCTTTAGTTCCTAAAATACATAAGAATATAATCGTTATTAAAGATGAAACTATATTATAAATATTCTTACTTTTTATATAATCTATTAAAGAATAGCCTAACAATGCAATCAAAATTAAACCATATTCATTTGCTGAATTAAACCATGAAACTATTCCTTTATGATAGCAATTTTCATATGAAGAGTATGAACAATATGCTGTTTTTGTAATAACTGAAGTTAATAAAGATATTCCAATTATTAAGGCAATAATAATAAATGTGAAACGATCCAATTCTTCATTTTTCTTAAAATATAAAGTGAAGAACAAAAGTATAATTGGAAAATAAATCAATTTAGCCATATTGACACCAAAACTCATAATATTAAAGTGAGAGTCTAATAGAAAATGTCCAACGAATGATGTTAGCAAGTAAATTATCCAAATAATAATATATGTATTAATTTTACTATCACGATTTTTTATTATATAAATACCAGCATATATAAGAAATATAAATCTGCAAATCATTCCTAAAGATATATGAAAATTATATTCATTTATCATTAACGATGTTATGATATCGATAAGTGGTTGTATTAGCATAAATTTAGTTAATATACGATTATTATAAAACTTATCCATATTCTCACTTCCTACATATAATTATACAAAAAAAATGTCATTATTTAAAGAAAAAACGTTAGGTACATGTTTGCAAAAAAATGCAGTAATCAAACATATTCCCATAAAGCCTATACTCATCAGCAATATTATTCCGATTATTACATTTCTTTTTTTCATAGTTCATTCACACTATTCTACTTTTAAAGTTTATAACGGATCTCTTGTAGTTGGCAAGACATTTGATACTATTAAAAAGCTTTTACGCATTAAAAAAAAGCAAAATTTATATTTGCTTTTTAATATTGTCTACCAAAATAGATTACATGTTTTGCAGGTTCTCCACAGATACAGTTTCCGTTTGCATGTTCATGTTCTAGTATACAACGTGATTTTAAACCAGTTTTTTCTTTGATGTTTTCTTCGCATTCACATCTTCCACACCAATTTATTTTGATGAATCCAGACTTAATAGCCGCAATGTTTTCAAATTCTTCCATAGTTGAAGCTGAATATAGCATTGAGTTTCTTCTCTCTTCCGCTTTTTTATACATATCATTTTGCATGGTTTCAAAAATATCATTTAATTTATCTGCCAAATTATCAAGCTCACTTATACTAAATTCACACTTTTCTAAAGTATCTCTTCTTACTAAAGTTATATGACCATTCTTAATATCTCTTGCACCAACTTCAATTCTAACTGGATATCCTTTAACCTCAGCTTCAGCAAATTTAAATCCTGGAGTCTTGTCACTTCTATCAACTTTATTAGTGATGTCATTTTTATTTAAAATATCTACAACTTTATCAATATATTCATCAATATCTTTTCCAATTGGAATGACGATTACTTTTGTTGGCGCGATTTTTGGAGGTAATACAAGTCCACGATCATCTGAGTGAGTCATAATAAGTCCACCAATCATACGTGTAGTGCATCCCCATGATGTTTGAAATGGAGTTTTTAGTTTATTATCCTTATCCAAAAATTCTATTCCAAAAGCATGAGCAAAACCAGTACCAAAATAATGACTTGTTCCATTTTGTAGAGCTACACCATCATACATCATTGCTTCAATTGTATAGGTTGCTTCAGCTCCAGCAAATTTTTCTTTTTCTGTTTTTCTTCCTACTATAACTGGCATAGCTAAATAGTTTCTTTGAAAATCTTCATAAACATGTAACATTCTTAAAGTTTCAGCCATTGCTTCTTCACTTGTTGCATGTAAAGTATGTCCTTCTTGCCATAATATTTCACGGCTTCTTAAAAATGGTCTAGTTGTTTTTTCCCAACGAACTATCGTACACCATTGATTATAAAGAACTGGTAAATCTCTATAACTTTTTACGATCTTTTTAAAATGATCACAGAATAATGTTTCACTTGTTGGACGTACACACATTCTTTCATCCAACTTTTCTTTTCCACCATAAGTTACCCAAGCAACTTCAGGAGCAAATCCTTCAACATGATCCTTTTCAACATTAAGTAAAGATTCAGGTATAAACATAGGCATTTGAACGTTTTCATGTCCCAAACGTTTAAATTCTTTATCCAAAATACTTTGCATATTTTCCCAAATAGCATATCCATATGGACGAATAACCATACTTCCCTTGACGTTTGTATAATCAACTAAATCAGCCTTTTTAACGACATCAGTATACCATTTAGCAAAATCAACATCTCTACTTGTAATATCTTTAACTTGATTATCCATAAACTATTCCTCTACTTCGAAGTTTTCTAAACTTCCATTTTCTTTTAATATTTGATTAACTGCATCTGTTGCTTTTGTTAATTTATCATTACAAACTTTAACAATTTGCATAGCTTCAGTATATTTTTTTATTGAGCTTTCTAAATCAGTATTACCAGCTTCTAACTCTTTGATAATATTTTCAAGTTCACTCATAAGTTCTTCAAATTTCTTATCTTCCATTTTCTTTCTCTCCTTTAACAACTGTGTTTATCTCTCCATCAAGAAGTCTAATATTTACCTCATCATTAACTTTAACGTCTTTAACACTTTTAATCACTTTTCCATTAACTGTAGAAAGCGAATATCCTTTACTCAAAACACTTAATGGATTTAATAACTCTAATTTATTAATAATAAGTTCTAGACTGTTTTTATTTTTTATAAATAACTCACTTGGATTTAAAAGTACATGATTACTTATTGCATTTTGATATCTAGAAACGGATATATCCATTTTGTGAGTAATATAACTATTCAATTTATTAATAATCATATCCAGTTTTTGTTCTCTAATCTCAGAATATGAAAGTGGATTAGTTAGAACATAACTATTTTTAAAGTTTGTAAGTTGTTTTTTTGATGAGTCTATTAAATTAAATATATTTTTATTTAAACGTATTTCAAGTTGGCGAATGTAGTTAACTAAATCAACCATATTCGGTACAGCCATCTCTGCTGCTCCGGTCGGTGTTGGAGCACGCATATCAGCAACGAAGTCAGCTATAGTAAAGTCTATTTCATGACCAACAGCAGATATAATCGGGATACGAGATTCATATATTGCTCGAGCAACACATTCTTCATTAAATGCCCATAAATCTTCAATGCTTCCTCCACCTCTACCAACAATTAAAACATCTATATCATCAAATTCATTTGCACGTTTAATTTGTCTTACAACATCATCTTTAGCAAGTTCACCTTGAACTAAAGCAGGAAATAATATTGTATTGCATATTGGATATCTTCTTTTTATAGTTGAAAGAATATCTCTTATGGCAGCTCCTGTTGGTGCAGTTACAATACCAATTTTACTTGGATACTTAGGTATTGGTTTTTTATGTTCTTGATTAAATAAACCTTCTTTAGCAAGTTTTTGTTTTAATTCTTCTAATCGTTTTAATAAATCTCCATTACCGGATAAGTGCATTTCTTCAACATATACTTGATATCCACCAGTTGGAACGTATACGCTTATTCTTCCAGTAACTAACACTTCATCTCCATCTTTCGGGACAAAATCAAGTTTTGAAGCACTTGTTTTAAACATAACCGCATTAATTCTTGATTCTTCATCTTTTAAAGTGAAATACAAATGTCCTCTAGTATGTCCTTTATAATTGGAAACTTCTCCTTTAATATGGACAACTTGACATTCAACCTTAGAATCTAAAAAGTTTTTAATTGCCTGATTATATTGGCTTACGGTAAAATATTTTATTTCTTCTGTGTCCATACTTTTCCTCCTTTTTATATTTTATCAAAAATATAATAAAAAGTCTTTAATTAATAGACATTATTTTATTTGTATAATAAATTTTATTCACAAATACAATTTTAAATAAAAAAAATCACATAAATTAATATGTGATCTGAAGTGCAAAAAAAAGATTTTAGATAGATAAATAATCCAAAAATGAAAAATAAAAGTATGCTTCGCACTTCACTTATAATTATAAATACATTTTTATAAAATTACAACTATTTTATTGTATTTTTTAACTCATATAGGAAATTTATTGCATCCATTGGGGTCATTTTTAAGATATCTATCTCTTTTATCTTTTCTTCTAATTTATTATCTTCATGCTTTTCTTCAAAATTAAGAGATTGTTGAACAAATACTTCACGTTTTTCATGACTTTCATAACTTGCTAAGAATTCACTTGCACGTTTTAACAAATCTTCCGGAAGGCCAGCAAGTCTTGCAACATGGATTCCATATGATTTATCAATTGGTCCTTCCTTAACTTTATGCAAAAATGTTACTTTACCATCCTCTTCTATGGCATCAACATGAACATTTTTGATACTTGGAATAGTATCGCTTAAATCCGTTAACTCATGATAATGAGTTGAAAATAATGTTTTGCATTTGATTTTTAAATTAACATATTCAAGAATTGCACGAGCTAAACTCATACCATCAAATGTAGCTGTTCCTCTTCCAAGTTCATCAAATAGAATAAGTGAATTTTCAGTCGCGTTAACAATTGCATTTTTGGCTTCAATCATTTCAACCATAAATGTCGATTCTCCGCTTACAAGATCATCACTTGCTCCGATTCTAGTATAAATTGAATCAAATATTGGTAAGTTTGCTTCAGCAGCAGGGACAAAAGAACCCATTTGAGCCATTATAATGATGATTGCAAGTTCCCTCATATATGTTGATTTACCACTCATATTTGGCCCAGTTATTAAAAGAGTTGATGTAGATTCATCCATAATTACATCATTTTTAACATAGTTATTATTGCTAACAACTTCAACAACTGGATGTCTTCCGTCAATTATACGAAGATTATGATTGTTATTGAATTTTGGTCTAATTAAATGGTGTTCTTCACTTACAAGAGATAAAGAACATAACGAATCAATTTCACTTAAAAGGGTTGCTGTTTCTTTTAATTCAAATAGGACACCCTTTACACTTTCTTTTATTTCCATGAATATATTGTATTCTAAATCAATTATACGTTCTTCAGCATTTAAAACTAAAGCTTCTTTTTCCTTTAACTCTGGAGTTATATATCTTTCAGCATTAGTTAGAGTTTGTCTTCTTTCCCAACCTAACTCTTCACTTACGCGTTTTGAATTTCCTTTTGACACTTCAATAAAATATCCAAACACTTTATTGTATCCAACTTTTAAGTTATTTATTCCCGTTTCTTCTTTTAATTTTGCTTCAATTCCAGAAATAAAATCTTTTTCTCCTGAACGAATACTTTTAAGTTCATCAAGTTCAGCATTATATCCACTTTTGATCATTCCACCCTCTTTAATGCTTATTGGTGCATCTTCAGAAATAGAACTTTCTAAAAGTTTAAATAATTCCTCATGAGTATTTAAAGTAATATCAAATTTAAGTTCGTTTAGAATTCTATTGATATCAGGTATTACTTTAATTGAATTTTTTATTTGTAATAAATCTCTTCCATTTAAAGAACCGCATATAACTTTACCAGTTAATCTTTCAAGATCATATACTTCATATAAATCTCTCATAAGTTCTTCTCTTTGTAAAAAGTTATTATTCAAACTTTCAATATAATCAAGTCTTTTATTTATTTTAGTTTCATCTTTTAAAGGATTCATAAGCCAGCTTTTTAAAGTTCTTGAACCCATCGCTGTTTTAGTTTTATCAAGAAGCCATAAAAGAGAAAACTTTCTTTCTTTTAATCTTAAAGTTTCTAGTAACTCAAGATTTCTTATTGTATGAATATCCATATTTAAATAGTCATCTTTTTGAACCATTTCAATATGTGATAAATGTGATAAATCTTTTAATTGAGTTACATGTAAATGATACATAATATTCTTTAATGCTTTAACTATTCTTTCATCATTTATTCCTTCATAAACACTTTTATATTCGTCCTCTAAATATAAATCATTAATGGTGATAGATATTGAATAAGTATTTTTAAAGATATTTATAAGTTCAATATCAAAATTATTTTCAACAATAATCTCTTTTAAATTTAAACTTAATACTTCATTTATTAAACTAGTTTTATTATGAGGAACAAATATTCCAAATACTTTACCAGTTGATAAATCAAGATAAACAATTAAATAGTTATATCCATAATCAAAAATAGTTCCAATATAGTTAAAATCATGTTCATTTAAGAACTCTAAATCAACCATTGTTCCTTTTGTTACGACTTCAATTACGTCTCTTTTAACCATACCTTTAGCAAGTTTTGGATCTTCAAGTTGTTCACATATCGCAACTTTATATCCTTTGCTTATAAGTTTTTCAATGTATATTTTAGCTGAATGATGAGGAACTCCACACATTGGTACTCTTTCACTTAAACCTGCATTTTTACCAGTTAAAGTTAACTCTAGTTCTCTTGAACAAACATCAGCATCTTCAAAGAATAATTCGTAAAAATCTCCTAATCTAAAAAATATTAATGTATCAGGATATCTATCCTTAATCTCCATATATTGTAACATCATTGGAGATAATTTTGTTCTATCCACACTTAAACGATCCATTTTACCACCTACATCTAATGAAATATTATATAATAATTTTTAGATTTTAGGAAGATAGTTTTTCCATCAAATCTTCTATATTATCTGCTTCAATTAACTTAATTTTTAATTTATTTTTTTCTTTAACTTTCTTTGCCTCTTCATAGTTTTCTTTTGGTGTTATAAAAACATCACATTTATTCTTGCTTGCTCCAAGTATTTTATATTTTACTCCACCTATTTCGCCAATGTTTCCTGCCTCATCAATTGTTCCTGTACCACATATTTTTTTATTTGTAATAGTTTCATTATTTAATTCTTGAATTAAAGCAAGAGTTAACATTGCTCCACCAGAAGGGCCTGATTCACTTTTTTTGTAATTGTATTCAAGAGAATCTTTATAGTCATTTACTTTTGCATAGCTTACTCCAATAAGTGTTTTATCGTTTACTTTTATAAGACTCGCATATCTTGTATACTCTTTATCAGAGTTTTTAACCTTTATAGATACTTTCATACCTTCTTCAAGAGTATTTAGATACTCATCTACAATATCCGGAGTAAAGTCGTGTCCATCAATGCTTATAAGTTCATCACCAATTTTTAAATCTGTATCCGATGAAGGACTAATATATGTTACATAATAAGTAGTTTTTTCGATTTTCAAAGGTTTGTTAACATATTTATAGGCAACACTTTTGGCATTACTAATGGATTCATATAAACTAATTCTATCTCTTTTTAGTGAGTCAGCCATCTCTTCATTATCATACTTTATGTCATCATTTTTTACAATGTCCCAGTTTGGTAAAATTAATGAAAGTAATAAAACCGGAACTTTTCCTTCAACAAAACTTACATATGTCATATTTACACTTGTTTTAGAATTCTTATTCAATCTTTTAGAAATATCTATTGTTCCTCCTGGAGCATAAACACTGAAAGGAAGATTTAAATTAATAGCCACTACAAAAACAACAATAATAAGTATTGATTTAATATTTTCCTTTAAAAACTCATACATTTTATTAAGCATAATTTATTCTCCTTACTTTGATTATACCATTATTATAGAGGTGAAATGTGAAAAAATTGTTAACTTTATTACTTTTTATCCTATTTATTGTAAATAAAAATGCAATTGTTTTAGCAGCTGGGAATGCCCTTAATATTTGGAGTAAAAGTCTATTCCCGGTTCTTTTTCCTACCCTTATCCTAAGCGATATTTTACTTGCAAGTGGAGTAATTGATAAAATACCTAATTTTTTTTATGATGTTTACTCTAAAATATTTAAAACTAGTCCATATGGTTTATTTGTATTTATCGTTTCTGTTTTTGGTGCAACACCAACAAATGCGAAAATATTAAAAGATTTGTATGATTCTAAATTGATAGATAAAAATAGTTTAACAAAGATATTAAGTCAAACAATATTTTTTAATCCAATATTAATACTTACATTCAGTAATCTAAAGGTTTTAATAATTATGTGGGTATCTAATGTTTTAACAAGTTTCATTTTAAGGGATGCCTTAGTAAGTGAATCCCCACTTAAAGCATCATACAATTTTGATTTTAATTTAAATAAATCTATTGAAAAAAATATGAAAACAATTCTTAATATATTAGGAACTTTAACTGTTTTTTTAAGTCTTTCAAATATAGTACCAATTAAAAATCCTATATTGAAAACATTTATATCCGGTATTCTAGAAATAACTAGTGGATTTACTAGAATAAAACTTTATACAGTAAGTCCAATAAATGATATATTGATGCTTACTTTCACTTCTCTTGCATCGTTTAGTATAATAATGCAAATAAAAAGTATTTTAAAAGAAACTAAGTTTGATTCAAAATACTTTTATACCTCTAGAATTTTAACTTTATTTATATCTTTACTCATATATTTGATTACATAAACTATTAGAACTGCTACAATTACATCTAAATTTATTAGTAGTTGCATTATTAGCTTTACATTTAAATAAATTATTGCCTGTATAAGTAAATCCAATGTTTACGTCATAATGTTCACCTGTTAAATTTTTTATTGGAAAAACTAATGAAGCAGCATTTATGTTTTCACTTAAAGCTGTAAAATTAAGAACTGAAGCATCAGATAAATCAACTTCTTCAGGAAGTTCTTTCATAGTTGAAGCATCTGCAAAGAATGTTTGATATTTAGGAGATCCATCAAAATTATATTCTTTGTAATATCCTCTCTTGTAAGAAATCATCCATGAAGCTTCACCTTTACCAACATATTTACCATTTTGATAATCGTATTTTGTGTAATAATTATATATTGATAAGAAAGCTATATTGGACTTTAAAAAGTCTTTTTTATATTCAATTTTTAAACATTTATATTTATCTTCATAACCACTTACTATAATAGAATTATCAATTCCTTGTTCAGATAAAGTGCAAGCTGATACTCTTTTAACACCATAGTCAGTTACATCCTCTTCAATAGCTTTAATCATTGTTGATTGATCGATTATGAAGTTTGATTGAATGGAACTTTTATTATCTTCACTTCTCACTTGAATTAAAAGAGAAAACAATAGAAGTAATACAATCGATATAATACAGATACTTACTAGAAGTTCTGTTATTGTCATACCTTTATTATCCATCTTTACACCTCCATAGAAGAATGGAAGACTTCATAAGTACCATCTTGATAATTTTTCTTATATTTTACAATCATTCTTCTTGTATTGCTGTATTTGCCTAAATGTTTAATATAATCAATTGTTGTTGCATCTAATTTAACTAAAACACCTGTATTAGTTAAAACTTCACTTGGAGTTAAAAAATATATTTTTTCAACTTCAAAAGATTGCTTTAATTGAGTTAATCTATTTCCAGAAATTGTACATTCATATACATTTGTTCCTGGTTTATTACAAGTGTTCATATATGTTCCTAAACTTCCATATTCTTTTTCAAGTATTTGTTTTGTGTAATATGTTTTATAAATCATCTCTGTTGTATCAAAAACATTTCTTTCTCTTGATTTTCTAATTATGTAGGAATAACTTCCAAATAACATTAAAAGCGTCAATGATAAAACACTTACAACTACTAAAGTTTCAATAAAAACAAAACCATTCTTTTTCATTCGCTTTTTCTCCCATCCATAATTATGTATGGATTAGTTCTCAATCCTGTTCCTCCAGATACATAAGTAACGTTGCTAGTGGAATCAACTCCAAGTTCAAGCATAAGTCTAAAGTTATAAGCAGCACTGTTGAGTATAGCAATGTCATTATCTTTTGTTTCATTTGCTTCAACCACTTTATCACTTACTTTATGAGTATAAGCAACTGGAGATGCATATGAACAATAATCAATATATTCAGAGTTTGATGCCGTATCCCAAACTTTATTCATATATCCAAAAGTATTATTGGAGTTATAATTAACTTTTCCATTTGAGAAATTACCTCCACAATAATTATTTAAAATACTACCATTTTTAGAGTTTGCTAAAGTAAAATTATACATACGATAGTAATAGTAATTACCTGCAGTATATGGTCCAGTTGTTTGATCAATATAAACAATGTAATTTGAATCAATTCCAAAAATAGAATTTTTAACTTCATCAGTTAAATTAGTATTATTTCTTATAGTTATAAGTTCAGTTGATGTAGGAAAACCCATTTTAAAACTAGTATAGTTTTTAAATTGAAGTGATTGTTGATATAAGTTTTCATTTCCCCAACTTCTTAAATTAATCATTTCATTAATAATACCAATAGTTAAAGTATGATACTTTCTTATAACGTCAGTTGATAATTTAAACTGCACATCCAATTTTGATGCATCAATTTCACTTAAGAAATAATAAGTTTTTATATTGCCATTTGTCTTAATATCAGCAACAATCCATTTAGATTCTTGATTTAAAACACTTTCACCTATTTCATAAGGGTCATGTTTTGCAGGATCTGGATCATTATACGTTTCTCCCATACTAGGATCATTCATAAATTGAACATAATCGCCAATATTTAAATCACTTATTCTAGTATTATTTATTTTTAATAAATTACTTTTTGCCGCATCATTAATCTTTTGTAATAATATTTGGTTATGAAGATAAGCTAAAATTAAAGCTAAGAAAAGAGTTAGGAACACCAAGAATATTGAATAAAGAATACTTGTTGCAATAAATCCATTTTTCTTCATCTTAACCTCTCCTCTTCTATTCTAATCATAATTATAAATCATTACTAAACTATTTTCAATTATTTTGTAAAAGAAAAAAGATACACGATTGTATCTTAAATTTTAGTATTATGCGATTCGGAAAGCTGGAGAGACCCCGTTAGAGTTGATCGCACTGCCGGAGACCCAAATGCCACCGCTGTCGACAAGAAGGAAGGAGTTGGCATGGCGAGAAATAGCCGAACGAAGCCACCAATATGAATTACTTCCGTTATATTGTTTTTTTGCTCCTGCATAACTGCTTGTTGTGACTCCTTGATTTTTATAATAATCTAATTGTCTTGATGTTCCTACTGATGTATCATAACTATTACCATTCCAAACTTCTTGAGCATTTAACAAATATAATTTGTCTTGGGTTTCAAAATTTGTTTCTCCTGTTGTACTTCCGTGTCCTGATATTACTTTTGTTGTTGTTATCACATTTTGTAATTCAATTGGAAGGGCATTATATATTGCACTATTTACATACGTACGCATTTCTGAATCTTTCCATCCTCCTACATTTGTTGCTGTGCTATTAAATTTTTGGTTTGTTATTATATCTGCAAATTCTACTACGAATCCACATGCTGTCTCACTTGTTTCGGATTCGCATGCACTCATATTTGAGATACGCACCATATGTTTTCCAAGAGAACCTAAGTCTACTTCTTTTGTATCTCCTACATTATATTTACTTGTATTTCCGGTTTGTACTGCTTTTTGGATTGTTGTCCAAGAATCACTTGTAAATGATACTGGATCTGGAATATTTTCTCCTAACGCATCTCTTTCTACGGCATTAAATTCTAACTTGCATGTATATTCTTCACTTACTTCTTCTATTGATGTTTTATCTAATGTTACTGTTAATGTTCCATTTAATGTTTCTTTTGCTTTTACTACTGTTGCATCATTTTCTAGTTTATTTTTGATGCTTGTGTATTTTGCTGTTGTTCCCGTGCTTGGTACACATGTTACATTTACATTTGCATCATAGTTGCTTGAATTGTTTGTTACTTCATATGTTAGTATACTTGTTTGATTAAGTGTCTTTAATTCACTTGTTGTAAATGTTATTGTTTTCTTTGTTTCATCTACTGCTGTTGAATATACATCATTCCCATCTATACTTGCAGCTGTGAAGATTACACTAAAATCTTCATTGTTTTCGCTTACTTTAGCAGATCCGTTTATTATTAATGTTGTTGAGATTGCTGCAAATCCAATACTCATTAGTAATATTGCTATTATAAGCATACTTTTCTTCTTCATATTATTTCCCTACTTTCTACTATTTTATTTTATAATACCCCCCCCGATTTTCAAGTCAATTTGGCGGGTTTACACAAAGTTTTCAAAATTTTTTACATTTTAAGATAATTTAACTTACATTTTTTCTTTTCACCTAATTTCACACACCATCCTATTTTTAATTATACTACATATTTGTTGTACTACATATGCTTTATTTTTAGTATGTGTAAAGTGATTTTTTTCATAAAAAAATAACAGATATGGAATCTGTTATATTAACAAATATAAAACAAAAACATAAAATACTATAGGTGATGTATATGAGACCTTGTGGTTGTGGAAATAATAGACCCCCAGGATTATTTAGTATCTTTGCTATTTTACTTTTAGGATGCCTAATATTTTATCAAGTAATAATTACTTTGATTCTACCATTAAGATTTAATTTATTTATTTTATTAATAGAAATATTTTTATTGTTCTTTATTCTTTATAGAATAATATGGCCCTATTAAGAGTTCAGTTTTATGAATATAATCAAATAAATCAGTTACTCTAATAGTATTAATATATTCATTTTCTCCAAATTCTACTTTTAAAGGGATTGATATATTAATAAAGAATAGTTTTTTTTCTTCATCACTTAATGAACATTTTGAAAAATATGTTTCTAATATTCCAGAGAATTCAAGGTTGTTCCATTCATTATGATAAAAATCTATTAGATCAGCAACTGGTGTATCAAAGTGATTTTTATCCCAAGAAATAAGATATGATTTACTATTTCTAATAATATGTTTTAAAGAAACGTTTCCATGATTTAAACAAACTCTTTCTTTAGTTTTATCTTGAACCATTTTATACCAGTTATCACATTCTTTTTTACAAAAAATAATGTCTTCTCTAAGTTTAGTATAATTATTTTGAAAAAGGGATTCATGAGGAGATGGATATTCTACATATTCACTTTCTTTTAATATTTGAAAATAATAATCTTCTATATAATTTAAATATCCCATTAAATTATCATATATACTTTTATATCTATCTAAGTTAACTTCTTTATTAAAAGAAGTTTTATTATGTAATAATGCTAAAGTTGATGCTAAATCATTACCTAATTGATTTTGATCTAGACTCAAATCTTTTATATATTCATAAACATTTTGACCACGTTCATCAAATCTATCAACTAAAGCTGGAAAATTATTAAAATCTCTGGATTTTAAATAATCATATAATTCTAAATTAATATCTTCTTTTTTTATGACTACTTCATCATTTTTTATTAATACTTTTCCAATACGTTTTAGCTTATTCATCTTGACATGGAATTATTAGTTTCATACCAGCAGAAATATTATCTATTGAATTATAATCTTTGATAACATCTATACTTATCTTGTATTTATTAGCAATATATTCTAATGTATCTGATTCATCACATACATGTATATGATATGTAATATAAGTGTTTTCTCCACCTGTTAAGGTATCCATGATTTCTGTATCCACTTTTACCTCACGATCTTCATTGTTTTCTTGTTTTTCTTGTTTTTCTTTTTCTTCTTCTTTTTCTTGCTCACATACTTCAACATTTTCTTCAATTATTGGTTTTTCTTCTTTTATATCATCTTTAAAATCTACTAATTCAACTTCATGATTTTCTAAAAATTTATCAAACTCTCTTTCATCATCAAATATCATTTTATCTCCCTCAATTTCATATTCAATATCTACACATAATTTGTTTTGATCAATTTCATAAGTGAAATCATCTACTTCCATAGTTATAGTTTCTTTATCCATTGGTTCTTCAAAATGATAACTAAATGGTATTTTTTTAGTAAATGATTCTTGATTTAAAGATATTTCATGTCCACGATAAGAACCAGTTATTATAAATGTACCACTTATATCATTTTCTGTTGCCTCGAATTCTCTTTCCAAACTTATACTTGATATCTCATAAATATTATTTCTAAATTCAATATCATCTGTAAAATTTATTATCTTTTTCATAAACTCTCCTTTCAACAAATTATATGCAAAAAAAAACATAAGATTACTTATGTTTTAGCTATTTTATTAAAGTTATTTTAGCATAACCATTTCCTTTATTTCCTTTTGTAAATGATGCACCATCATGAGAAGGAATACTTTCATTACCACTTAGCATTTTGGGATTATCAAAATATAGACCTGAATAATGAACGCTGCTACTTAAATATATGATATTGTTGGCTGTTGAATCACTGCTGATAGCTTTTGATGAAGTGCTTCCAGAAACAAATGACGAACCACCGCCTCCAGAGCCTCCTATAGTTGCCCACCAACCACAAGCACCAGCTCCGCCGCCTCCACCGAAGTAGCCACCGCCGCCTCCAGCACCAGAACCACCACTGAATACATCCTTATAGGCTGATATGTTATGATAATATACGCCAGTACCACCACCAGTACCACCAATGCCAAATGCACCGTTTTTTCCGTTTTCCCCTAATAAGCCTTCTCGATTTGAAACTGCTCCTGTCGTTATTAAAGCTTTTGTATCTCCGCTAGCTTCTCCTCCAAAACCAGCTAGTTCATCTCCTCCTAAGCCACCACAGCTATCAGAGCAGCGGTCAGGTTTACCATTACCATTTAAACCATAACCAGTTACTGTTGGTTCGATTTGATATTCTGTTCCCGTGTGAGCTGTACCTCCAGCTCCGCCACCTCCTCCAGCAACCATTATTCTTGATTTTAAAGATTCGAAATTATTCCATGTTCCGTTTATTAACCTAATATCAGTAGCTCCGCCGCCATAACCTCCTATATTTGCTGGATAAGCTTGTGTTGATGGACTTCCTCCACCGTTATAACCACTTTGTCCACCAACATATATATAGAATTTTTGTCCTTTCATTAATGTTATTTCTCCGCTGCTATAAGCTCCTGCGGCTCCAGCAAACTTGTTGGCATTTTCTCCTCCTTGGGCTCCCCAAACTTCTAACTTATATGTTCCTGTTGTTGGAGATGTAAATTCTTGTTCTCCTCCGGTATATCCAAAACTCCATGTGTTATCACCAGTGTATGCATATTCTTCTCTACCTGTTGCACTGAATTCTAATCTACATATATATTCTTCAGTAATTTCCTTTGTTGCACTTTTATCTAAAGTTATAGTTAATGTTCCGTTTAAACTTTCTTTGGCTAATACCTTCGTTGCATCATTTTCCAGTTTGTTTTTGATACTTGTATATTTTGCTTCTGTTTCTTCCTTTGGTGCACAAGTTATACTTACATTTGCATCATATTGGTTTGAGTTATTTGTTACTGTATAGCTTAAAATAGATTTATCTCCTACTTTACTTAAGTTTGCTGTTTCAAATGTCATAGTTTGTTTATCGGTACTTATAATACTACTATATACATTTTTATCATCTAATGTTGCTTTTGTGAAGATTACACTAAAATCTTCATTGTTTTCACTTACTTTTACATTTCCGTTTAAAATTAGAGTTGTTGAAATGCTAGCAAAACCTATAGACATCAAAATAATTGCAATTATTATTGCACTTTTCTTTTTCATAAATTACACACACCATTCTTTTATTGCACACTTATTATACTCAAATTATACAATTTCTCTGTTGTATAGTAAATATTCTATTTTTAGTATGTGTAAATAAAACGTTTATATAAAAAATTATGCTATAATTTTACTAAGAAAGGATAATTTAAATGTTTAATAAAAAACTTGTAAATATTGTTTTAATTGTTTTCACCATATTTATTTGGATTTTGTGTTTTGAATTGTTTGGTAATTCATCCGAATTGCTAATTCTTCTACTATGTTACACATCTATTATTTACGGTATACTTGCTATTTTGAACAAATAAAAACTGCTAACTTTTTTGTTTAGCAGTTCTTTTTTTATAATTTATAAGTTTTCTTATCAATATTTTCTTTTAAGTAAGATTTAAATTCATCAAATTTCATTGTTACTTTATCATCTTTTCCAAAAATTCTTAAAGTAACTGTTCTGTTATCTCTCTCATCATTTCCTAAAACTAATGTTATTGGAGTTTTCATCATTTGACTTTCTCTCATCTTATAACCTAGTTTTTCATCTCTATCATCTAGTTTTACACGAATATTCATATCTTTTAATTCATTGTAAATTTTATTTGCATAATCTAAATGATATTCATTATTAACTGGAATAATTGTTACTTGATTTGGATTTACCCAAAGTGGTAAAGCACCTTTAGTTTCTTCAAGATAGAAAGCAATGAATCTATCAATTGAACCAAGAATTGCACGGTGAATTACTACTGGAGTTTTCTTACTTCCATCTTGATCTACATATTTTAAATCAAAGTTTGCTGGTAAGCAGAAATCAAGTTGACATGTAGATAAAGTATATTCATTACCTACGGCTGGTTTAACTTGAACATCAAGTTTGGGTCCATAGAATGCTGCTTCTCCAATTTTTTCAACATAAGGGATACCAATATCATTTAAAACTTCTCTTAATTTATTTTCAGCTTTATCCCACATTTCATCATCATCATGATATTTTACTTTATCTTCTTTATCTCTTAAAGAAAGTTCAAAACGATAATTCTTGATATTTAATTCTTTATAAACATCTAATATTAAATCAACAACACCTCTAAACTCACTTTCAATTTGATCTGGAGTACAGAAAATATGTGAATCATTTTGACAGAATGTTCTAACACGTTCAATTCCTTTTAAGCTTCCACTTGATTCATATCTTGCATCTCTTGCAACTTCTGCAATACGTAAAGGTAAATCACGATATGAATGAATTTCATTTCCATAAATCATCATATGATGAGGACAGTTCATTGGTCTTAAAACAAATTCTTCTCCTTCAACCTCCATTTTAGGGAACATACTATCTTGATAATGTGCCCAGTGTCCTGAAATTTTATAAAGTTCTACATTTCCTAAAGGTGGAGTTAAAACGTGTTTATATCCAAGTTTTAATTCCTTATTTTTTATGTATTCTTCAAATTCATGCCATACTGTATATCCATTTGGTAAATACATTGGAAGACCTTTTCCTACTAAATCATCCATCATATAAATACCTAAATCTTTACCTAATTTTCTGTGATCTCTTTCTTTTGCTTCTTCAAGTTCAGTTATATAAGCATTAAGTTCTTCTTCAGTTCTAAAGCATACACCATAGATTCTTTGAAGCATTTTATTGTTTCTATCACCTTTCCAGTAAGCACCAGAAAATTTAGTTAATTTAAAATATTTACATTCTTTAACTGTATCAACGTGTGGTCCACGACAAAGATCTGTAAAATCTCCTTGAGTGTACGTTGAAATAACTGTTGAATCTTCATCCATTCTAGATATTAAATCTATTTTATATGGATCATCTTTAAATTCCTTTAAAGCTTCTTCTTTACTTATTTCATTTCTAACTATTCTTTTTCCATCTTTAGCAATCTTTTTCATTTCTTTAGAAATTGCTTCAATATCCTCTTCATTAATAACTTTATCCCCTAAATCTACATCATAGTAAAATCCTTCTTCTACTACTGGTCCAACCCAAAATAAAGCCTTAGGATATAAGTGTTTTATTGCTTGTGCCATCATATGAGCACATGAGTGATTTAACTTTCTTAAATCTTCATTTTCTTTAAAATTAATCATTTTTTTCTCTCCTATCTTTTACTAACTTTCTAATACCATTGGTATCTTTACCAAGATAATTAAAAGTCGTCTCTGTAAAATAATCTTGTATTGATGAATATTCTACAACTATTGAATCACCAATTGCTACTTTACTACCATTTACGATAGCTTCAGTTGGTGATTTTATACTTTTTCTATTCACAGGTATTATACCATAAATTCCTAAATTTGTTTTAACGTAAACACAATCTTTTGATTTATCGATACATATAATCGTTGCAATAAGTGGACTACCTCTATATTTCTCAAGATATTTATTCATTAACATCAAGTCAATATTTTTTTCAAAACTATCAGATTGATATTCTTTTTCACTTGTATGAATACACATATCTTCACATTTATGTGATAACTCGTCTATTTTATCAAATTCACCATCTAATGCATAGCCAATTATCAAATGATTCATTAAGTCAGCAAATCTTCTTATCGGACTTGTAAACATCGCATATTCATCTAAAGCTAGACCAAAATGTCCAATATTAATTGTTGAAAAATAAGCTTTTTCCATAGATCCTAACAAAATCTTTGAAAAGTATGGATTTTCTTTAATTAAGTCATTTTTATTAGCATCACGCATTAAATTCTTAAAAAAATTAGGATTTTTAATTGAAGAAGTATGATAGAACTTTCCAAGATTATTAAGTGTTTTTTTCAATTTATAAATTTTATCTAGATCTGGTGCTTTATGACACGATATACTCCAAAAGTGTCCAAATATTCAAAATACTTAGCTACTATCTCATTTGCTAAAATCATAAAGTTTTCAATCATTAATTGAGCTTTGTCTCTTTCTCTTACATAAACATCTTCAACTTCTCCAAATTCATTTATTTCATATTCATATTCAGCAATATTTAATGACATACATCCTCGTTTTGCTCTTCTATGTTCTAATATGTTGGATAAATCATTCATATCTTTTAATATTTCATAGAATGGTAAATATTCTTCATTATAATCTATTCCATTTAAAAGACTATTTACTTTTTCATAAGACATTTTCTTATTACTTCTTATAACACTTTTAAAAATGGAATAATCAACAATTTTACCGGTTGGAGTTATCTCTATTTTGATAGTTTTTGTAAGTTTATCTTCGCTTTCATTTAATGAGCAAATTCCATTTGATAATTGAAAAGGAAACATCGGAATCACTTGATTTGCTGGATATGTACTTGTTCCTCTTTTATAGGCCTCATTAAATAACTCACTTCCCGGTTTTACATAGTGGCTTACATCAGCAATTGATACATATAAAATGAAGTTTCCATTTTCACTTTTTTCAAGTGAAACAGCATCATCCAAATCCTTTGATTTTTCTCCATCAATAGTTATAGTTATTAAATTTCTTAAATCCACTCTTTTTTTAATTTCTTCTTCAGATATCGTTTTGTTTAAAGACTCAACTTCTTTTATAACTTCTGGTTTAAATTTAACATCAATACCAAATTCTTCAGCATACAATTCCATTTCGTTATCCACTGAATTCATTTTTTTTATAAACTCATAGTTGCCATCTTTGTCTATTTCATATATAAGAAAATCCCCTATATTTACTTCTTTTGGTAACTCATCAACGATAAAGTTAGAAGTACTAATAGATCTCGCTTTCAATTTACCAGAATCATCATAGACACTAAAGATATGCTCTTTTTTGTGTTTCTCTAATACTTTTTGAACATGTGCAATAGATGCTTGTTCTGAATAACTTATTAATACATCAACTTCATCACCAACATCAGCTCCATTAATATAATTATTTGGAATATATATTTTTTGATTGTTTACTCTTACAAAGAAATAATTTTTACTATAATCTCTTTCAACAATTGCTTTTATTAGATATCTATTTTGAACAATTGGTTTTTCGGCTACTCTTATTATTTTAGCAATAAATTGATGAGGATAATTTTTAACAGGAGTACATTCAAAAAAAACATGACTTTGATCTTTATATTTTTTTGCTTCTTTTGATGGTACAATGGCTATATTTCCATGTCCCATATCAATATATCTATTGTTTTCTTTTGATATAGAAATCGTTCCTTGTTTGTAAATATAGTCTTTAGGAACACGTAGATACATAGAATCTTTATCACCCATTATAAAACCGGAACATTCTAGTTCATATAAAGTATTTATCAATATTGGATAATCTTTTTCTGTTATATTTAAGTATTTTATTATTTCTTTTATTGATACATATTTATTCTTACTATTAAAATATTCAATTATTTTTTGTTTCATTTAAACCAAACCTCCTAAAAATAAACAAAAAAAGAGACGTTCAAGAGTGCATAAATAGCACGGTACCATCTCTTTTTTAACTCTTCTATGATAACGGATTATTCCGGAATTTATTAATTCTCTTGGAAGGTAGTAATAAAATGATTCATTATTTGTTTTCACCAGCCACAAACTCTCTAAAAATTAAAAATCATTTTATGTTGTCCTTCTTCTTTGATTTATGTAATAATGTTATCACTTTGAAGTTACTATGTCAATGATGGTATATTAACTTTTCTACTTATTTTTCCTTTATTTATACGAATCATATCTTCATCTACATAATCATTTAACTCATTAAGCTCATCAGCAATATCCATAAATTCTTTTATATATTGTTTTTTTAATCTTTGAAGTCTATCTTTATCTAATAAACAGTCATTAAAATATAAATCATGGAGTATTCTTTCGTTTAATAAAGATAAGTAGTTTTTATGATCTGTTAACGTCATCTTATATATACCATTAGAAAATGGTATTAGAGAGTAATGAGACTTATCTATTCTTGAACATATAATACTCGTAATTGTTGCTGCATCTTGTTTTGTGAGTTTGCTTAGCAAATTAATATACTCGTTTAAATCATCATTTATCTCTTTATCACTTTTTAATTTATAACCATAAGATAATAATGGTAACTTATTAATACTCATAAACTTTAAATATTCTTTAGTAACTAACTCATCAAAATAATCATTAACTCTTGATAAATCAAAACTAGCAAATGATCCTTTGTCTTTTAAAGAAACTTTTTTATATAATTCATATAATTCTTTTGAATGTTCGTCAAAATCTGCATAAGATCTATAATTTTTTCCTATTTTTACGTCTTTCTTAGAAATGGTTAAACCCTTTACAACTCCACTTGGATAAAATTCTAGTTCATAACATATAGTTTGATAAGTACGACCTACTTTAAATGAAAAATTATTTTCAATAAATTCATCCATTTTAACTTTTTCATATTCAAGATATTCCAAATAATTTTTCATTATACTTTTGTCATGAATATATGGAGAAATATCCATAGTATATATACTAACTTTATTATTTCCGACTTTATATGCTCGATCTCTGAAAAGAAACACATCTTCTAGATTATTAGAGGTTCTAGAAACCGCTTCAGTTATTCTTGCAACTTCATATCCTAAAGTATCATCATTATATTTGGGATAAGTATAATCTGGAATATATTTGTAAAAGTTAAAACTTTTCATGCTCTTTATTTCTTTTATTGCAGCATTTTTTCGATATTCTTTAATTAAACTAGCTTTAATGTAACTCATAAATTCATTGAGAATACTATCTAATTCTTTTCTTTCATCAATACTTAAACGAATATAATAGCTTTTAGTAAATAGATAATATATTTGTCTTAAATAGTCTTTATTAACATAATCACTATTCTTATTTTTTATCATAATTTTGAAGTTTTTAATGTATTCTTCTAATATGTAAAATACAATATGCTTGCCATCTACTTTAGTGTTATATACACTTATGTTTCTTTCTAATAAAGTTCTTATATATAAATAACAGTTTTCGTCTTTTAACCATCTAACTAAAATCGTAGCAAATGGATCAGTGTCTTTCTTTTCCTTTGATTTAGTGAATATATTTTTTTCTTTAAAACTATCTTCAATTTTTCTAATATAGTTTCTATTAGAATCAAACTTATCTAAACTTCTCTTTTTCTTTTTTAAAATATCCAACAAATAAAAATACTCAGTAGTTAGTTCTTCTTTTAAGCGTAAAGAATCATCTAACTTCTGAGTACAAATGGAAACATACTTTTCAATAAGCGAAATATCACTAGAATCAGTGTTGACAACTAAATAAGAAATTATGGTAAGCATTTCTTTTAAACTACATTCTTCAAAATCAATTTTTTTAATATCATATATCTCTTTCATAAACCACACCTACACTTACTGAACTTACACTTTTAGTATAATATTTATTTTGTTAGTTTTCAATATAGAATTTGAAAAAAATTTATGTTAATATTATATATAGAATAAGGAGGATGCAAAATGGACTTTAACATATCTTTTAAATTGAGTTTTAATACAATAATTATTTCTAAAATGAAAAAAACTGTTGAACAAAAAAATTTGAATAACACAAATGTGATTAATTTAAAAGAGCTTAAATTTTCTTGCTCATACATTTTAGAAAATAAAGAACTTGTTTCATCCTTCTTAAATGTAACAATTCTAAAAAAAAATATTAATACTGTTGTTATTTCATCAAATGATATAGCTGATATATCTTTAGAGCTTGTCAATACTTGGGAACATATCAAAAAAATTATATTTAAAGAAGATAAAGAGATAAACATGGATATTTTCTTAAAGTTAATTGATAATCATTATATAGAAGAAATTGAACTTTATAGCATGTCAAAATATTTAATTGAAAGATTAGATGTTAATAAAAATTTAATTGTAAAGACAAGGTCTCAAATAGAAAAAAAATCAAGTTTTATGATAATAAACTCCCTTAATTCTTTTTCGGATATTTATTATAAAAAATATATAATTGTAAGTGAAAATGATGACTTAGAAGATATAAGAACTTTCATTAATTTAAATGATAAACTTAAAACAGTAAAAATAATGAAATATTCAAATGAATTATTAACAACTATCTTAGATGAACTTATATCCAATAAGAAAAAAAATATAAAGATTGAAATTGAAGAAAAAAACAATGATTTAAAAACAATTTTTAATTCAGTTAATTATTTAAAAAAAGTTAATAAAGATTATTTAGAAGAAAATAATATTACGTTTAAACTAAATTATTCGGATGCTTATAAGAAAAAAAACTTATTTAAAGAAATAAATTTTAAAATGTTTACTACTATTATAGTATTCATTATGATTACAGCAGCAGTTACATTGATGCTTGATTATTATGCTCAATTTAAAGATAATGAAACAGTTGAAAAAGAACTTGTTGATATAAACAAAATAATTGATGATGCTAGCAGCAATAATAATTTGGATGAAAATGATCGAGATATTGATTATATTGATAACCGCGAAGAAACAATTACTACTACTAAAAAGGTTGGTTCAAGTTATTCAAATGCTTATTATACAAATTATAAACAAGTTTTTAATGAACTTATGAAAAAAAATGATGATACTGTTGGTTATTTAATGGTTAACAATACTAAAATAAATTACCCAGTTGTTCAAGCAAGCACTAACTCATATTATTTAAATCGTGATTTTAATAAAAGAAAGAATTCAATGGGATGGATTTTTATGGACTATCGTAATAATCCAACTAATTTGGATAAAAATACTATAATATATGGTCATAATATAAAACAAGGTATAATGTTTGGTACTTTAAAATATGCTTTAAATAGCAGTTGGTATAGAAAAGAAAGCAATCAAATTATTACTTTTAATACTCCTACTAAAAATATGAAATGGCGTATTTTCTCAATTTATAAAATACCTGCTACTGAAGATTATTTAAAGACTGAATTTGCAAATGATGATGAATATATGAACTTTGTAAATATGTTAAAATCAAGAAGTTTATATGACTTCAATGTAAAAATCGATGCCTCATCAAAAATATTAACTTTATCAACATGTTTTTCTCATACAACAAGACATGTTGTACATGCAATTTTAATTGAAGAAGAAGAAATAAAAAATCAAGAATAAACTTTCTTGATTTTTTTAATCTCTAAAATATGGCCATTTAGAAAATCCAAAAAATGATGCAACTAGGTTAAATGGAAATAACATCGTTTTATTATCTAAAGCTAGTACATAATCATTGTATACTCTTTTTTGTATTTTGATTTTTTCTTTTATTTCTACTAGTTTTGAATCATTGGAATCTACTTTATAAAAATAATCAATTATATCCTCTACAGCTATCAATTTAGTGTATTCATCTGTATCATTCCCTGATAGTTTCATATATTCATCAATTAATTTAGTTAAATCTTTCCAAGAAGATGTTACCGCATTTCTTAATGTTACAAGTTCATTATAGACAATAACAGTAAATATAATTATTAGAATAATTAAGATTACTAATAACAAAATAAAATATTTATGCATATTTATCACCTAATTTAATTATATATTTTTCTATATAATTTTTCTATATAAATCGATATATTTGTCATTTAAATTAGAGTTTATATCCTGAACAAGAAATTTTTTAATCTTCTCTATATCTTTTGAATCTTTATTAGTTATTTGTAAATACATATATCTTAATAGATATTCGTTATTCTCTTTTAAAGCAGCTAATAAACAATTTTTAACAATAAGAGTTCCTCTAAGTTCATGAATTATTTTTCTTTTAGTTAACTTTTTATATGAAATATTTGTTACTGTCATTTTACGAACCATTTGACAAACATTTATTTCATCTTCATAAGTTAAATAACTAAGATAAGCAACTTTACCATTAATTACTTCAATTGCAATAGAATTTATTCCATCACATAAAACGTATTTATCATCCTCTAAATCTATTTCTATGTTATATCCAATATAGTCTTTTAAATCATTTACTTTATACACTTTTATTTTTAAAAGTCTTTCAATATCATCACTTTTCTCCCATTCGTAAAAATTTATAGGTAACTCATTAAAGTTTAATGTTATATCATAATAATATTTCATTTAACCCTCCTAATTTAATCTTATTAGAATAAAAAATCCAACTACTATAAATATAATATATACAAGACTATGTTTAACATATTCAAAAAAATTATACCCAATTTCAAAATAATTTAAATAAAGTATACATATACTTAGTGAAAATGAAATAACAACAATTAAAAATAATCGTAACATAAATTTATTCATATTAAATTATATGAACAAGCATAAAAAAAAGAAGATTACTCTTCTTAAATTTATGCTATACGGAATGCTGGAGAGATGCCAAGAGAATTGCTAGCAAAACCTATAGACATCAAAATAATTGCAATTATTATTGCACTTTTCTTTTTC
>ERZ825137.1171-NODE-1171-length-34707-cov-18.804571_pt1 | contig 34707 bp, 32 predicted proteins | sample MGYA00519873_ERZ825137 | MGnify/ENA primary metagenome ERZ825137 (study PRJEB31778, sample SAMEA3449190) | human gut metagenome | biome: human gut; feature: human-associated habitat; material: faeces | place: United Kingdom | collected 2010/2012 ...
CAGTTTTTTCTTCTTCGCTTATCCCTTTCTCCTTTGTTCAGTTTTTAGGGTGTAAACGCATTTTTGGAGTTATACAAGCGTATAACTCCTTTTTTATTTTTTGTTGCTGTCCCGAATTTGCAGCCATTGGCATTGTATGACCTTATCAATCATACCTTTTATATGTGCATATTCATTGCAATGAAAAATAAAGTATGTTATTATATTTACAATAAGAAAGGTTGGTTTACACCATGACTAATACTAACAATAAAATCGCATTACTTATAGACGCAGACAATACTTCCGCAAAGTATATCAAAACAATCATTGACGAGCTTAATCTTAATTACGGAGTTATTTCCGTTAAGCGTGTTTACGGCGATTGGACGAATGAATGTCTCAAATCGTGGAAAGATGTTATGCTCGACCATTCGCTTACTCCCATGCAGCAGTTTGCGTACACAACGGGCAAGAATTCCACCGATTCGGCAATGATTATCGATGCAATGGATATTCTCTATACCAAAACCGATATTGATACATTTTGTCTTGCCACAAGCGATTCCGACTTTACACGGATTGCCGCAAGGCTGAGAGAATCCGGCAAATTGGTTATCGGAATGGGCAGAAGCCAGACGCCTAAAGCCTTTGTTTCGGCGTGCAATGAATTCAAATATCTTGATGTTATCGAAAATTCGGAGGAAACCGAAATCACAACCGAGAAATCGAGCATTACGCCGATTGACGACATTAAGGACCTGGCGTTTGATATAATCAACTCAACCGACACGCATGCAATTCAACTCGGACGGGTTAAACAGATTTTGCTTTCGCAGTTTTCCGATTTTGACGAAAGAAACTACGGTTTTTCAAAATTCTCAACATTTATAAATTCCTTTTATGAATTTACCGTTAAGGGTAATGATGTCAAAATAACCGACAGTTCAAATCCCGATACGGAAAGGATTCGAGATTTTGTTGCAGTTTCACTCAAAAACCGCAAAGATGCAACTTCGGGCGAGATTCAGAATATGATAGTCAAGCAATTTAAGAATTTCAAGCTGAAATCACACGGATACAGCAATATGAAGTCTTTCCTCAGATCGATTGACAAAATTCAGCTCGGCAGTAATGGTAAATATTCATTGAAGAAGTAAAATAATAATTGCAAACACGGCTTTAATCGGCAACTCTCAGTCGATTAAAGCCGTGCTTTTTATTGTCAATTTTTATTATATATTTTCTGTATATTTGTAAATTTACGAAGGATATTTGCTGTTGTGCAAGTGATACAATTATATTGAGGAATATTTGTGCATTTAACAGAACTTGTTACGGAAATACAAATAAATTTGATTTGTTATTGACATACTTTAACTTATCCGATATTCTAAAGATGTAATAGTTTTATATTATTATAAAATTTAGGGTGCGCTCTTATGAAAATAGCTTACTTCTTTGGAATTCTGTTTTTCTTGGCTGTTGTTTTCTGCGGATGCAACAGATTTGCACAGCTGACTGAAAATAATTCAACGACTACTGTGTCAACAACGAATGCTGTTTATGCTTCGGAGGCGAAAATAAGAACTCGTGAGCAGGTATTGGCTGATTTTAAGGCGTTAGAGCCGCAGGATATTCGTGCGATTGATATTGTCGTTGTCCGCAATACGGGGTCTGTCGAGCGTGCGGTTAAAACTTTTACGGACACGGCAGATATTCAAGAAATTTTATCTGTTCTTGCCGCTGCCGATGCGGGAAACGCCGAGGGGCAAACGGCTTCAAACGGTTGGTCGATTATGATTCGGATTTGGTTACAGAAGCAGAAAAACACCGATATTGACAAGCCGATTTTAGTTTCGCCGCAAGCTCCCGGATACATTTCGATTGACAACTGTGTGTATGCGGTAAAGAGCGATGCTTATATTGAAGCGCTGACTTCTTTTTTTGAAACTTCTCCGATACAGGAAGAGGCGTATCAATAATTCAAACAAAAAATCCATACCGATTTCTCGGTATGGATTTTCTTATGTCTTTATATGATTTTCGGCTTAATAAATGCCCTGTGCCATCATTGCTTCCGCAACCTTTTCAAAGCCTGCGATATTTGCACCTGCAACAAGGTTGTAGCCCAAGCCGTATTTTTCGGCAGCTTCAACGGAATGCTTATGTATCTCAATCATAGCGTGATGGAGCTTCTCGTCAACCTCTTCCGCAGTCCAGGAAAGACGCTGGCTGTTCTGGCTCATCTCAAGACCCGATACGCAAACACCGCCTGCGTTAACCGCCTTTGAGGGAGCTACGATAACATTGTCAAGACCGGTAAGATAATCGAACGCTTCCTCTGTTGTCGGCATATTTGCAACTTCGATATAGTACTTGGTGCCGTTTGCAACAATCTTCTTTGCGCTTTCGAGGTCAACCTCGTTCTGTGTAGCGCAGGGAAGAGCAACATCCGCTTTAACGCCCCAGGGTTTTTCGCCGGGGAAGAACTGTACGCCGAACTTGTCTGCGTAGTCCTGACATCTGTCTCTGCCCGAAGCACGCATTTCAAGAAGATAATCAAGCTTTTCTTCCGTTACGATACCGTCGGGGTCGTAAACATAGCCGTCGGGTCCGCTGATTGTAACAGCCTTGCCGCCGAGCTCCGCAATCTTTTTGCAAGCGCCCCACGCAACATTACCGAAGCCCGAAACCGCAAAGGTCTTGCCCTTGATTGTATCGTTTTCATGCTTGAAAACTTCGCAGGTGTAGTAAATTGCACCGTAGCCCGTAGCCTCGGGACGGATAAGCGAACCGCCGTATGAAAGTCCCTTACCTGTGATAACGCCGTTTTCAAATGCGTCGGTAATTCTCTTGTACTGTCCGAAAAGGAAGCCTATTTCACGGGCACCTACGCCGATGTCGCCTGCGGGAACATCAATATTGGGGCCGATATGTCTGTAAAGCTCTGTCATAAATGCCTGGCAGAAACGCATAACCTCCTGCTTGCTCTTACCTCTCGGGTCAAAGTCCGAGCCGCCCTTTGCGCCGCCCATGGGAAGACCCGTAAGGGAGTTCTTGAAGGTCTGCTCGAAGCCGAGGAAATACATAATGCTTGAATTTACGCTGGGATGGAAACGAAGACCGCCCTTGTACGGTCCTATGCTTGAATTGAACTGAACACGGTAACCGCGGTTAATCTGAGTCTTACCCTTGTCGTCAACCCATGCGACACGGAATGTGATAAGTCTGTCGGGCTCAACCATTCTTGTGAGAAGATCGTCCTCGACATACTCGGGATGTTCTTCAATAACTTTTTCGAGAGAGCGGAAAACTTCTTTAACGCACTGAATATATTCAGGCTTTGCGTTATCTCGTCTCTCGACGGTTTTGATTACATTTTCGATGTATTCGTTCATTGCTTGTGTCCCCCTGAAATTAAATTTTGTAATTCAATAATAACACTCGCAAAAATTTTTTCAAGCGTTTTTTGAAGAAAAGTGAGCGAGAATTCACTTTTCGTTAAATATGTTAAAAACACAAATTCCGTTTTTGTAACTTTTCACAATAAAAAAAGCCGTTTTCGTTGAAATCAACAAAAGAGTTTGGTATAATATCGTTGGTCATTTCAAGAAATTTCTACAAAGAGGTGCGGTATGAAAATACTCGGAATCGAAAGCTCCTGCGACGAAACTGCTGCCGCGGTCGTTGAGGACGGACGGAAAATTCTTTCAAATACAGTGTCAACGCAGATTGAAAAGCATAAAATATTCGGGGGAGTTGTTCCCGAAATCGCTTCAAGGCTTCACACGGAGTCGATTTGCTATGTCGTAAAGGACGCTCTTGAAAAAGCACAGACAAAGATAACCGATATTGACGCAATCGCCGTCACATATGCTCCGGGGCTTATCGGGGCGCTGCTTGTCGGCGTGAATTACGCAAAGGGACTTTCGCTCGCCTCGGGCGTTCCGCTGGTTCCCGTGCATCATCTGCGTTCGCATATCGCCTCTAACTATATTACGCACCCCGAGCTTGAGCCGCCGTTTATGTGCCTTGTGGTATCGGGCGGAAACACTCTGCTTGTCAAGGTTGACGGTTATACAGATTTTGAAATTATCGGCAGAACGAGGGATGACGCCGCAGGCGAGGCGCTTGACAAGGCGGCAAGGACTATGGGGCTTCCGTATCCCGGCGGAGTGAACCTTGATAAGCTTTCGGTCGGCGGAGACAGCAAAGCCTACTCTTTCCCCAAGCCTCATGTTGACGCAAGTCCGCTTGATTTCAGCTTTTCGGGACTTAAAACTTCGGTTATCAATACCGTACATAACGCCCGACAAAAAGGGGAAACTATCCGCAGGGAAGATTTGGGCGCATCGTTTATAAACGCCGTTGTTACCTCGCTTGTCTCAAACACCGAAAAGGCTATGCAGACTGCAGATACAAACAAATTGGTGCTTGCGGGCGGTGTTTCGGCAAATTCCGTGCTTCGCAGACGCATGGACGAGACCGCCAAAAAGCACGGCTGGGAAGTTTATTATCCCGAGCTTTCGCTTTGCGGAGACAACGCCGCAATGGTAGCTTCACAGGGTTACTATGAATTTATTTCGGGCAAGAGGGCGGATATGTCGCTCAACGCATATGCGACTATGAATATTACGGAAAAAGATACTTAACAATTTGTTCATTTTATTGACAAAAAATTATCATTTTTTTATTGCAAAATAATCGCAGATGCATTATAATATGCTCATAATGGCGGAGTTTGGAGTTTCTTAATTTACGCCGTTTAATAAAGTTAAATAATTTCGGGTATGTCGTTTGCAAAATCGGCAAAACCGAATTTCAAAAGGAGAAATTACAATGTCAGCACTCACAACTAACAAGAGTATCCTTGATTGGATTGACGAAAAAGTCAAGCTTGTTAATCCTGCGGAAATCGTTTGGATTGACGGCAGCGAAGAGCAGCTTGAAGCACTTCGTAAAGAGGCTTGCGAAAGCGGCGAGATGATTAAGCTCAACGAAGACCTTCTTCCCGGTTGCTATTATCACAGAACCAAGCCCAACGATGTTGCCCGTGTAGAGGACAGAACTCTTATCTGCTCCAAAAAAGAAGAGGACGCAGGCCCCACAAACCACTGGATGGAACCCTCAAAGGCATATGAAATGCTTTATGATATTGCCCGTGATTCATACAAGGGCAGAACAATGTATGTTATCCCTTATTCAATGGGACCCGTAGGTTCGCCTTTCTCAAAGGTAGGTATCGAACTTACAGACTCAATCTATGTTGTTCTTAACATGGCTATTATGACCCGTGTCGGCAAGAAGGTTATGGAAGTTCTCGGCGACAGCAACGACTGGGTAAGAGGCCTCCACTGTAAATGTGATGTTGACCCCGAGAAGAGATGGATTTGCCAGTTCCCCGAGGACAACACAATTATTTCCGTAAACTCCGCTTACGGCGGAAACGTACTTCTCGGCAAGAAGTGCTTCGCTCTCCGTATCGCTTCCTATCAGGGCAAGAACGAGGGCTGGCAGGCTGAGCATATGCTTATCCTCGGTATTGAAAATCCGCAGGGCGAAGTTAAGTACATCTGTGCTGCATTCCCGTCAGCTTGCGGTAAGACAAACCTTGCTATGCTTATTCCGCCCGAGGAATACAGAAAGAAAGGCTATAAGGTTTGGTGCGTAGGCGACGATATTTCATGGATTCGTAAGGGACCCGACGGCAGACTTTACGCTATCAACCCCGAGAACGGCTTCTTCGGCGTTGCTCCCGGTACTAACGAAAAGTCCAACCCGAACGCTCTTGCAGCTACCAAGAAGGGCACAATCTTCACAAATGTTGCAAGAAACCTTGACAACAACACCGTTTGGTGGGAAAGCCTTGACAAGAATCCGCCCGTTAACGCAGAAGAGTGGACAGGTAAGAAGGTCAACGGACCCGAGTATGTTGCGGCAGGCAACAAGCTCGCTCATCCGAACTCAAGATTTACCGCTCCGACAGAAAACTGCCCCTGCCTTTCATCTGAATTTGAAAATCCGCAGGGCGTTCCGATTTCGGCATTCGTATTCGGCGGCAGACGCGCTAAGCTCGCTCCGTTGGTATATCAGTCAAGAGATTGGAACCACGGTGTATTCGTAGGCGCTACAATGGCTTCCGAGACAACTGCCGCTGCGGCAGGCGCAGTAGGCGTTGTTCGCCGTGACCCGATGGCAATGCTTCCGTTCTGCGGCTATCATATGGCTGACTATTGGCAGCACTGGATTGACATCGGTAAGACTCTTGATCCCGATAAGGCTCCCAAGATCTTTAATGTTAACTGGTTCAGAAAAGACGACGAAGGCAACTTTATGTGGCCCGGCTTCGGCGACAACCTTCGTGTTCTCGAATGGATTCTCAAGCGTTGCGATAACGAAGTTGACGCTCAGGAAACAGCAATCGGTTATCTTCCCTATGCTAAGGACATCAACCTTAACGGCATTGAGGGCGTAACCGAAGAGTCTCTTGAGAAAATCCTTGATGTTGATAAGAACCTTTGGAAGGATGAGGCTGACGGCATTGAAGAATTCTTCGAGAAGTTCGGCGACAAGCTTCCCAAGGAGCTTGAAGAAAGCCTTGCAACTCTTAAATCAAACCTTGAATAATCAATATTCATAAAATTTCAGCCGCACTCAGCCAATGAGTGCGGCTGTTTTTTGTTGCAATATCCGAAAAGTATGGTAAAATATCTAAAGAAAGAGGTGCAGCTATGGAACTTAAATTCAGACCTGACGGCAAATTTCGCATAATGCAGATTGCCGACATTCAGGACACGCAGATAACATCAAAGGACACCGTTGAATTCATTGCGGCGGCGCTTGATAAGGATAAACCCGACCTTGTAATCTTTACGGGCGACCAGATAAAGGGCTACGGCGTAACGCTTTTGCTCGGCAACCGCGAGGAGAATTTCAAAAAGGCGTTCGACAATTTCTTAAAGCCCGTTGTCGAAAGGAATATTCCGTTCACTTTCTGCTTCGGCAATCACGACGCACAGGCGTTCGGCATCTCTAAAGAAAAACAGTTTGAAATGTACAAAAGCTACCCCAACTGCGTTGCCGAGAGGGGAGACGAAAGTCTTGAGGGCTTGGCAAACCATAATCTGCTCATCAAGGACAGTAAGGGCGAAAAGGACATTTTCAATATCTATCTTATCGACTCGCTTTCCTCGACCGCAGACGGCAGATGCGCCGCAGTTACCGAAGGACAGATTGAGTGGTACAGAAAAACGAGAGACGAGCTCAAGGAAAAGCACGGCGACTATGTCAAATCATTGCTTTTCCAGCATATACCGATGTGCGAAATGTGGGAACTTTTCAAGGAAGTGCCCAAAAGCCGCAAGCCGCACGCACAGGGCTTCCGTGAACACTACGGCAAGTATTATTGGATAGACGAAAATCATCTGATTAAAGGCAACTGCGATTTTACATATGAAACTCCCGCAACTCCGAGCGAAAACACGGGCGAGTTTGACGCTGTCCGTGAAAAGGGCGATGTCATTGCGGCTTTCTGCGGACACGACCACAACAACAGCTTTGTGGGCGAATACAAGGGCTTTGTTATGGGATACACGCAGGGCTGCGGCTTCAATGTTTACGGCCCGAAGCTTGAACGGGGAGTCCGTATAATTAATTTAGACGAAAATAATCTAAACACATTCACAACCTATACCACAATGTACAAGGATATAAAGAGCGTAAAGGATATTCACAATAAGGTAAAGTACCTTATTTATTCCTATGCTCCGCCGAGCGTCGAATCCGTAATCCCCACGCTTAAAAAGGTGGGAATAGGTGCCGCCGCTCTCACTGCCGCCGCTGTCGCAGTGCATTTTTTGAAAAAATAAATCGGAATTTGAAATCTACAATTTTATAAGCGGTTACAGCCCCTCATTGGGCGTTAATAAAATTCTTCAAAAGTCTTGAAAATAAAGGGCTTATAGCAATGTTTCGCATTATCACTTTTATATAATTTCACGCAAGTTTGCTCTTCCCTTACTGTTTGCAAGGAAAATTTAAGTGCGAGAAAATGCATAACAAAATATAACAAGGTGTGTCAATCGGAGAGCTTTAATATGTGCGGATAATTACGCAAAAGGAGAGTCAAAATGAAATATCCTAAAATGATATTGTTTGATTACGGAGATACCCTTTTGTATGAACCCGATTGGGATTCTGTCAGAGGAAATGAGGAACTTTTAAAATATGTTACAAAGAATCCGAATAATTGCACTCTTGAGGATGTCAGAAAAGGTGCGGAGCTGATTTTCGGAGACCATATCGAAAGCATTCGTAAAATAGGCTATGATATTTCCGGTCAAGTTGGCAACAAAGTATTGTATGAATATCTTGGGATTGAGTTTTCCCTGACGCCGCTCGAAATGGAAACTGTTTTTTGGAACGGTGCATCTATGGGGGCTGTTATGCCGGATTCTGATAAAATGCTCGATTATATAAATAAAAATGGCATAAGAAGCGCCGTTATCAGTAATCTTTTGTGGTCGGGAGATGCCTTAACTGAAAGACTCGACAGATTGTTGCCAAACAATCAATTTGAGTTTGTTATGACTTCAAGTGACTATTTTATGCGAAAGCCCAATCGAATTTTGTTTGATATTGCTTTACGAAAAGCCGGAGTTTCTTTCGATGAAATATGGTATTGCGGTGACAATCCGCAAGCAGATATTGAAGGCGCATCACAAGTTGGTATTTATCCTGTTTGGTATGATAATGACACGGGTAAAGACTTCAAAGATCGCAGTAACGAACGCTTACCACAGTGTGAACATTTACATATTCACGAATGGAATGAAATGATAGATTCGTTAGAGAAAATAAAATATAATTTTCATTTATGATAGTGAATTGCTAAACCACTACAGTAAGGAAGACGTTGTTTTTTCAGCGGCACCGTAGGTACAGCCCTTGCGGCTGTCCGAAATCCGCAAAAGTCGGATGAATACAGGCTCCCTTGTAAAGGGAGCTGTCATTTTTCTTCTGAAAAATGACTGAGGGATTTCAAAAGAATATCATCTAAATATTCACAAACTCCGTCAAAGTTATAATTGATTTCATTGTTTGGAATTCTGATAACCGTAAGACCGTATTGCTCAAGGTATTTGGTTCTTTCGGCATCATATGCAATGCCTTTGTCCTCATAATGTTGCGAACCGTCAAGCTCAATTACCAAATTTGCTTTTGCACAGTAAAAGTCAACGATATAGTTACCTATTATTTTTTGACGGATAAATCGAATATCTTTGTTTTTAAGATAGTCGTACCATAAATGTTTTTCTTCTTTTGTCATATTTTTGCGTAATTCTTTGGCGTTTTTTACAAGGTTCTTGTTGTGATTGTATTTCATTTTAATCCCTCAGTTTCGCTTCGCTCAACAGCTCCCTCGCCAGAGGGAGCCTTTTCATTTTCAAATACATTGTATCATAAAATAAAAAAACAGGACACCTTCACAATGAAAGGTGTCCTTAAAATTTGCTTGTTTTCCCTTAAAGTTCCACTTTTTGCGGCATACCGTTTTCCTCTCTCGATTTATCCGCAAGGTAAACGCACAGATGACCCGCAACGGAGTCAAAAATCGAAGTGCAGGCAAGCGACGGCTTTCCGCCCCTGAGGTATTCAACGAAATCTGCGGCAAGCTTTTCGTCTCCGCCGCCGTGGCCGCCGTATGCACCGACCATATCTCCGCCGACTCTCAAATCAACCTCTTCGACAACCTTTTCGTCGGTCTTTGTCGGGTGTATCTTTGAAACATAGAATTTTGACTCCTCAAAGTCGCCGTAAATCTCTCCGAGCGTGCCGATAATATGTATTCTCCTCTGCGGCTTTGAAGAACCGCCTACCATATTGTGCGTGCCCGTAGCTCCGCTTGCGAAGTTTATAAGCACCGACTGGTGGTCAACAACATTGTTGTCGCACTTGTATATGCATTTTCCGTAGTTTGAGTCGCCCTTGAGCAGATTTATTCTGTCCTCATCGGTCGGGTTTTCAATTCCCTCAAGCTTGTCCCAAATGTAGAACGCCCAACGCTCGGGCTGGTCAAGGTAAAGCCTCTTTGCCGAGTAACGGCAGGTGTCAACCAACGGGCAGTCTACAAGGCATCTTGTTCCCGCCTCTTTCGGCGCATTCTCGGGCTTGAACTGGAATTTTGAGCCGAAGCTTGAAATTGCGACGGGCTTTGTTTCCGACATCATCCACATTATCATATCCATATCATGACAGCACTTCGCAAGAAGCATTGAGGTGTGGCACTTGTCGGAATTTGCCCACTTGCCTCTGACATACGAGGTTGAAAGATGATGGTAGCTGACATGCTCGCAGGTCTGAATGTTTATAATGTCGCCTATCTCGCCTGCGGCAACCCGCTCTTTAATCGACAGATAGAACGGGGTGTAGCGCAGAACATGGCAAATCATAACCTTGTTGCCGTTCTTCCTTACGCAGTCGACAAGAGTTCGCATTTCTTCTTCATTGGTCGCAAAGGGTTTTTCAAGAAGCATATCGTAGCCCTTTTCAAGAAGCGGAATCGATGTTTCAATGTGCTGCTCGTCCATTGTGCCGTTGATTACCGCATCGGCAAATTTCGGTACCTTTGCAAGCTCCTGCGCCGAGTCAAAGCAATTCTCTTTCGGAAAGCCGAACATTTCCATTGCTTTTTTCTGCCTGATTTTGTCGGGATCGGCAACGCCGACGATTTTGAGCTTGTCGGGGTCGGTCAGCGCAAGCTTTGAATACACAAACGCCCTGTGACCCGCACCGACGATTATTGCCGTGATAGGTTGTTTTTCCATTGTATTATCACCCTTAAAAGTTATTAAGCACATTATAGTACACGCTCTTTGAAAAATAAAGAGCAAAAATAAAAAAAGAGCGGGAAACCGCTCTTTTTTGTCTTTCGGTTATCGGATTATTTTGCCGACTTCGCAAGATTGATGAAACGAAGAACGGTGTCAATGTCGCCCGAAACGCTTACCTTGCCTGTTGTGTAAGCAATTACGGGGTTGAGCTTGCCGTCAAGGATTTTGAAAAGATTGGTCGGGTTTACCGTAACAACAGCCCAATTATCGTGATAATCGTAAGGCTCAACATTTACCTTACCGTCTTTAACCTCTATGTAGAAAATACCCTCGGTGTTCTTGCCTGAAAGGTTTATCTGAATAGCCTGAGTACCTTCGATTGAGGACGCATCGATATCGGAATATTTTGCCTTTACCTTTGAAACTACCTGTTCGTATGTCATGGTATCGTCTCCTTTGTAATAATTTAACTAATTTTAACACCGATTTGTTGATTTATCAAGAATTTTCGATTGATAAAAAGACAGTATTTCGCCTATATTTCGTGCATTTTTTATAAAAAATAACAACAAAATCCGCCCTTATGCCGCCGAACATAAAAACATTTTTTATATTGATAAAAACTGATGACAAAATTGCTTATTTATAGTATAATATCTTATGTCTGTAATTTTATATTGGAGGTACTGTTATGGCTGTTGTAAAAACAGAGGCGTATTTTAACTCTTCGGACAAAATCCACAAGATAAGAACTCTCATTTGGAGGGAGGAGGAGCTTACGCCCATCGGCGTTGTTCAGCTCGCTCACGGCATGGCGGAGCATATTGACCGCTATGACGAATTTGCAAGATTTTTGGCGTCAAACGGCTTTGTGGTTTGCGGAAACGACCACCTCGGTCACGGCAAGTCCGTAAACGACCCGTCCGAGTTCGGCTTCTTTGCGGATAAAGACGGAGACAAGAGAATTGTTGACGATATGCATATACTCACGAAAATTATGAAGAAGAAATACCCCGACATACCGTATTTCCTTTTCGGACACAGTATGGGCTCTTTCTGTGCGAGGGTTTACACCGTTCATTTCGGCGACGAGCTCAACGGCGTAATCTACTGCGGTACGGGCGAGCTTCCTGCCGCTGCGGCTATGATACAGCCTATTGTTGACTCACTTTGCGAAAAGTACGGCCCGAAAAAGCGTGTTGAGGCTCTCGGCGACCTTTTCAGCAAGGCGACAAATCTCACGGTTCCCGACAAGACAGAGGACGGACTTGCGTGGCTGAGCCGTGACATACAGAACAGAGAGAACTACAAAAATGACCCGCTTTGCGGCTTTACATTTACCATCGGCGGTTACAGAGACCTTTTTGCACTCGCAAACGAGGCTTCAAGCAGGCAGTGGGCTTCCCTTGTTCCTAGCGATTTGCCGATACTCATAATTTCGGGCGCACATGACCCGATAGGCTTGAACGGTAAGGGCGTTATCTCGGTTTCCGACAATCTTGTGCTTGCGGGCAAGGAACCGACGGTTATCCTCTATCCGAGCGACCGTCACGAGATACTCAATGAGGATGACCGTGACAGAGTTTACAACGATGTGCTCTCATTCCTCAATTCAACCTATGTTTCGTAACAGGAGAAATTGTTTTGGCAAAAATTCAGAATATAACAGAAGAACAGCAGCGTACTCAAAGTGAATATATTCAAAAGGTCAAGTCGGTGCTCTGTGCAAAATATTACGACAGAACTCCCAAGGCTTACATTCACACCTACGGCTGCCAGGGAAATGTCTCCGACAGCGAACGGATAATGGGTATGCTCAAAGAGATGGGCTATGATTTTACCGAAGAGCTCGCCGAAGCGGATTTGGTGCTTTATAACACCTGCGCCGTGCGTGAACATGCCGAGGACAGGGTGTTCGGCAATGTCGGTATTCTCAAAAAGTACAAGGAGGAAAATCACGACCTTGTAATCGCTCTTTGCGGCTGTATGATGCAGCAACAGCATATCAGAGACAAGATTTACAAAAGCTATCCTTATGTTGACCTTGTGTTCGGTACGCACGCCGTGTATATGCTGCCCGAGCTTTTGTACAACACCTTGCAGGGCTCGAAAAGAGTTGTCTGCGCCCCCGACAAAAAGGGCGATATAGCCGAGAATGTTCCCGTTTACAGGGACAGGGGGATTAAAGCGTGGCTTCCGATAATGTACGGCTGCGACAATTTCTGCACCTATTGCATAGTGCCCTATGTCAGAGGCAGGGAGAGAAGCCGTGAACCCGAGTTTATAATCGAAGAGGCAAAGGAGATTATCGCCCAAGGCTACAAGGACATTACGCTTCTCGGTCAGAATGTAAACTCATACGGCAAGAACAATGTAAGCTCAATGAACTTTGCGGGGCTTTTAAGGGAAATCAACGCTCTTCCGGGCGATTTTACTTTGAGGTTTATGACCTCGCACCCCAAGGACTGCACAAAGGAGCTCATTGACGCTATGGCGGAGTGCGACAAGGTTGCAAAGCACCTGCATCTTCCGTTCCAGTCGGGTAACGACAGGGTGTTAAAGGCTATGAACCGACACTATGACAGGGCAAAATACCTCGAGCTTGTAAATTACGCCAAGGAGAAAATGCCCGACATTTCGCTTACAAGCGATGTTATAGTCGGCTTCCCGGGCGAAACATATGAGGAATTTCTCGATACCGTTTCGCTTGTAAAAGAGGTTAAATTTACCTCACTGTTCACATTTATTTATTCTCGCCGCACGGGCACAAGAGCTGCGGAAATGCCCGACCCCGTTTCAAGGGCGGAAAAGGGCAAGTGGTTCAAGGAGCTTTGCGATGTGCAGGAGGAGATTGCCGCAAAACGCACGGGTGCCATGAAGGGCAAAACCTACCGTGTGCTTGTTGAGGGCAAGTCAAAAAACAAAGAAAACTATCTTTCGGGCAGAACGGACGGAAATATAATAATCGAATTTCCGGGCGACGAAAGCCTTATCGGCGATTTCTGCTTCGTAAAGGTAACGGAAAGCCTCAACTGGATTTTGAGAGGCGAACAGGCAAAATAAATTATCCCTTTTTGGGTTAGTTGATATTAAAAATTTTATTTAAGGAGAAAACTATGGAACTCGAAAAACTCGCACGCCGGCTCGGCGCTGCAATTCAGCAGGACAAGGTATATCTTGATTTTCAGACTGCAATGAAGAACAACGAAGAGGATACGGCGCTCAACGACCTTATGGGCAAGATAAAGCTTCTTCAGATGTCTTATCAGCATGAGGCTTCTCAGGAGACCCCCGACGAGAAAAAGCTCGAGCAGTACAACAACGAATTTCAGGGCCTTTACGCTCAGGTAATGACCAATGAAAATATGAAAGCATACGAAGAGGCAAGACAGGCTGTCGACGATATGATGAACTATCTCACAGGCATACTTGCACTTTGCGTAAACGGCGAGGATCCCGAAACCTGCGACCCCCGTGCGCACGCACACGACCACAACTGCGGCGGAGAATGCTCTTCTTGCGGCGGTTGCCACTGATTGAATTAAACTATTGAATTTCGAGGCGGAGAAAAATGGCAGAATTATCACCAATGATGAAACAGTATTTTGAAATAAAGAAGAATTATCCGGACACAATTCTGTTTTTCCGTCTCGGAGATTTCTACGAAATGTTCTATGAGGACGCAAAAACCGCCTCCAAGGAGCTTGAACTCGTATTGACGGGCCGTGATTGCGGTCAGGAGGAGCGTGCGCCTATGTGCGGCGTTCCGTTCCACAGCGCCGATTCATATATAGCAAAGCTTGTCTCAAAGGGCTACAAGGTTGCCATATGTGAGCAGACGGAGGACCCGAAAACCGCAAAGGGTATCGTTAAAAGAGATGTCATAAGGGTTATTTCGGCAGGTACGGTAATCGAGAGCAGTATGCTTGACGAAACCAAAAACAACTACCTTGCCGTTTTGTGCAGGGCGTTCGACGGTATGGGCATTTGCTTTGCCGATGTCTCGACGGGCAGCGTCTATCTTACCTCGTTTTCCGAAAACTGCGATGAAAAAGCGGTGGATGAGATGGCAAGATTTATGCCCACCGAAATTCTTCTCAACAAAGAGGCTGCGGCTCTTAAAAGGCTGTCGGCGTTCATCTCGAAAAAGACGGAGGCGACGGCGGATGTTTTGCCTCCTGAAAGCTTCGACTATGAAAAAGCCGAGCGGACGGTTCTCTCGCATTTTGACAAGCCGTCCCTCGAAAGCCTCGGGCTCGAAGGCAAACAGAGTGCGGTATGCGCTCTCGGTGCGGCTCTGTCGTACCTTTACGAGGCGCAGAAAACCGACCTTAACAACATAAAGGAAATCAATTTCTATTCCGACGCAAAGTATATGAAAATCGGACTTTCCACAAGGCGCAACCTTGAAATTACCGAGACTATGCGTGACAGGGAAAAGAAAGGCTCGCTGCTTTGGGTGCTTGACAAGACCAAGACCGCAATGGGCAAACGCCTTATCAGAAGCTGGCTTGAATGTCCGCTCTACGATTGTGCCGCAATTTCAAAAAGGCATAACGCCGTAGCGGAGCTTTGCGAGAGCACCAAAAAGCGTAACGATTTAGTCTCGCTTATGGCGGGCATTTACGATATGGAACGCCTTATGACAAGGGTGCTTTACAACACGGCAAACGCAAAGGAGCTCTTGTCGCTGAAAACCACGCTTGAACCGCTTCCGAAAATAAAGGAAATTCTCAAAGACTCAAAATCGCTGTTGCTTAAAGATATATACAACGACATTGATGTGCTTGAGGATGTATATACTCTCGTTTCGCAGGCGATAAGCGAGGACGCTCCGTTTTCCGTTCGTGAGGGCGGTATGATAAACGACAATTTCAACGCAGAGCTTGACGAGCTTCGCAAGATAGTCAAGGGCGGAAAGTCTTTCCTTACGGACCTTGAAACCAAGGAACAGGACGAGACGGGAATTAAAAAGCTTAAAATCGGCTACAACAGGGTGTTCGGTTACTATTTTGAAGTGCCGAACGCATACAAGGAGATAGTCCCCGATACATATATCAGAAAGCAGACCCTTTCAAACTGCGAACGCTATATCACGCAGGAATTGAAGGAACTTGAAACAAAGGTACTCGGCGCACAGGAGAGGATAGTAAGCCTTGAATATGAGATATTCTGCTCCGTGCGTAAAAAGATAGGCGAGCAGTACGAGCGGACAAGCCGTACTTCAAAGGCTGTCGCAACGCTCGACACGCTTTGTTCGCTTGCGAATGTGGCAATTTCAAATAACTATACAAGACCCGACATAAACGATTCGGACACCGTAATTATCAAGGACGGCAGACACCCCGTAATCGAAAAAATGCTCAAGGACACGCCGTTTGTTCCGAACGACACGGAGCTTGACTGCGACAAGAACAGAACCGCAATTATAACCGGACCCAATATGGCAGGTAAATCCACATATATGCGTCAGGTTGCGATTATTGTTATGATGGCGCAGATGGGTTCGTTTGTTCCTGCTTCCTATGCTTCGATAGGGCTTGTCGATTCGGTGTTTACCCGTGTCGGTGCGTCGGACGATTTGGCTTCGGGTCAGTCAACCTTTATGGTTGAGATGAGCGAGGTGGCGGAAATCCTTGACAACGCAACCTCAAAAAGCTTGATAATTCTTGACGAGATAGGCAGGGGAACCTCGACCTATGACGGAATGAGCATTGCAAAGGCAGTGCTCGAATACACGGCGGACAAAAAGCGCCTCGGCGCAAAAACTCTTTTTGCAACGCATTATCACGAGTTGACGGAGCTTGAAAACGAGATGGACGGCGTTAAGAACTTCAACATAGCCGTCAAAAAACGGGGAGACGACATAATCTTCCTTCGCCGCATAGTAAGGGGCGGAGCGGACGGAAGTTACGGTATCGATGTCGCAAGGCTCGCAGGCGTTCCCGACACGGTGGTAAAGCGTGCCAAGGTTATATTGAAATCGCTTGAGGAAAACGGCGTTGCGCCCGTCACTTCAACCGCTGTGCGTGAAGAGGCGAGGGGCGATATGCAGGTAAGCTTCGGTTCAAACGCCGAAAGCGAAATAATGGACGAGTTAAAGGCTCTTGATGTGAATACCCTCACGCCGATTGAGGCAATGTCAAAGCTTTATGAAATATCGGCAAAGGCAAAACAGGTTTAATCAAAACGAATTCGCAACGGAGGTGCGGCTGTGGGAAAAATAAATAAATTACCGAGAAATATATGGGAGCTTATAGCCGCAGGCGAGGTTGTCGAAAGACCCGCGTCGGTTGTAAAGGAGCTTCTTGAAAACTCTATCGACGCAGGGGCTACGGATATAACCGTTGAAATACAAAACGGCGGCGTGCGCTATATAAGAATTACCGACAACGGCTGCGGTATCGCAAGGGAGGATGTTCCGCTTGCTTTTGTAAGCCACGCAACAAGTAAGATTTCCTCGGCACAGGATTTGGAGGCTATAATGACCCTCGGCTTCAGGGGCGAGGCTCTGTCGTCCGTTGCGGCGGTTTCCAAAACGGAGATTATCACAAAAACCAAGGACGAGGAAATCGGCACAAGAATGGAAATTTTCGGCGGCGAGCAGGTGTCTCTTGACGACGCAGGCTGTCCGAACGGCACAACCATCATTATAAGGGAGCTCTTTTACAACACTCCCGCAAGAATGAAATTTTTGAAATCCGATAAATCGGAGGCTATGGCGGTTGCGGGTATAGTTGACAAAATCGCTCTTTCGCATCCCGAAATCAGCATAAGATTTATTAAAGACGGCAAGCAGGTGCTCTGTACCGACGGCTCGGGAGAGCTTAAAAACGCTGTATATTCCGTTTACGGGGACGAGTTTTCGTCCTCTATGATACCCGTGTCTTATGAGCTCAACGGTATGCGTGTCAAGGGCTTCGTTTCAAAGCCGTTTTACGCAAGGGGCTCGGGCTCAATGCAGCTTTTCTTTGCTAACAACAGGTTTATAAAAAGCAAGACCGCCTGTGCCGCACTCAATGAGGCATACAAGAACTCGATTATGGTCGGAAAATATCCTGCCTGCGTGCTATTTATCGAGATAATTCCCGAATTGCTCGATGTAAATGTTCATCCCGCAAAAACCGAGGTGCGTTTTTCAAACGAAAAGGCGATTTTCGATTTGATATACTATGCGGCAAAGAACGCAATAACAAACGACGCTTCACGCCCGCAGGTTCAGCTTAAAAACAGACCGAATATCGACATTTTACAGCCACCCGTTCCCGAAACGGTGCAGACCGACTTATATTCGTTTAATTCGGAAATCGCAAAGAGCGAGCCTCCCGTTGAGGAAACCCGACCCGTTACCTTTGCTCCGCCCGTTACCGACAGAGAGCCCGAGGCGCCGAGCGGAATTTATATGAACTCGTCCGAACGCATTTCGTATATGAAGAATAACGGGGACGACGAAATCGACCTTTCCGTCAGGACGGCGACCGCTTTTGACGAGCCTTCGAAGCCCCAAAACGACAGCGAGACGGTATATTCCGAAAATCCCGAAAAGGAAGTTAAAAGGGGCGAGAACAGCGAGGTTTCGTTCAAATATCTCGGCGAGGCTTTCAGAACATATATCTTTGCCGAATATAACGGCAGGCTTGCCATAATCGACAAGCACGCCGCCCACGAGCGTATGCTCTATAACAAACTGAAAAAAGACAACGGTGCAAACGGAAGTCAGCTTATGTTAAAACCCTGTACCGTGGTGCTTTCAAAGGAAGAATACATTGCCGTTACGGAAAATCTTGATATGATGCGAAGCGCAGGCTTTGAAATAGACGACTTCGGCAACGGCTCGGTAATCGTAAGAGCCTGCCCGTTAAATCTTGAAAAAGAGGATGTCACACAGCTTGTGACGGAAATTGCGGGCTATCTTACGCAGAATAAAAAGAATATATTACCCGAACAGCTCGATTGGGTCTATCATTCAATCGCTTGCCGTGCGGCGGTAAAGGCGGGAAACAAACAGACCGATTATGAGCTTATCGAATTTACAAAACAGCTTCTCTCCGACGAGAGCGTAAGATATTGCCCTCACGGCAGACCTGTTTTGATTGAGCTTACAAAGTACGAGCTTGACAAGCAGTTCGGAAGGGTGTGAAAGATGCAAAAGCCCTCCTTACTTGTGATTGTCGGACCTACGGCGTCGGGTAAAACGGCGCTTGCGGTCGAGTGTGCGAAGAAATTTGACGGCGAAATCATATCGGCTGACTCAATGCAGATATATAAGGGTATGAACATTGCCACCGCAAAGCCCACCGAAGAGGAAATGCAGGGAATACCGCATCATCTGATTGATTTTGTCGATGTCACTTCACAATACAGCGTGGCACAGTTTGTCGCGGACGCCGAAAAATGCTGTCGGGATATACTTTCCCGAGGTAAGCTGCCCGTTCTTGCAGGCGGCACGGGGCTTTATGTTGACAGCTTTGTCAACAACATAAAGTTTTCCGAAGCGGACGGCGACGAGGCTTTGAGAAAAAAGCTTTCGGACGAATTGAACTCAGTCGGAGCCGAAAAAATGCTCCAAAGACTTTCTCAGCTCGACCCTGAATATGCCGCAAAGCTTCATCCGAACAATGAGAAACGCATTATAAGAGCGTTTGAAATCTATACGCTTACGGGCAAAACTCCCACCGAAGCTGCGGCGCTCTCGAGGACCGAGCCGTCACGCTACAACTGCTGTTTTGTCGGAATAAACTATAAAAACAGAGATATTCTGTATGACCGCATAAACAGGCGTGTTGACCTTATGATGGAAAACGGCTTGCTCGAAGAGGCAAAAAGCTATTATGATTTGCCCAAGAAGTCAACCGCTTCACAGGCTATCGGATATAAGGAATTGAAGCCTTATTTTGACGGGGAAATCTCCCTTGAGCAGGCGGTTGAAAACCTCAAAATCGGAACACGGCACTATGCCAAGCGCCAGCTTACATGGTTCAGACGAAACGAAGATATAAAATGGTTTTATCCCGACGGGGAAACCAAAGACGGATTTTCAGAAGAAGTATTTGATTATATAAAGAAGGTGATTTGATGCCTAAAAACAAAAAAGAGGACAAGGTCTTACAGTTTAAGAACGATAAGAAAAAAATGACGGTCGTTTACATTGTTGCGGCTGTTGCGTTTATCGCTTTTTTTCTGTATCAGGTGTTCAAAATCAACTATCAGCCCGTTAAAACACAGGTGGCGTTAAGTAAAACCGTGGCTTCCACGGCGGTTACGGACGCCTTTGTCGTAAGGGACGAATATCCCATTGAGGCAAGCGTGACGGGAACGCTTGTTCCGCTTGTCGAGGACGGCAAAAGGGTTGCGAGCCAGGACGATGTCGCAGTTGTTTTCACAAGCGACGAGGCTGCCAAGACCTATAACGAGATAAAATCGGTCAAGGAGGAAATCGCATATTTTTCCTCGCTTCAGAACAAGGTCGGCGTTCAGACTGCCGACATAACGCCTCTTGACGAGCGTATCTATTCCGCTTGCGAGGCATATGCCGTTGCGGTGAACAACGGAAATATCGACTCTTATCAGACCTATGAGGACAATATAAGAGACGCCATAACCTCGCGCCAGCTGTCAACGGGAACGGTTATCGACCCGAGCGCAAAGTTAGGCGAGCTCAACGCAAAGCTGGCACAGCTCCAAAGTGCCGAAATCGGGTACAATACCATTAAGGCGCCGCACCCGGGATATTACATCAGCGTTGCCGACGGCTACGAAAATACTGTTGATTATGCGAACATCCTGTCTATGACCACGGCGCAGATTTCAGATTTGTTCGACACTTCAAAAACGCAGAAAAGCGCTGTTGACAACTATATGGGCAAGCTTGTGGACGGCTTTAACTGGTATCTCCTTTGCGTTGTAAACTATGAGGACGCCGTTAAGCTGTCAATCGGAAGTAAGGTAAAGGTGGAGTTTACAATGACCACCGCAGAACCGATAAACGCCGAGGTTGCCGCAATTTGCGATACGGCGGACGGCAAGACGGGCGTAATTCTCAAATGTAACCTTATGAGCACCGAATACGCAAGCCTGCGTACCGAGCAGATAAGAATTACCTTTGACGAGCATACGGGCTATCAGGTTCCGAACAAGGCGATAAGGGAAATCGACGGTCAAAAGGGCGTTTATGTCCTCAGCGGAAACATAGTCAAATTCAAGAAAATAAATATAGACTATTCGGATAACGAAATATCAATTTGCAACAATCCCGACAACGAAAGCGGCTTTGTTGAACTTTATGATAATATAATTGTGGAAGGAACTGATCTTTATGACGGAAAAATCCTTAGTTGAGCAGAAGTATGCCGACATTGACTGCAACCTTAAAGCGATAAGGGAAGAGATTGCCGAAGCGGCAATCAAAAGCGGCAGAAAGCCCGAGGACATTGATTTTATGGCGGTTACCAAAACCGTTGACGAAATGTATATAAACCACGCCCTTGAGTCGGGAATTACCCTTATAGGCGAAAACAAGGTTCAGGAAATGCTGCGAAAGAAGCCCAACCTGAAGCTTGACGGTGTGCGCAAGAACCTTATCGGACATTTGCAGACAAACAAGGTGTCGCAGATTGTCGGCGAGGTCGATATGATAGAGTCGGTCGATTCGTTAAAGGTCGCAAAGGAGATAGGCAAGCAGTCGGTCAAGAAAGGTCTTGTAACCGATGTGCTTCTTGAGGTTAATATCGGCAGGGAGGAGTCCAAAACGGGATTTATGCCCGAAGCGGTTGACGAAAATCTCTGTGAAATCGCACAAATCGAGGGACTTCGTGTCTGCGGACTTATGACAATACCGCCGATTTGCGAAAAAACCACAGAACTTTGTAAATTTTTTGAGAATATATACAATATGTATGTTGACATTGACTCGAAAAAAATAGATAATGTATATATGAAAGTTTTGTCCATGGGTATGTCGTCGGATTATGTTCCGGCAATACTCTGCGGCTCAAATCATGTAAGAATAGGTTCAAAAATATTTGGACCGAGAATATACTAATCAGGAGGATACAGAAATGAATTTGAAGGATAAGCTGAGCAACATTCTCAAAGTTTCGGAAGACGAATACTACGATGTTCCCGACTCTGAAGGCTATGAAGAAGCCGAAGAGCCCGAAGAGGAAGATTACGAACCTGTTCCCCGTTATTCACAGAGAAATCTGCGTGACGCAAAGAGCGATCACAATAAAGTAGTCAGCATAAATACAACCGCAAAATTGCAGGTTGTTCTTACAAAGCCGAAGTCAATGGAAGAGGCAAGGGGCGTTGCCGACAACCTCAACCAGAAAAAGACCGTCATTTTGAACCTTGAATCGGTAAACGGCGAAACCGCAAGAAGAATTCTTGACTTTTTAAGCGGCGTTACCTATGCCAACAAGGCGACAATGAGGCAGGTTGCGAGCGATACATTTATGATTACTCCGTACAATGTCGATGTCAACGGAGACCTTTTAAGCGAGCTCGGCAACAACGGATATGTTTTCGATAAATAATTTCAGTCAGAAGTGGGGATACAATAATGCTTACACCGGATCAGATTAAATCAAAGGAATTTCACACCACGGGCAAAAGCTCATACAAGGCTGAGGAGGTTGACGAATTTCTTGAAGAAATTCACGCTTCCTACGACCAGATGTTCCGTGAAAACGGAAACATAATCAAAAAAATGAGTATTCTTGCCAACAAAGTGGAAGAGTATAAAAAGGATGAGGACAGCCTGCGTCAGGCACTGCTTTCCGCTCAGAAGCTTGCGGATAAAATCGTAGCCGAAGCAAAGGAAAATTCCGCCAAGGAGCTTTCCGACGCAAAGGAAAAAGCAGAAAAGGCCGTTGCCGACGCAAACGCACAGGCAAAGAAAATTCTTGACGACGCCAAGGCTGCCGCAGACGCTAAGGTTCACGACGCCAACAAGCAGGCGGAGGAGATTATCGGCGGCATCAACCGCAAGGTAACACAGGAAAATCTTGTTCTTGAAATGCTCAAAAAAGAGGTTTCCGCTTTCCGCAACAAGATGATGGATATGTACAAGGAGCATTTGACCTTGCTTGACAGACTTCCTACATACACAGAGGAAAAGGAAGAGCCTGTTGAGGAGAAAGAGCCCGAGGTACAGGAAACAGCCGCTGCCGAGCAGGAGACAGTCGAAACGGCAGAGCCCGTTGCCGAAGAGCCTGTTGAGGAAGCTGCCGAAGAGGTCGCAGAGGAGGCTGCCGAGGAGCCCGTTGAGGAACCCGAGGAAGAGCCTGCGGAAGAACCCGAAGAGGACGACGGCTTTGAGCTTTCCGATATAGAGAATATCCTTGACGAAGAGGATGTGTCCGAAGAGGACGAAGACGCTTTCACTCTTGACGAGACTGCGTTTGACGACGAGCCCGAGGACGAATTTGAAGATGTTTCTTCCGATGTGTCCGAGGATAACGGCGGTTTTTCTCTCAATATAGACGAGCTTGACTTCGACGATGACGACGATGACGGAATTACCGCGGATGCGGGCGATTATGCGTCGGTTGACGAGGAAGACGAAGAAGAGAGCGACGATGACGAGGATGACGGCGCTATTTCGTTTAAGAAGTTTTTTAAGAAGAAATAATTCAGAGGTGGAACGATGCTTCAGGCAGCAACAATAATGACAATTGCATTTTTAATAGCGATTGATCAGATTATAAAATTCATAGTCTTGAAGCATCTTGAACCCATCGGTTCAATAACGGTAATAGATAAAGTATTAAGTCTGACATATGTTGAAAACACAGGGGCGGCGTTCGGTTCGTTCAGCGGCTATACAAGGGTGCTGAGCGTTTTTACCGCACTTGTGCTGATTGTCGGACTTATTTATTTGTTATCGGGTAAAATCCGGTCCAAGGTAGTTTATTGGGGCTTGACTCTTATAATTGCGGGCGGAGCGGCTAACCTGATAGACAGGGTCGGCAGGCATTTTGTAATAGACTATATAGACCCGCTGTTTGTCAAATTCGCCGTGTTTAACTTTGCCGATATACTTGTTACCGTCGGCGCATTTGTCGTTATAATTTATCTTTTGTATGAGATTATAAGAGACTCTAAAAACGCTAAAGTTAAGGAATGATATGAACAGTATTAGCATAATTGCCGACATTGAAAGCGACGGCGAGAGGATAGACAAATATCTGTCGTTTATCTTCCCGAGAACCTCACGAAGCTATATTCAGAAAGCTATTGAGTCGGGCAATGTCAGCGTAAACGGAAAACCCGTTTCAAAGAATTATAAGCTTAAATCCGACGATAAGGTGGAATATCTTCCGCTTGAACCCGTTTCGCTTACGGTCGAGCCGCAGAATATTCCGCTTGATATAGTGTTTGAGGACGACGACCTGCTTGTTGTCAACAAACCGAAGGGAATGGTTGTTCATCCGGCTCCCGGAAACTACGAAAACACGCTTGTAAACGCCCTTATGTATCACTGTAAGGACAGCCTTTCGGGCATAAACGGCGTTTTGCGCCCGGGAATAGTTCACAGAATTGACAAAAACACCTCGGGACTTCTGATTGTCGCAAAGAATGACTTTGCACACAAGGGTCTTGCCGAGCAGATAAAAGAACACAGCTTTACAAGGGAGTACCGTGCAATTTGCATAGGTCATCTCAAGCAGGAAGAGGGGACGGTCGTTGCCCCGATAGGCAGAAGCACAAACGACAGGAAAAAAATGGCTGTAACCGACAAGAATTCCAAAAATGCGGTTACTCATTATAAGGTTCTTGAGCAGTTGAACGGTTACGATTATTTAAGACTGCGCCTTGAAACGGGCAGAACACATCAGATAAGGGTGCATATGGCGTACCTCGGTCATCCGCTTGCGGGCGACGATGTTTACGGCAAGCCGAGGAACACCGAGGAGCAAAGGCTTTGCGGACAGTGCCTGCATGCGGGTCTTATCGGCTTTATCCACCCGAGAAGCGGCGAGTATGTTGAGTTCTCAACCGAGCTCCCCGAGTATTTCTCGAGGTTTATGAAAGGGTTGTAAAAATTGTCAGAAAAACAGATTAAAACGGATTTTTCCGATTGGTTGGTCGTGTCGGATATTGACGGCACGCTCAACAATAAATTAAGGCGTTTGCCTAAGAGAAACTATGATGCCATAAACGAATTCGTGGTTGAGAAAAAGGGCAGATTTACTTTGGCTTCGGGCAGGAATGTAAGCTCGATACGCAAGCCGTATGAGTCCCTGCCTATGATTTCGGGCACGCCTGCCGTCATACTCAACGGCGCGGGTATATATGATGTAAAGAACGATAAAATTCTCGACTTTACACCGATAAATCCCATGGGCTATGAGCTTGTAAAATCGGCTATGAAAAAGTTTCCCGCATTGGAGGTGTATATCCTCACAAGCAGGGAAGCATATGCGATAAATTCACATATCTTTGCGGAAGTGATGATAAAGGCGGACAATTTGCCGCACAAGCGCTTCAAAAATGCTTCCGAGGTGCCGCCCGACGACTGGGGTAAGGTCATTTTTATGGGTATGCCCCCGCTTATCAGCGCCGTCAAAAAGTATCTTTACGGTGCGGGCGGGACGGATGTCAACTTTATGTCGTCGTCGATAGCCTCGTTTGAGATGCTTGAAAAGGGCGTACATAAGGGCACGGCGATTATGAAAATTGCCGATATGCTCGGAATTAAAAAGGAGCACACCGCCGCAATCGGAGATTATTTCAACGATTTTGATATGCTTAAAACCGTCGGTTTGCCTGCCTGCTGCGGTCAGGCACCGAAAGAAATGCACGAAATTGCAAAATTCGAGGCTTGCCACTGTAACAAGGGCGCCGTCGGAGATTTGCTCAATTATATAATGTACACATACAAGGAGAACTGATTATGGACGCTATGAAGAAAAAAGAATTGCAGATTTTTGCTGCAAAGGCGCGCATAGGCGTTATTGAGGGTGTTTACAATGCCAAGGCGGGACATCCGGGCGGCTCGCTTTCAATCTGCGATTTGCTTGCTTACCTTTATAACGAAGAGATGAATATCGACCCGAAAGACCCGCATATGGAGTCAAGAGACAGGTTTGTCCTTTCAAAAGGCCATGCCGCTCCCGCACTTTATGCGACTCTTGCTCTTAAAGGCTTTTTCCCCGTTGAGGACTTAAAGACCTTGAGAAAGTCCGACTCTTACCTCCAGGGTCATCCCAATATGAACAAAATCCCCGGTATCGATATGAGCACAGGCTCGCTCGGTCAGGGCATTTCCGCCGCAGTCGGTATGGCTCTCGGTGCAAAGTTCGATAAAAAGGATTACCGTGTTTATACCGTTCTCGGCGACGGCGAGATTGAAGAGGGCGAAGTTTGGGAGGCTGCAATGTTTGCCGCTAACCAAAAGCTTGACAACCTTGTTGCTGTCGTTGATTTCAACGGACTTCAGATTGACGGCACTATCGACGAGGTAAACTCCGCTTATCCGATTGCCGACAAATTCAAGGCTTTCAAGTGGAATGTAGTCGAAATAGACGGACATGATTTTGACGCTATCGAGGACGCTCTTAACAACGCAAAGGCAACAAAGGGCGTACCGACCTGTATTGTTATGAAAACAGTCAAGGGCAAGGGCGTTTCATATATGGAGGACGCCGTAGGCTGGCACGGAAAAGCTCCTAACACCGAAGAATACGAACAGGCGATGACCGAGCTCAAAGCGGCTCTCGCAGAATTGGAGGCTTAAATTATGGCAGAAGTAATTAAATGTGCAACCCGTGACGCTTACGGTAAAACGCTTGTTGAGTTGGGCGAGAAAAACGATAAAATAGTAGTCCTTGACGCCGACCTTGCGGCGGCTACAAAAACGGGAATGTTCAAAAAGGCTCATCCCGATAAATTCTTTGATGTAGGTATTGCAGAGGCTAACCTTATGGGCGTTGCGGCAGGTCTTGCGGCAACGGGTCACACTGTTTTCGCTTCGTCGTTCGCTATGTTTGCGGCAGGCAGAGCGTTTGAACAGATAAGAAACTCAATCGGCTATCCGCACCTCAATGTTAAAATCGGCGCAACCCATGCAGGTATATCGGTAGGCGAGGACGGCGCAAGCCATCAGTGCTGTGAGGATATTGCTCTTATGAGAACTATCCCGGGTATGGTAATTCTCAACCCTGCGGACGACATTGAAGCAAGAGCCTGCGTCCTTGCGGCTGTTGAGCACGACGGACCTGTTTATATGCGTTTCGGCCGTCTTGCAGTGCCGAGAGTATTCGACGAAAACTATAAGTTTGAAATAGGAAAGGGCAGCGTGCTCGTTGAGGGTACGGACGCTACAATCATCGCTTCGGGTCTTATGGTAAACGAGGCTCTTATGGCAGCCGAGAACCTCAAATCGGAGGGCATTTCCGTAAGAGTTGTCAATATGGCGACAATCAAGCCTATCGACAGGGATATAATCATTGACTCGGCTAAGAAAACAGGCGTTATCGTCACTGCCGAGGAACACAGCATTATCGGCGGTCTCGGTTCGGCTGTTACAGAGGTTGTATGTGAGACTGTTCCCGTTCCCGTTGTACGCGTAGGCGTAAACGATGTGTTCGGAAAGTCGGGCCCCGCAGTTGAGCTTTTGCATATCTTCGGACTTGACGCCGCAAATATCGCAGAAAATGTCAAAAAGGCAATCAAGCTCAAATAAAACAAACCAAATACAAAGACCGCTCTCAGAGGCGCACTCCGTAAGGAAGTGCGCCTCAGTTATATTCGCCGGGTGGCGAGTGATATTGCTTCACAGTTATATTATGCTTCGCATAGTTATATTGCCTGCGGCAGTTTAATCTGCGAATATAATATCACGAAAGCCGACAGGCTTTCATATCGCTTTCCGAGAGGAAAATATCACTCCGTGCAAAGCACGGAATATCACTTTTATCCATATGTTCGGCGAGCAACGGATTTTGTCACCGAAACCCGGTATATATTCGTTTTTGGATAGAATAAAAAAACTACAGCGCAAATTTTGCGCTGTAGTCTTCCTTATGAAGCCGCTCTCAATGAGCGGTCTTTTATACTGTCCGATAATAAATTATCTGTTACATTTCTTGTCAAAGCTCGGGTTGAAAGCGTAGAAATTCTTTTCGTTGAGCTTATCCGTAGCAAGCCTCAAGCCCTCGCCGAAGCGCTGATAGTGCACTATCTCTCTTTCACGCAGGAACTTTATGGGCTCTCTGACATCGGGGTCGTCGACAAGGCGCAGAATGTTGTCGTATGTCGTCCTTGCCTTCTGCTCTGCCGCCAAATCCTCGTGCAAGTCAGTTATAACATCGCCCTTTGACTGCAAATACGACGCCGTAAACGGAGCGCCGCTTGCCGCAACGGGATAAACGCCTGTCGTGTGGTCGACAAAGTACTTGTCAAAGCCGCTCTTCTTTATTTCGTCGATGGAAAGGTTCCTTGTAAGCTGATAAACTATTGCGCCTATCATTTCAAGATGCCCCAATTCCTCCGTGCCGATGTCGGTAAGCAAACCTTTAAGCTCGGCATAGGGCATTGCGAATCTCTGCGAAAGGTAGCGCAGCGACGCACCTAATTCTCCGTCGGGACCTCCGTATTGGCTGATTATGATTTGTGCATACTTAGGGTTGGGGTTCTTGATATTTACGGGGTACTGTAACTTTTTCTCATATTGAAACATCAGCAATCACACTCCTTGGTTACATCCCACGGCCACGGGTCTTTAAGCCATTCCTCGCCGTTGGCAGGCTGAGTTATCGGACCGTACATTGCCTCAAATTCTTTGAGCATGGCTTTATAAGCCGCCGTGTATTCGTCGTATCTCTTTTTTGCCTCTTTGTCGCCCGGGTGCGTGTCGAGGTAAATATGAAGCTCCCACGCCGCAAACTGTACCGAAGAAAGGCGAAGCAATGCCGTTGCTCTGTTGTTCATATGCATTTACCTCCCAAAAACGGCTTGTTAAGGTCAGGAAACGCCGTTCCGTATTTGAGTGCCGCTTCGGGCTTATACATTGTCGTATCCGTCTGGAAAGGCACATAAGCCATTGCCGTAACTACCGTGTCGGGCAGTGTCGAAGTGCCGTAATACGAACCCGTGCTGCAAATATTTACTTCGCAGCGGTCGGTTTCGGCAATTTTACATTTTTCGTTTATATCCAATGTAAACTCTCCTTGTTATTTTTTTGCTCCCCGTTTTATTATATGGCTCGGTACGGTAAAATGTTAGGCGTCGGGTGGCTTTTACGGGGCTTACTTTGCGCTATTTGTTGACAATCGGCGAAAAATAGCGTATATTTATTTCACTGTAAATTTATAAATATGTTTTCGGAGCGTATTATGAATAGATTGAAAAAGTTCACAAGCTTGATTGTAATGCTTTTGAAGTTTACTCTGTTTTTTATATTGTTTGCAATTTTCTTTTTGCTTTTCGGAATAAACAACGCATGGCTTCTCCATGTTTCGAGAACCGCTGCGGTAACAATGTTTACCTTTGTTGTTCTGGGACTTGCGTCGATGTCGATTTTCGGCGGATACAGCATAGGCATTTACAAGAGCAAGCCGATAATCAGCTCGCTTTCCCTTGCAACATTCTTTACCGACATTATCACATATTTGCAGTTGTGCATCATGAACACGAACTCCGCAAACAACCAAACCTTTAAGCTTGAGGACTTGGATATACTGCTTATCGTTTATGTTCTTCAGCTTATAATGATAATCGCATTTGCATATTTCGGAAATCATGTTTATTTCACAATAAATTCTCCCGAAAAATGCTGCGTAATCACAACATCAAAATATGCGTTGAACAATGTCGTTCCGAAAATATTGAAGTATAAAAAGCAGTACAATATTACCGATATGATACTTTTCACTTCGCCCGATTTGTACGATATTATCAACCGTTGCGACACCGTGTTCGTCTATGATGTCCCCGTGCCGTCCCGCACCACGATAATCGAGTATTGCTACGCGAACAACAAGAATATTTACTATAATTTTGAGATGTGCGATATAGTTGCGTTAAGGGGCAGAACAACGATTTTGGACGACAAGCCGCTTTACGCTTCACAGGTCAAGGGGCTTACCGAGGAGCAGAAATTCTTTAAGCGCCTGCTTGATGTTTTCGGCTCGTTCTGCGGACTTATTGTGCTTTCTCCGCTTTTCCTTTTATGTGCGATACTTATAAAAATAGAGGACGGCGGCAAGGTCTTTTTCAAGCAGAAGAGGGCAACGCTCAACGGCAAAATTTTCTATGTTTATAAGTTCAGGACAATGAAAGAAAAGGACGCCGTCAACCGTTCCGTAACAAGCGACGATGACCGAATCACAAAGGTCGGCAGATTTTTGCGTAAGTTCAGAATTGACGAGCTTCCGCAGCTTATAAATATCCTCAAAGGCGAAATGAGCATTGTGGGACCCCGACCCGAGATGGTTGAAAATGTTGACCAGTACACCGATATGCTCTCCGAATTCAGCTACCGTTTAAGAGTTAAAGCAGGACTTACGGGTCATGCGCAGATTGCGGGCAAATACAACACCTCTCCCAAGGACAAGCTTGTGCTTGACCTTATGTATATTGAAAAATACAGCCTTTGGCTTGATATAAAGCTGATTTTCCAGACCCTTACCGTGTTCTTTAAGGCGTCGGACAGCACCGAGGCTTTTTGCAAGGGCGAGGAGTTTGAGTTTTTTACGCAGGAGAGCCTGAAACAACAGGAAGAGGATAAAAAAGAATAAAAAGAAAGTCGATTCTACACGGAATCGACTTTTTCTATATATTCGGGCGGAACAGCTTTTGTAACCCAAATGCTTTTTGATTTTTGTCTATCGTTAAAGAATTCAAAACCGTCCTTTGCCATTCTCTCCGAATCGATTTTGAAAGCGGAAAAACCGTTTTTTGAGTATCCTGCTTTAAGGAAATCGATATAACTTTTTGAGCTTGACAGAAAAACGACGGGATTATGCCTGCTTATCAATCCTTTTGAAAGAATTGATTGAGTGTTTTCGGCATCGGATATATGAAACATCACATACGGAACATTTTGCGCAGCTTCATATTTCATCGGGGAATATCTGAGAGAAACTAAAAAGTAAGCTTTGAGGTTGTGAAAAAACTGAATTTTATAAAAATCAACATCTTTATTTTTTTTATAAATTTTACGGCTTTGGCAAAGGCTTATATATTCAATACCGCCGGGTAATCTGTTCTTTATTGCGTGAACAGCTCCGCATAACATATTTTTCAATCCTTGAGTTTCGCTTCAAGCCTGTACAGGGGAAGACCCTGCTGTGCGAATTTTTGCTCGTATTCAGTGACAATATTGCCCTCAAAGCCGCTGTTGTGCAGGTCTCTGATTATACTTGTAACCTCAAAGCCGTTGTTTTTGAAGCTTTCGATTGAGTATTCAAAGAAGTCAAGGCTGTCTGTCTTTTGCGTGATTACGCCGCCGGGGACAAGTATCTTTTTATAAATGCTCAAAAATTCGGGGCTTGTAAGCCTGTGCTTTTCGTGCCTTGCTTTCGGGAAAGGTGTGCTGAAGTTGAGGAAAATTTCCGAAACGCTCTTTTCCTTGATGAATACGGGAAGATATTCCGCTCTCATTTCAAGGAAACGCAGGTTTTCGACTTCCGCCTCTTTCGCCTTTTCGCAGGCTATAACGAGCACTCCGGGCACACATTCTATTCCGACTACATTCTTATCGGGATTTCTTTTTGCATATTCCGTTGCGAACTGACCCTTGCCGCAGCCGATTTCAAGCACAAGCGGTGCGTCGTTCTCAAAATACTCCGAAAAGTCGATATACGCACGGACATTGTCGATGTTTCTTAAATCAAAATCGGGAATTGAATAGGGGATACGCAGCTCGCTGCAATTATCCCGCCTTGTATCGAGGTTTTTAAGTTTTCTGAATCTCATTTTATCACCGAATAGATAATACCATATTTTGCGTGATTGTGCAATGTAAATCGTACGGCTGTATTTTTGGTTAATTTAGCATATTGAACAAACCTGCGGTTTATGTTATCATTTTTATATAATATAACTTCGAGGTGTGAACTTTATGGAAAGAAGAGATAAAACTAATTACTACCTTGACCTTGCGGAGGCTGTCGCTCACAGAAGCACCTGCCTGCGCCGTCATTACGGAGCGGTTATAGTTGCAAATGACCAGGTTATATCGACGGGCTATTCGGGTGCGCCGAGAGGTCGTAAAAACTGTTGTGATATAAACAGATGCATAAGAGACGAGCTTAAAATCCCGAGAGGGGAAAGGTATGAGCTTTGCAGAAGCGTGCACGCGGAGGCAAATGCGATTATCAGCGCTTCAAGGAATGAGATGCTCGGCGGTACGCTTTATCTTGTCGGACTTGAAAGCAATGATGTTGACTATGTCGAGAACGCAAACAGCTGTTCGATGTGCAAGCGTATGATTATAAATTCGGGCATTGAGCACATTGTTATCAGAGACACCAAGGACGATTACAGAATAGTTCATGTCAAGAAGTGGATTGACGACGACGAATCCCTCACAGGTGTGCTGGGATACTGATGTGAAGTGAAGAATGAAAGTTGTATAATAAAAACGGACAGCACAACTTGAAAAATATATCATATCGTAGGGACAGCGAGGCGTACGGGGCTTGCTCCCGTCGTTGACAGCGCCCTGCGGGCGAGTGAAAAATGAAAAATTGTGGGTGCTTCGCACGGATTAAAAATTATAGCGAACAGCGTAGGGACAGGGCTTGCCCCTGTCCTAATTTGTTATATATCCCACTGCGGACAGCCGCAAGGGCTGTCCCTACGGATTGTGCGTTGCCGTATCGGTAGGGCGGGGCTTGCTCCCGCCGAAAAAAGGCTTATAGCAAACTAAAAATGTGAACAAACACAGGCTCCCTTGTAAAGGGAACTGTCATTTTTTGATAACAAAAAATGACTGAGGGATTTTTATAAAATCACATAAACCTAACCTTAAAATCCCTCCGAGTTGCCTCACGGCAACCTGCCTCCGTTTACAAGCGAGGCTTATTCCTTAAAACATCAAAACAAGGCAATCGGGCTCTCGGTTGCCTTGTTTTTCCCTTTATAGACACGCTTTGCAACGGTTAATCGGTATTTTCAATAAATTATCGCACACTCGTTTGTTGAATATGCCTAATTAAATTTGCGCCCTTGAAATAATTTTTTATATATGGTATAATTTTTTCAAAATTTTAAGCGTAGAAATATGCACAAAAGGAAGGTTAAGATGAGCAAAAAATCTCAATCTCCCGAGGGAACTATCAAGCATAATACCTATACCGGTAAGGAATTGACCGGTTACTTGGTAGGTCTTGCGGGACAAAACATTATTTACAACATCATTTCCGGCGGACTTCAGTATTACTGGCAGTCAATCATTTTTCTGCCGGCAATGGCTATCTCGACAATATTCTTTATTGCCCGTATATGGGACGCAATCAATGACCCGATGATGGGTTCGATTGTTGACCATACGAGAACAAAATGGGGTAAATGTAAGCCGTACCTTATGTTTATTCCGATTCCGATCGGTATTATTACCATCCTTACATTCTGTAACGCAACATATACCGACTACACTTCGACAACGGCTCATGTTTTGATTGTCGGCTGGGCGGCAATCTCTTATATCCTTTGGGGTATGTGCTATACGGTCGGCGACATCCCGATTTGGGGCGTTACCTCGCTTATGACGGATGACGAGAACGACAGAGCAAAGGCTCTTTCTCTTGCCCGTATCGTGGCAAATGTCGGCGCTATCGGTATGCTTATTACCTTTGCAGGTAAAGCTCTTTCGCCGAAGTTCCAGGAGCAGGGACTTGATATTCTCCATGCGGATAAGAAATCCTATATCATAATTGCGGTTATCCTTTCGGTATTCGCAACCGTTCTCTTCCAGTTTGCGGGACTTTCCGTAAAAGAGAGAGTTAAGCAGTCCGACGAAACACATACAATGAAGGAAAACTTCAAGACTATGTTCTCAAACGACCCGTTCAGAAGACTTCTTATTTCGGGTATTTTGAGAAGCCCCATTCAGCTTCTTTCAATCGTCGGTCTTACGCTTGTTATGTACTATTTCTTCGACAACAACCTTGCTAACCTTATGGTTGACGGCAAGCTTCAGATTGAAAAAATCGTTCAGCTTCTTGTAATGGCAATCGGTCTTCTCGGCGGTATGATTATCGGTACTGCCGCTACACCCAAGATGGCAAACAAGTTCGGCAAAAAGCAGCTTTACAACTTCTATTCAATCGCAGGCGCTGTTCCGTTTGCATTGATTTTCGGCGTTTACAAGCTTGCAGGCGGCAACCTTATGCAGAGCATGGGCTATGTCCTTCTTATGGCTGTTATGATGTTTGCGGCTTCATGGGCTATGGGCTCAATCAACATTCTTCAGTCGATTATGATTGCCGACTGCGTTGACTATGAGGAGTACAAGAACGGTATCCGTACCGACGGCGTATTCTTCTCGGGTCAGTCGTTCATCACAAAGCTTTCAATGGGCGTTTCTTCGCTTATTTCGGGCTTCGTTTATTCGGCTGTTCACTACAGTGCGGAAAACATTGCACAGCTCAATATCGACTTGGCTGACGGAAAATACCGTTTCTTTGAAGCGGCTAACGGCGACTACGCTATGGCGATGTTCCTTCTTATTTCCATTCCGCCTGCAATCGGTATGCTTCTTTCGGCTATCCCCACCATCAAGTATTCACTTACGGATGAGGAGCACACAAGAATTCTTAACGAGCTTATCACAAGAAGAGCAAATAAGAAAGACTGATAAATTCAATATCAACTTAAAAGACCCCGTTGGTTGGCTGAGAGTTCATAAGGAAGTATTGGTTTCTCGCATAAAATTTATTATACC
>ERZ825137.1189-NODE-1189-length-34360-cov-4.468066_pt1 | contig 34360 bp, 21 predicted proteins | sample MGYA00519873_ERZ825137 | MGnify/ENA primary metagenome ERZ825137 (study PRJEB31778, sample SAMEA3449190) | human gut metagenome | biome: human gut; feature: human-associated habitat; material: faeces | place: United Kingdom | collected 2010/2012 ...
TGCATTAACTGTTTTTAGTGTAATTGTTGAAGGGATAATATTCTGGAAATTTGAATCAAAAGTTTCCAATGATGATACTAATAAGTATCTTGATGATTTTTTAGATATATTTATTAACGGTATAACTAACTAAAAAGGTGGAACTAATGTCAATAGATAAAATATTTCATATAATGAAAAAAGATTCAAAAGCAATCTTTAAAAATCCGGCTGTTGTTATTACAATAATAGCAATTATTATTTTACCTTCCTTATATGCACTTTTAAATATTGATGCATGTTGGGATCCTTATGGAAATACAGATAATTTGGATTTTGCAGTAGTAAACAATGATCAAAACGCAACATATAACAATGCTTCATATAACTTTGGAGATAAGGTAATTGATAAATTGGAAGACAATGATGATTTTGCATGGGATTTTGTAGACGAGGATGATGCCCGGGACGGGGTGGAAAATGGAACGTATTATGCAGCTATAATAATACCTGAGAATTTCTCCTCAAATTTATTATCAATCAATGATCAAAACCCAAAACAAGCACAATTAACATATTTAATCAATGAAAAAACAAACCCTGTTGCTTCAAGAATGAGTAACAATGCAGTAAATCAGATACAAAGTAAAATAAATGATGAGGTTATTCAAACTGTAAACGGTGTAGCATTTAACCAATTATCAGTAATGGGTCAAACAACACCTCAATCAAGCTTATCACAATTATCCTACATGAATTCAAGTGGTGTAGATAACTATTTCTACTCTCCAACTGAAGTTACAAAAGAAAAAATAAATCCTGTAGATAATTACGGTTCAGAAGAAAACACAGTACGTGATGGTGTTGGAGAAACAACTAATTTCTTTTATAATTTGAACGCCCAATACCGGAAACGGATCAATAGTAAAAATGTATTCAATGCTATATTAGGAGCTCAAGTTTTAACCAGCAAACATGAATATGATGGAGCATATGCACGAAATACAACAAATGACTACTACCAAGTAATGGGAGCTTCTGATAAACTAGGTAAATATTTCGACGGCTATTTGGAAAAATGGAACTGGATGAACTTTTATGCACATGCCGATTATACTTTCAACAATACCTTAAATGCATCGGTTAATATGTCAGTAGATGGTTCATCGGCTACTGGCAAATATGCGGATCGTTTTTATGTGTATCCAGCTGTCGGATTAACTTGGATGATAAAAAATATGCCTTTCTTACTCAACAAAGAATGGATTAACCGTTTAAATCTTCGAGCAGAATATAGTATGACCGGCAATAGCCGTTTCTCATCAAATTACGGTCGCTCCTACTATAGTAGTTCTTCCTATCAGGCAGTTTCCGGCATTGTAAGAACTCAGATACCCAATCAACATTTAAAACCCGAAATAACTTCACAAATAAATCTTAGTTTGGAAGCAGGACTTTTTAAAGAACGTATCAGTTTGGGAATGAACTATTACAAAGGACAAACGAAAGATGTAATTATGAATTTACCAAAATCGTCTGCGTATGGTAGTTCTGCTTATTATGCAAACTGTGCAAAAATCGACAATAGCGGCATTGAACTTTCTGCACAAGCTTCTCTTGTACGGTTACGGGATTTTGAATGGATTGTAGGAGGTAATATTGCCTTTATAAAAAATGAAATCAAATCATTAGGTGGAAATGAACAAAATACAATTGAATATAGTGACGGTTCACGTATAATAAGTCGTGTAGGAGGTAATCCTTATGAATTCTACGGCTTACAAGCCATTGAAGTATTCTCAACTCAAGCAGATGCTGATAAAGCAGATTTAGTAAATAGCAGCAACCAACGTTATGATGCAGGTGATGTACATTTTGTCGACCAAAATCATGACGGACGTATTGATTACAATGATTATGTATCATTAGGAAGCGCAACCCCCGATTACTTCGGTGGTTTCTATACAAATATCCGATACAAAAACTTTGCTCTATCTACAGAATTCTCTTACACCAAAGGCAATGAAGTCTATAATGCGGTAAGACGCAATTTAGAATCTGCAGATTCATTCTCCAACCAAAGTGAGGCAGTAGCTAACCGTTGGAGCTTAGAAGGCCAAATAACAAATATCCCACGTGCCAAATACGGAGATCCTATCGGTAATAATGATTTCTCTTCACGCTGGATAGAAGATGGATCATTCCTGCGTATGCGCAATATTACACTAAGCTATAGCTTCGACAAACCAATATGGAATTTCTTCCGTTCCGGCATGGTCTATGTAACAGGAGAGAACTTGTGGACTGGAACCAAATACTTGGGATTGGATCCAGAATTCGCATACTCTGCCGGCAATAGTGCAACACAAGGTTTTGATTATGCGAAAGTCATGCAGCCTAAGTCAATCAAATTGGGTATTAACTTGAAATTTTAAACATGAAAATGAAAAAGATACTATTGAACGCCGTATTATTTTGTGCAATCACTACTTTAGGAGGATGCTCTGATTTTTTCGAAGTAGATACGGATAATACGTTAAATGGAGATGACTATATTTCAGAAGAAAGTGAAATGTATTCAGGGTATATTGGTATTATGACCAAAATGCAGGCCATCGGCGATAAGGCAATTTACCTTAATGAATTAAGGGGAGAAATGGTAGAGCCGACAGAAACAGCACCACGTGAGTTATACAGTTTATATAATTATGAAAAAGACTTAACCGGTAACGCTTATGCAGATCCGGCCGGATTCTATGAAGTAATTAATGCATGTAATGATTATTTGAGTAAATTACACGCTTACAAAAATTCTCACAATATAAATGAAACTCATTACAAAGCCTTAATCAGTAGTACATTAAGAATAAAGGCTTGGACGTTTATGACCATTGCTAAGATATATGGTGAGGTAGTATGGGTAGATAAACCAATGACATCGTTACGCGATTTATCTAAATTTAAGACCTTAGATCTGGATAAGACCATGGCGGCATGTAAAAACCTCTTGGATATCGGTTTTGATGATATAGATGGAACGTATGAAACAGCTTGGAAAGACTGGGTGGATCCAGATACTGAATTAGCCGATAGTGAATACCGTCGCTGGGATATGATGACACCGCCTTATTACGCACTATATGGAGAGATATGCTTATGGTTAGGGAAATACCAAAAATGCATAGACTTGATACAAGGTCACATGAATGATGTATATAGGAAAACCAATAATCAATCCGTTTCATGTCTACGCAATGACATGTTAATAGGAGGAGGAAAATGGGTTAAATACTGGAATAATGAAACACCTTATGATTATTCATCCGTCTCGGCCATTATGTACGACTATCAACACCATCAAACAAATGATCTAATAAAGCATTTTGATTCAGATTATCCGAACAAATATTGGTTACGCCCGTCAGAATGCGGAATGAAACATTTTACAGACGAAGAATTCAATCCCGTAGGGACAGCGGAAGATCCTCGTATTAAAGGTACATTTAGGATGTATAACAATAAATATGTAATATGCAAGTTCCGCCCAATTAGTGACGCTGTCCGCGCAGCCTATCGTAACGATGTGCATATTTACACCTACAGAGACGCCGACCTTTACCTTATGTTAGCGGAAGCATTCAACCAATTAGGTAAGACAGATGCGGTAAATGCAATGATCAACACGGGAGTACAAGAGTATGTAAATGAGTTTGATAAAGATGGTGATGGAGTATCTTACGGAACATGGAATGGATTCACACCACACTGGACTACAGAAAAAACCATTTATAACTTTGAAAGTGGTTCTAAAATAGAGTCGCGAAAAGTTGGAGATAGAGGTATTCGAGCTACAGCCTATTGGCATACAGGTATACGTCCTCTAACTATAGGGGAAATCCAAGATAATGATAAAGAGATAATGAAAGAGATGATGCTTGAGATGTCGTGTGAAGGCAAGGTTTATCCGGCATTGATCCGTATGTCTCGCCGTCATAAAGACAATAGTTTCATGGCTGACGTTATCAGTGAAAAATATGAAGGCAAAGGGAATGCCGAAGCCATTCGTACAAAAATTATGAACGGAGATTACTTCATCCATTGGGATTTAGGTACTGAAAAATAATAGTTTCATAGTTGTCAAGAGAAATAAAAGCATCACGTTCCGATGTATCTGCACAAAGGAACGTGACTTTTATTTCGAAATTATCAGAACATGTTCCCCATTTATAGGGATACTGACAAAAATGAAAATCTATAAGAGAGCGAAATGTATCGCGCTATTATGATTAATATAACTTTAAAATAATCACAGTAATCCGCCATCGATAAAAGCCATATCGCTGGTGGATTACTTGTTATATAAATTGCAGAAACGATCCTCTCTAGTCGTACCACGGTAATTATCACGGACACTTTTTCATGCGACATAGAGATTAAGAATGATTATACAACACAAAAAGACATTCTATCGTCCTTTAAAGAGAATATCAAGGAAAGGTTTCTTCTATCCACTCTTATCGATCGAAAACACTTCTACCGGAGAACGTAAGCTACCTACTCGGAATACGACTATTTATCTTACGTGAATTGAATAACCAACGCATTAACTCCAATAAAATATTCCATTTTTTTACTTTATACTAACATTCACACAGCCTCGACAACAAGAACAAAAAATAAGTGAAAAAAGTTTCCGCAAAACGGTATAAACGAAAATTATTAAAAAAAAATAGAGTTTTTGACATTTCTATTATCGCATAAATATAAAATCTAATTTTCTTGATAGATATTACCCTATGTTTTGAAAGATATTCCCCAATTGCTGGTTGTTATAAGCTTTATACTTGTATTGAAATATTACTTGTGAAAAAACAATAAAGTTGTATTTTTCACATATGTAAAATTAATTAACTCAATTCAATATTAGTATGCAAACACTTTTTTATGACACAATGATGAGTCTCATGGCTCATGTTCCACAAAATTATGCGACAGAAATTACAAACAGCGGGCAGAATGTAGATTTATTCCTTGCCAATTTATCTCTCTCGGGGTATACAATACCTTTAGAAGGAGTAGTTCTAGGAATAATTATTTTTTTGTTGCCGCTAATTCTGACAAGATTTAACACGCAACTGGTCTCACAGGAAAAATTTAAACTTGCTATCGGAATAATACATAGGGTACATACACCCTTAATTTTATTACGAAACGGACTGGAAGAGATTATCAGCAGTGATAACTCCGACAATACCACTCAAAAATTAAAATCGGTTTTAGAATACATTGAACATATCATTGAATGTAATCAACATGCAATGGCGCTTGAGACAACCGATTGGAAACATAGATATCCACACCAAGATACAGAGTTTGAACTCCATAACTATATCTATTCATTCGTCAATCAGTGTAAACCGTATGCCGAATCACGTGGCATAGAACTGGAAATCAATCAGGAAACCGATTATCTAAATTGTTGTTTCAATGAAACGCTCATGACAGTGGCTCTTCAATATCTTTTAGACAACATTATTAAAACTACGCCTCCACATAGCTGCATACATATTACCACATCAAAAAACGGCGGTTTTTGCAAATTATACATTAGTAATTGCCAAGAAACAAAAAAGAAACCAAAATTGATTATCCCCTACATTACAACCAAACGTCCCATATTCGTCTGTGGCAGACTAGGGACAGTGAAGAAAATAATCCAATTGTACGGAGGCAAGATAACAGGTCAAAAGAATGGAAAAACAATCTCTTTTGAAATCACAATTCCTATAAAATATCCTACTCAGGATAATCTGAAGACTGAATGCGATCGGTCTTTTCTTCACAAAATAGACTTTGAAAAAGAAAAAGATCAGGAGGATGAAAAAAGAGATCATCAAAACAAAAATCCACAGATTCTTCTGATTATGGGAGACAAATTATTCAGTAACTATTTGCAGGAAACATTATCCATACACTTCAACATTTCATTACTGGAAAATCCCGATATGGCTATTAATATCTCGTACAAACAAAATCCTGACGTAATCATTATAGATGAAACGGTAAACGGCGTCTATGGAGATGAGATATGTTTACGCCTTAAAACCAATAAAATAACAGAGAACATACCAGTTATCCTACTAGTTAAAAACGATGATAATGAAAGTTATCTCTTCCATTCCGAAAGCCGTGCCAACAGACTGGAACTGCGTTCGATCAATATATGCAAATTCAGAATCGACATAGACATGCTTATTGCCAGTTTCGGAGCATTGAACAAACGGACAAGACAAATGCTGACCAACACAACCTCTGTAATTCCAATAATGGATAAAAATGAGGAGGGAAATGAAATATTTATATATAAAGTCCGGGAACTGCTGGAGAAAAATCTCACAACACCAGGATACACAATAGATACGCTCAGTGCTGATATGGGAATGTGTCGCACTGGATTTTATAATAAAATGAAAGAAGTTACCGGAAAAACACCCGCAGAATACATATTTGAATTTAAAATGGAAAAAGCTGGAATTTTGCTTGCATCCCTGCATTATAGCATTACAGAAGTATCTGACATGCTAGGATACTGTGATGCAAAATATTTCGGAAAGAAATTTAAAAGTTTCTATCATATATGTCCCACTCAATATAGGAAAAACTTTGCGAAATAAAATAATTTAAAGATAACAAATAAATGCGGTTGTCTGTACAGAAAGAAATTTTCCGAAGACAACCGCATCGTTCCACTTTAAAACATATCTATTAACCCTAATATCTATCTATACCCCGCCCTGCCGCTTTTTCTTCCATCATCACACGGCGGTACTCTATAGGAGTGCATCCGGTGTTTTTCTTAAACATGGTATGAAAATTCTCGGCATTATTATAACCTAAACGAAAAAGGCACTCTTTTATTGGTAAATCAGTAGTTGCAAGCAATCGTTTTATTTTTTCCATTTTTAACTCCAAAAAATATCTGGCAGGTCCCAACCCCGTATAATCTTTGAACAGTTTCCGAAACCAAGAGTAACTTAAGCCCAAAGTCTTTGCAAGTTCCCGCATATCCAGATCTGTTGCAACCTTCTCTTTCATAATAATCTTGGCTTGCTCCATTTTCTGATCATTTGTACAAGAATAGTCCATCTGCTCCTTCATGTGAGACATGACTAACCCTAACATATGTAAAACAATTCCAGACAAATAGGACTGGTAACAAGCATTTTTAAAACGAGCTATTTCCAAGGCACGCAGAAACAAACTGACAAGTTCATCATTATAACCTAAATCAAACACACAATTCCTATTTTCTAAAAAAGTGCCTTGAATTAAATCTTTAATCACCTCACCCTTAAAACTTACATAATACTCAGCCCAACCAACTCCTGTTTTGGGAGCATACGAATGCCATTGTCCGGGCATAAGCCAAAATAAATATCCACCTTTTACTTTTACCCCCCCCCATTCGTTTTTGTTAAGATAGAAGTTTCCTTCCCCTTCAGTAATGTATACTAATAGGTACTCCTCTAAAACTCTGCCCTGTTTTATATTGAAATAATAGCGTTCTGGATATTTTGTGGATGGGTAAACCATATTAGATCTGATCTTTTGCTGCCCTATGGTAGTTACAGATAGGCCAAAAGAACGACTCATTTCCTCTACAAGGAAATATTCTATATCCGATTCTAAACTTATACTTGCATTTAAGTTTTCCGTTCTACGTTTTCGCTTCTGTGTACTTAACGCAGATCTTATTTCAGGATGCATGTCGGTTAAAAAAGTTTCGTGTCTCATAGTTATCATAATTATCAAGAGCAAAATTACGTCACATATCTCTTTTTGACCATAGAAAATCGTACATTTACCATTGTATTTGTACAAAAAACCAAATTTCCGTCAAAAATCACATAAATAAAATCAAAAAACGCAGTCGTTCTAAAGAAAGAAAGTCCTAACTTCGGCACCGAATTCAAACTATATTTTTTATTATGAATACACGAATAAAGTTTCTTGTACTATTTTTAATGTGTTGCTACCTGGGCACATCTTATTCAAAAGTAACCATTCCATCGATTATTTCGAACAACATGGTACTTCAACAACAAACAAAAGTCAATATCTGGGGAAAAGCAAACCCAGGAGAGAAAATTTCTTTAGAGTCATCGTGGACACAAAAAATATACAGCACTGTAGCAAATGAAAGCGGAAAATGGAAAATACAGATAAAAACACCCGAAGCATGCCGCAACCAGTGGATTGAAATAAAGGGAGAAAACCAAATTCGTATCCAGAACATACTGATTGGTGAAGTTTGGTTGTGCACAGGACAGTCAAATATGGAATTCCCTGTGGCACACAACCCGAAAGAGAAATGGAAAACTGGCATTATTAACGAAGAACAAGAGATGAAAGATGCCACCTTCAACGAAATTCGGCTGTTCCATGTAGCCCATCAATTGGCACCCGAGGGAGAAAAAGAAGATTGCGAAGGCGAATGGGTTGTTTGTAATCCGGAAAATCTGAAAGATTTCTCAGCTATCGGATTTATTTTCGGACGTAAACTTTACAAAACATTGAATGTACCGGTCGGACTAATACAAAGCACATGGGGTGGAACCCACGCAGAATCATGGACTTCCATGAATGTGATGAAGAATAATCCTCTCTATGAGGATGTGCTCAAACAATATGCACCGGAGAACCTGAAACGTAAGAAAGATGTAGCTAAAGTTCCGTCTACTTTATGGAACGGTATGATTGCACCGATTCTGGGATACACCGTAAAAGGCAACATTTGGTATCAAGGAGAATCGAATTCCGTACGATATGAAAAGTATGCTCAAGTATTCACTAATTTAATTAATGATTGGAGAAAACAATGGAAACAACCGAACATGCCTTTCTACTTCATGCAAATCGCTCCTCATTATAAGCAGCCGGCAGGTATACGTGAAGCACAATTGCAGGTATGGCAAAACAATAAATTAAAAAATATCGGAATGGCTGTGGTAACCGATGCATGTGACTCCACTGATATTCACCCACGTATGAAACAACAGGCAGGAGAACGCCTCGCTGCTTGGGCTTTGGCCAAGCAATACAAACAAAAGGTGGCTTACTCGGGACCTGTATATAAAAAGATGAAGATAAAGGGAAACCAATTGATCCTGACTTTCGATTATGCAAAAAACGGTTTAACCACTCCCCAGCAATCACCAGTTAATGGTTTCTATATAGCCGGAAATGACAGAATTTTTTATCCGGCAAAAGCTGAGATTCAACAGAATAAAATTGTTTTAACTGCACCGGAAGTATCGCATCCGGTTGCTGCCCGTTATGGATTCGGCACATTCTTCAGAGTAAATTTATATAATAAGGAGGGATTGCCGGCTGTTCCGTTCAGAACAGACTCTTTTGAAGAAAAATAAGATTTAGATTAAGGTAATAAATAAAAAGATGAAAGTATAAGGTTGAAAGATGTAAGAGAGAGGATTAGTCTGACCGACATGCTTAGAAGCTAAAACTGAATAAATTATATTCTTTATAGCATTTAAATTATTCAGTGCAATACGGGTAATTTGTGATAAAAACGGTCTCTATTCCATAACTATCTGCATTAAAACAAAAAATACTTGAATAATAATTATATGAAAACAACTAATTGGATTATTGTATGCGCCTTATGGATGTCTGTTCCATATCAAATGGCTGCACAAAAGCCCGAATGGCCCGTTATTCGCACGGAAATGAAACCAGGCGCTCGTTGGTGGTGGATGGGAAGTGCCGTGGATTCTGCGAATTTGGCTTATAACCTGAAACAATACGCAGAAGCCGGAATAGGAACCATGGAAATTACTCCGATTTATGGCGTTCAGAAGAATGAGGCCAAAGAAATTCCCTTTTTATCGGAACAATGGATGAACATGTATCGCTTCACTGTGGAAGAAGCCCGAAAAAACGGGATGCAAATAGATATGAATAATGGTACCGGATGGCCTTTTGGCGGACCAAAAACATCGATTCAGGATGCAGCATGTAAGCTTATCATCACTGAATATCAAGTAAAAGGAGGAGATTTTGTAAGACAACGTATAGAAGTAACAGATGCAAAGCAAAAACCGTATGCGCAACTGGAACGTTTAATGGCTTTTTCCGATAAGGGAAAATGCCTCAATCTAACCTCAATGGTACATGATGGGGAACTTTCGTGGAATGCCCCCAAAGGTAATTGGAAATTAATTGCCGCTTTTTGCGGAAAGACATTGCAGAAAGTAAAACGAGCAGCTCCGGGTGGAGAAGGCTATGTATTGAACCATTTTTCCAAGCAGGCAGTATATAATTACCTGCACCGATTCGACGAGGCTTTCGACCAAGCTAAAGCAGAAGCTCCGCACAACTTTTTCAACGACTCGTACGAAGTATACGGAGCGGACTGGACCACCAACTTTTTCGATGAATTCGAACATTTTCGCGGATATAAGCTTGAAGAACATCTTCCTGAATTCCTTTCAAAAGAGCGAACGGAAACTACTGCCCGAATCATTTCCGATTACCGTGAAACGCTGGCGGATTTGTTATTGGAAAACTTTACAAAGCAGTGGACGGAATGGGCACATGCACACAGTTCGGCCACCAGAAACCAGGCACACGGATCGCCCGGTAACCTAATAGACTTATATGCAACAGTGGATATACCGGAATGTGAAGGATTCGGTCTCTCAGACTTCGGTATAAAAGGATTACGAAAAGACTCCCTTACACGACCAAACTTTTCAGATCTTTCCATGTTGAAATATGCTTCATCTGCCGCCCACCTAACAGGTAAACTTTACACAAGCTCCGAAACATTTACATGGCTGACCGAGCACTTCCGCACCTCCTTATCACAGTGCAAACCGGACCTCGACTTAATGTTCGTATCGGGAGTTAACCATGTTTATTTTCATGGAACTACTTATTCGCCGAAAGATGATCCGTGGCCGGGTTGGAAATTCTACGCTAGTATAGACATGAGTCCTACTAATTCTATATGGAGGGATGCACCAGCCTTTTTCAATTATATTACCCGTTGCCAAAGTTTCCTCCAATACGGACAGCCAGATAATGACTTTTTGCTTTACCTCCCTGTATACGATATTTGGAACGAACAAGATGGGCGCTTGCTCATGTTCGACATTCATAAGATGGACAAACGGGCTCCACGTTTTATCGAGGCAGTACACAAAATTGAGAATGCCGGATACGATGTAGATTACATTTCCGACCATTTTATCGAGAAAACAAGCCACAAAGACGGTAAAATTCTGACTCCTGGGGGAGTTACTTATAAAGCCATTGTTATTCCGGGAGCAAAGTTGATGCCTGAAAAGATACTAAAGAAATTGATGACATTGGCCGAAGAAGGAGCAACAGTCGTATTTCTCGACCAATATCCCGAAGATGTTCCAGGATGGAACAATCTGGAGAAAAGAAGAAAAAGCTTCCAACAACTAGTAAACAATTTAAAAAAGAAGCAACACCCTCATATTCTTTTTGGGACAGATTATGATAATACCTTGGCACAAACCGGCGTACAACCGGAAAAACTCCGGAAAGATTTCGAACTGAGTTGTATCCGCCGTTCTCATGACGAGGGATTCCATTATTTTATTTCCGCCCTAACAGCCAAAGATACGGACGGTTGGGTTCCATTAGGAGTGAAAGTAACCTCAGCGATCCTATATAACCCTATGAACGGGACCTCAGGCAAAGTACCTGTTCGCTCTGCCAACGGACAAACAGAAGTATACTTGCAATTGGCTTCCGGCGAATCGGCCATACTGAAAACCTATACTTCCAAAGACATCGCCGCCTCACCTTATCCATATTATCAAACTAGCGGGAAAGCATTGGCCTTGGATGAAGAATGGGATTTTCGATTTATCGAAAGCATACCTCAGGTGAAAGATGTTCCAGAAAAAGTAAAAACCGGTTCATGGACTGAATTGCCTGGAAAGAATATGGCAACCACCATGGGAACTGCTTGTTATACACTTCGCTTCCAACTGCCTGCCTCAGCCGATGAATGGATGCTCTCGCTGGGTGATGTACGTGAAAGCGCAAGGGTACGTATTAATGGACAGGAAGTCTGTACGCTCTGGGCTCTACCTTACCAATGTTATATAGGCAAATATTTGCAACAGGGAGAGAACCTGATAGAAATAGAGGTGACAAACCTACCTGCAAACCGTATTGCGGAAATGGACCGACAAAAAATTCCATGGCGTAAATTCAAAGATATAAATGTGGCTGCTCTAAATTACAAAAAAGGTAATTACGCAGGTTGGCAGCCTGTAAGCAGTGGGTTGTTAGGACCTGTACGCCTTATTCCTATGAAAACCATTGCTTTTTAAAACATAACTGCATATTATGAAACATCTCATTTCATAGACGAATGTTGAAACTATATACAAACGTATAACGATTAAATAATATATAATGAAACAATTATCCATCATTTTTATCTTATCTTTATTAGGACTGGTTCAATCACAAGCCCAGTCCGGTTCAAAGGATTATAAATATAAGGAGGTATACAAAAACCTGCCTTTTGACATGCCGCAAATCAACGCGCCAACATTTCCCGACCGAAGCGTTTTACTCACCGAATTCGGAGCGATAGGCAATGGCACCACACTCTGCACCGAAGCTTTTGCCAAAGCTATCGATACTCTGGCATCACAAGGAGGAGGGCATTTGATTGTGCCTGCAGGTATTTGGTTTACGGGACCGATTGTATTGAAAAGTAACATTGACTTACACCTTGAAAAAGGTGCGGTCATTCTGTTTTCACCGGATGTAGACCTTTATCCGTTGGTAGAAACAGTATTTGAAGGACTGGATACCCGACGTTGTCAGTCTCCTATTTCCGGACGAAATCTGACCAATGTAGCCATTACCGGAAAAGGAGCCATCGACGGTAACGGACACTTCTGGCGTCCTCTAAAAAAAGGTAAAGTAACCGAAAGCCAATGGAAAAGCACCATCGCACGGGGTGGAGTATTCAAACGAGCTGACTATTGGTTTCCCTACCCTGAAACATTAAAAGGGGATACCATCAGTAATATGAATGTACCGCAAACACTGAAAAGTGAAGAAGAATGGCAAAGCGTACGCCATTTCTTGCGGCCTGTAATGGTCAGTCTCATTTCATGCAAGAACGTATGGTTGCAAGGGGTTGTTTTTCAAAATTCTCCGGCATGGAACCTTCATCCGCTTATGTGTGAGAATGTATTGATTGAAGAAGTGTTGGTACGTAACCCAAGTTATGCGCAAAATGGTGACGGACTTGACTTGGAGTCATGCAAGAACTCATTGATTGTGAACTCTACGTTCGACGTGGGAGACGACGGTATTTGCCTCAAAAGCGGCAAAGATGAAGATGGACGTCGTCGCGCAAGAGTTTGTGAAAATGTGGTAGTAGACGGCTGCACTGTATTTAAAGGACACGGCGGTTTTGTAGTAGGAAGCGAAATGAGCGGAGGGGTACGTAATGTATTCGTAAGCAATTGCAAATTTCTAGGCACGGATGTCGGCTTACGTTTCAAAAGCAAAAGAGGACGAGGCGGCGTCGTGGAAAACATCTGGATTGATCATATCTCCATGATTGACATTCCCACCGAACCGATTACTTTCAATTTGTACTATGGAGGTAAATCAGCCGTCGAAATACTGGAAAGCGGCGAAAAAGTACCGGCAAAAGTAGAACCGGAACCGATAAACGAAACTACACCTTGTTTTCGCAATATTCATATTAGCAACCTGACTTGTTCCAACGCACGTCGTGCGCTCTTTTTCAATGGTATTCCGGAAATGCCTATTAAAAACATTATGTTGGAAAATGTTTACATTACCTCCGAATTAGGAGCTGAATTTATTTACAGTGAGGACATTTCACTGAAGAATGTAAAAATACTTCCTCGGCAAGGAGAAGACGTCAAAATACGGTTTTGTAAAAATATTAAAAGATAGAAAAGAGCCAAAGAAATCCGGCGATATACCGGCTTAGGAATAAAAACAAATGATTCTTTAAATCTGGTCTTATTTCATACTTTTATATTAAAACTTTATACAATAATATAATGCTTAAATAGTAATGAAAAAGAAATTTATATTAGGAACCTTACTGCTTGCTACGACAAGTTTATCGGCACAAACAAAAATGAATGCCCGCGAAGCTGCTGTGAAAATAGCCGATCGTATTTTAGCATCAACTACTTACGAATTCAAGAATACCAAAACCGGAGAAACATACACTTCCCTTCAAAAAGTTCCATTTTCAATGGACGTAAAGGTAAATTGCAAATATAACAACTGGCATTATACCAACGGCGTGACGAATATTGCCTTGATGGAATTAGCCGATAAGACTGGTGACAAAAAATACAATGAATATGTACTTCGTAACATGAATTTCGTCTTTAACGAAGGAAATCTGGAATTCTTCAGAAAACAATATAACAAAGCTTTCAAAGATGGAGGATGGAATGCCGTACGAAAACTGAGCTGGCATATGATTTTCCGAGGAAAAAGATTGGACGACAACGGACCTATGGGAGCCAGTCTGATAGATCTTCAGATGAAATACCCGAATGAGTCCTTCCTAAAGTATATAAACGAAACTAGCGACCATCTTCGTTATGCGGAACCGCGATTGATAGATGGAACCATCGCACGTATTTGGCCCCACGTCAACACAATATGGGCGGATGATGCATTTATGGCAATCTCTTTCCTTTCACGTATGGGACAATTTACAGGTGACAATCGTTATTTTGACGATGCCGCTAACCAAATTTTGAATTACACCAGATATTTATGGTGTCCGGAAAAAAACATCTATTACCATTGCTACCATACTGATAACAAAGAACATGGGGTAGCTCATTGGAGCCGTGCCAACGGATGGGTATTCATGGCACAAGCCGATTTACTGAGCCGTATGCCGAAAGATCATCCCATGCGACAGGCTGTCATAGAAAATTTCCAAAAGCAAGCAAGCGGTGTAGCCCGTTATCAAGGGAAAAATGGACTGTGGCATCAACTGCTCGATAAGGAAGACTCTTACGAAGAAATTACCGGAACCGCTATGTTTGTATTTGGCATAGCACGTGGCGTGAAAGAAGGTTGGTTACATCCCGATTTCATCTATGTAGCTGAACAGGGACTGAAAGGCATGATGAAAAAGATTACCAATGAAGGGGATGTGACAAGCATCTGTGTTGGAACCGGAATCATGCCGTCCCTATCATATTATTATAACCGCCCAACCCAAACTAACGATCCGATGGGCGAAGGACCGGTATTACGCGCACTCATTGAAATGATTGACGCTCCCAAATATACCGAAATTAAAGCCGAAGAGCAATACGACAAAATTACCTTTAATAAATAGCCACGTTTATTAAACCGTACATAGAGATTAAATTACATAGAATAGGGAACAATATGACTCGAAATATACTTTTACGAAATCATTAATTTTATCTATATTTCTTATGAAGAATACTATTTTTACAATTCTAACGGCCATGTGTCTCATGGCAGCATGTACCTCTCCAAAAGAGACTCCAATCGACCGGCAAGCGCTTATTGCCCGGAATAATCCTCACGTAACGGTCATCGACTCACTGGCTTCTTTATCTGTAGGAAACGGAGAATTTGCCTTTACTGTAGATGCCACCGGACTGCAAACGTTCCCCGCAACTTACAAAATGGGAGTTCCTTTAGGTACGCAAAGCCAATGGGGATGGCATAGTTATGACAATCCTCAAGACCTGAAATTGGAAGAGGCATTGAAAGAATATGATTTCGGACACGGACATAAAGAACTTTATGCAACACAATTCAAAGAAGATGGTCGTGCCAAGGATGCTTCCAACTGGTATCGGATCAATCCACACCGCCTTCATTTAGGAGTAATAGGTTTCGAATTGGGTGATGAAGCTACCCCGGAGCAAATTACGGACATACAACAAAATTTGGACATGTGGAAAGGTGAAATTAACAGCCGTTTCAAATATCAGGATGCAGACTATGCGGTAAAAACGGTTTGTCATCCCCATCAAGATATGATAGCTGCCGAAGTGGAGTCGAAAGCACATACCGGCATTTGTTTCCGTTTCCCTTACCCTACGGGCGGACATTGTGATGACGCCTGCAATTGGGAAGCCAACGACAAACACAACACTACTCTCATTGATAAAACCGAACAGAGTGTTGTACTAAAAAGGGAACTCGATGCCACTACTTATTACGTAACCATCCGCTGGGAAGGGAAAGCTGAGTTGAAAGAAAAAAGCAAGAACTATTTTGTTTTAACACCACAAAATGACAAGTTATCTTTTACTTGTACATTTACCCCGGATAATACCTCCACGGAAGTCATTAGTGTTGCCGACACACAAAACGCGGCAGCCGAATACTGGAAAGCTTATTGGACAAACGGCGCGGCTGTAGATTTTTCCGCTTGTACCGACCCTCGAGCCAAAGAGCTGGAACGTCGTGTAGTATTGAGTCAATACTTATTAGGTATTCAATGCGCAGGCAGCACACCTCCGCAAGAGACTGGTCTGACCTATAATTCATGGTTCGGTAAATTCCACTTGGAAATGATTTGGTGGCATCAGGCTCAATTCGCTTTATGGAATCGTGCCGAATTATTGGATCGTACGTTAGGATGGTATGAATCGGTAGAACCTGTTGCCAGGGAGATTGCCCGTCGCCAGGGATTCGACGGCGTGCGTTGGATGAAAATGACTGACCCCAGCGGAACGGAAGCTCCCTCCAAAGTTGGAAGTTTCCTGATATGGCAACAACCTCACCTTATTTATTTAGCCGAACTGATTTACCGTAACAATCCAGAGAACAAAGAGATACTGGAGAAATACGGCAAACTAGTACAAGAAACTGCGGACTTTATGTTTTCGTTTGCTACGTATGATACGTTAGACGGACGTTATATCCTGAAAGGAGCCATCCCTGCCCAAGAAACATTACGCGCAGCCGAAACGGTAAATCCTCCTTTCGAACTTTCATATTGGCATTTCGCTATGCAGGTGGCACAACAATGGCGCGAACGACGCGGCTTGCAACGAAACTTGCAATGGGATGAAATGATTGACAAACTTTCTCCCTTGGCATACAATGAAGACCAGCTTTACCTGGCTGCCGAAACCGCAACCGATACATACAAGGATATCCGTTTCACTTCCGACCATATGGCCGTGCTGGGTTCTGTCGGTATTCTTCCGATGAATAAACTGATTCGTGAAGACTATATGAAAAACACCTTACACTGGATTTGGGATAACTGGAACTGGGGTAAAACTTGGGGATGGGACTATCCGATGACTGCCATGAACGCTGCCCGAATGGGTGAACCGGAGAAAGCTGTAGGTGCTTTGCTGATGGATAAACGCACAAACACTTATCTGATAAACGGACATAATTATCAAGATGCCCGTCTACGTATTTATCTGCCGGGCAACGGCGGTTTGCTAACAGCCGTTGCCATGATGTGCGCCGGCTGGGATGGATGTACGGAAAAAAATCCAGGCTTTCCGAAAGACGGAACATGGAATGTACGTTGGGAAGGTTTGAAACCGATGCCCTGATTTTTTGAATAAGAAAAATCATTGGCAAACATCCGCAGTAATCCACGTTGAAAAGAACATTAAAAACATGAAGAAGTATTTTACATCAGTTTTTCTTATTTACACCGCTTTGGCTGTCTACGGACAGTCAAAGCCTTTATCAGATAGTAAAAAAGCCACTTTAGAGGGACGGGACTATATTGAATCAACTTCGTACAATGAAGAACAACGCGGCGCTGAACGGAGTCTACAATATTATCCTGATGGAGAGGACTTTGTTTGTGAAAATGGAAAGAACCGTTTCACCCGTCCTCTATACGGGACACATACGGCTTGGCGTCTGGAAACAAGCGATCGTCCGGTATTTGCTTCATATGACAAACCCAAAAGCCGTCACATTGCATTTCGCGTACAAAGTAACGGACAGAGTATTGCACTGGATTCTACAGAATATTGCGAGGCACGCTATACACCGGGACGACGCAGTTACATCCTTTCAGATTCCCGTTGGAAACAAGCGAACCGTGAAGGGAAATTGTATGTAACAGCTTTGCCTTTGCATGATAAAGAGGGAGCTATCTGGTATTTTAATGCATCATCCATGCCTAAAGATATTCAATTGTTCGGATTGATAGCTCCCATACGTGCTAAGCGATTAAATAGAAGCGGCGATATGGGAGCTGATCCGGCCGACAGTTTCGAAGCATCTCTGACTGAAGCGCCCGAACGGTTCAACTTTAAGCTGACTAAAGGAGAAGGATATGTCATATATGAAAACGGAAAGCTCCGGCAACTGTCCGTGTCCAAAGGTAAAGCCCTCTATAATGCGGCGGAAAAAGCCCGTACGGCTTTAACGTCTAGATTCCGTATCGAGACTCCTGATCCTTATATCAATACCTTAGGAGGGGCATTGGTGGCTGCCGCCGATGGTATTTGGGACGGAGAAGTATGGCTGCATGGTGCCAACGGATGGAGAATGCCTTTAAGCGGATGGCGGGCGGCTTATACAGGCGATTGCCTGGGTTGGCACGACCGAGCACGGCGGCATTTCGATAACTATGCCGCGTCCCAAGTGACGGAAATTGCTCCCGTTTATCCACATCCGACACAGGACAGTGTCATGAACATGGCACGTTCCGCCAAGAAATGGGGTACGCAAATGTATAGTAATGGTTACATCTGCCGCAACCCGAACCGCAATAACCAGATGCACCACTATGATATGAACCTTTGTTACATTGACGAATTGTTGTGGCATCTTTGCTGGACCGGCGATTTAGACTACGCAAAGAAGATGTGGCCTGTCATCACCCGTCATCTCGCATGGGAAAAACGTAACTTCGACCCCGATAATGACGGACTGTATGACGCTTATTGTTGCATCTGGGCCAGCGACGCACTGTATTACAACAGCGGAGCCGTTACCCACTCATCGGCATATAACTACCGGGCAAATAAACTGGCGGCAGAAATTGCCGGGAAAATTGGAGAAAATCCGCAACCTTACGCACAGGAAGCCGAGAAGATAAAACAGGCCTTGCAACAACGGCTCTGGATGGATGATAAAGGCTGTTGGGCAGAATTTCAAGATTATATGGGACATAAACAGTTGCATACTTCCCCTGCTGTATGGACGGTTTACCATGCTATAGATTCGGAAGTAAGTGACCCGTTCCAATATTATCAGGCTACAAGGTACATCGACCGGAACATTCCTCGTTTTCCGGTAAAAGGAAGCCGACTGAAAGACGAGGGTTATTATACCATTACCACTACAAACTGGATGCCATACTCATGGAGTATCAACAACGTAGCATTTGCGGAGGTTTGGCATACGGCTCTCTCCTATTGGCAGGCAGGCCGTGCCGAAGAAGCGTTCCATCTGTTCAAAAGTTCCGTACTCGACGGAATGTATCTGGGACATTGCCCCGGTAACTTTGGACAAATCAGTTTCTATGATTCGGCACGAGGTGAATGTTACCGCGATTTCGGTGACCCTATCGGCGTAGCTTCACGTGTGTTGACACAAGGATTGTTCGGTATCTATCCCGACTTGCTGGAAGGAAGAGTAGACCTACGCCCGGGATTCCCGCAGAAATGGAATCACGCTTCATTACATGCTACCTATATGGATTTCTCTTTTGCCCGCAAAGGTGACACGGAAACTTACCGTATCACCCCTCGTTTTAACAAACAGGCTAATATCCGACTGACTGTTCCCGCGTGGAAAGATAGCTACGAATCGGTTACCGTAAACGGACGAAATGTAACCCCTCTACAAGCAGAAAGCATCGGCATTCCCCGCATTACAATCGAATGTCCCGCTGAAAAAGAACTGACTGTTGAGATACGCTGGAAAGGAAAAAGGATTTCTCTCGAAGAGGCAAAGTTGTGCAATAAAACGTGGGAAGCATCAGCTTCTGCCGAAAAAGAATCCTGCTATTATACAACAGGAAATTCACTCACTTCAAAAGCCGCTTTGAACGGAAAATCTAACCCTGCAATGTCTTCCGATACAGATATTTCATCTTTCCATAAGCCGACCGACCAATGTTCTGTATACCAGGCATCGCAAGGAATGATTCTGGGTAAACCAAATCAAGGTACAATGTTTGTTCGTCTTCAACAAGGCGATATGCAATGGTGGCAGCCTCTAAATATGGAAGAGCAGAAAGAGAACACACCATTTTACGGAACGGAACTTCCCGTTAACCCGTTAGCGCAATATCGAACCGTACCAATGGAAACTATTTGGAATGCCAAGGTGACGGACATCTTCCGAAACAAATATCGGGAACCACGGTCGCCTTACACTACGCTGCAAATTCCGTTGCAAGGAATCGGCGAATGGTGTCATCCTAAAGAAACAGCAGATATTGACGACTCCGGCTTGCGCAAACAGGTACGAAACGGAGTGTTCACCCTTCCGCAAGGCATTCCTTTCCGTACATCGGCCGAGGGAAAAAATATTGCTTACACCACCCTATGGAACAACTATCCGGATTCCATTCAGGTAGCACTAAACGGAAAAGCATCGGGAATATACCTGTTACTGGCCGGAAGTACAAACCATATGCAATGTCGCCATGAAAACGGAATCATTACCGTCACATATCAAGACGGCAGTCGGGAAACACTCTCATTGGTTAATCCGGAAAACTGGGTTCCGATTGAACAAGATTTATATCTCGATGGAGTAGCCTTTCGAAGTTCCGCTCCCCGCCCGTATAGAGTGGTACTTTCATCGGGTATGGTGAGTAACCGGCTTGAAGAAGATTTGAAACTTAAAGGTTTCAACGACCGCCGTATTCCGGGTGGAGCCGCCACAATACTCTATCTGCCGCTCGACAAAAAGAAAGAGTTGCAACAGCTGAGTATAGAGACGCGTGCTAATGATGTAGTTATCGGACTGATGGGAGCAACTTTGGTTAATTGACTATTCAATAAACTCTAAAATAAATTTTCAATAGGTTATTCCCATATACATGGATGAAATCCATGAATGGATGAACAGATATTTAAGGTTTAGTTTGAGAAGGATGGCCTCGTGAGAAGCCGTCCTTCTTTATTTATTTAAATACCAGCAATCTTTCGGTTAACGGACGGAAAGTCTTCCCATCCGGTTTCTCAGCCGGGATGCCGAAAGGCATCTCTCCAATCAGCCTCCATTTGGGATTGATATTCCATTCTTTAGTTACAGCTTCATCTATAAGCGGATTATAATGTTGGAGGGAAACACCGAAGCCCACATCTTCCAGCATAGTCCATACCGCAAACTGATGCATACCGGAAGTTTGTTCCGACCAATTCGGGAAATTTTGGGCGTATGTCGGGTATTCAGCCTGTAACTGTTCCACCACTGCGATATCCTCGAAAAAAAGAACAGTTCCGTAACCGGATGCAAACGAACGGTCTATTTTCTCTTCCGTCTTTTGAAACGCATCAGCCGGAACAATCTTGCGGAGCGTTTCTTTTGTAAGATTCCACAATCGTTTATGGTTCTCACCTAATAAAAGCACCATTCTTGTAGACTGCGAGTTCAAGGCCGAAGGCACGTACATAAGCGCCTGGTCAAGAATTTCTATAATTTTTTCATCCGAAACGGGAGATTTACTCTTCAACGCATAATAAGATCTACGATGCTTCATAGCTGCTATAAAATCTCTTGCCATATTGTTTCCTCCATTCTATTTTATCAAATCTAGAAAGTTTTACTTGTTACGAAACAAAAATAACCATCGCACTTTGCCCGAGAGTCATTATTCTGTTCCGCTCCGTCAGAAATGGAAAGCCGGTATTCTCACTATAGCCAAGCTAAACGATCGGCTTTAATTACTTACCCCTATCTCGGAGGAAATACCTCTATCCTACTCCGCTTCACTTACAGATAACAAGAAAACCATTTTCCAAAATCAAAGGCCCAAACGACCTTTTATTCCTTTTATCCTACAATTAAGGGGAAAATTATCTTTCCAAACCTGAGGCAATAAGTTCCTTCTATTCTTTTTAATTTATCAACAATAAAAGAACCATTCACTCAAATCAGAGACAATAACTTACTCCTTTTTACTCTTTAAAGTTTCCGATTGCAAAACTTCCGTATTATACTATAAACAACAAACTGAACTAAAGCTTTGTTTTTAAAAGTAGACCCGATTTTCAAGGATGCCGATAATATAACAAATTATCAAGAAATTACCTTTATAACTAATAGACTTCTTACACCTTTTATAAGCAGTTTTCCACTCTCTGAAAACTACTAGAAATAACATTATTAGTTACAGCAACTAATATTATCCATGATAACGGATAACATTATTAATGACCAAAAAACTCTTAATGTGGTGAAATAGCAGGGTTGAGACGAAGAAGAACTACACAAGATTAGGATTCAAATCAGCGAGTTGATACCCTTCTTTTTCTACTAACTGGAAAGAGAACTAATCGGTTTATTCCAAAGTTTTATTCCTAAATCAGTTTGCTGATACTAGAAAAAAGGAACCGATTATTAATCCGAATAAAAAAACAGAGGTTGGCCAAAAGTCTAAAAACTTAGATTTAAACTTTCAATTTAAAACTGACAGGGTTCAAATATAAAAAGAGTGCTACTTCACACCTCATTTTCATAGGTCAAAGTAGCACTCTTTATTTATTCAGTTACAATCTATAGCTTTAGCTAATTCAATTTTGACTTTTTGAACAGCCTCGGCTTTGCCTTCCCATATCTAAAAGGCTGATACCTCTTTTAGCTTCTGCCTCTCAGACAAATGAAGATATAATTATTTCTTACAAACACAAGTCGGTTTAATCTGCTTAAAGAAGTCATTACCCTTATCGTCGACAAGAATAAATGCCGGGAAGTTCTCTACTTCAATCTTCCAGATAGCTTCCATACCCAATTCCGGATATTCCACACATTCGATGCTCTTAATATTGTTCTGCGCAAGAATTGCGGCCGGACCACCGATAGAACCCAGATAGAAACCACCATATTTCTTACAAGCATCGGTTACCTGTTGACTACGATTGCCTTTTGCCAGCATAATCATGCTACCGCCATGACTTTGAAACAAATCTACATACGGATCCATACGCCCGGCAGTAGTCGGTCCCATTGAACCGCAAGCCATTCCTTCCGGTGTTTTAGCCGGACCGGCGTAATAAATCGGATGGTCTTTAATGTATTGCGGAAGATCTTCGCCTCTGTCCAAACGTTCTTTCAGCTTAGCGTGGGCTATGTCGCGGCCCACAATAATCGTTCCGTTCAACGACAGACGGGTAGCTACCGGATATTTGGTCAGTTCTTTCAGTATTTCAGACATCGGACGATTTAAATCAATCTGTACCGCATCACCTTCTCCCGCATTACGAAGTTCAACCGGAATCAATTCACCCGGATTATCATCCAGTTTCTCAATCCAAATACCGTCTTTGTTAATCTTACACTTGATATTACGATCGGCTGAGCAAGACACGCCCAAACCTACCGGACAAGAAGCGCCATGACGCGGCAAACGGATGATGCGCACATCGTGAGCATAGTACTTGCCGCCAAATTGAGCTCCCAAACCGATACGGTGAGCTTCTTCCAGCACTTGCTTCTCCAACTCCACATCACGGAAAGCACGTCCGCCTTCGCTACCCGTAGTCGGCAATTCATCATAATAATGAGTAGAAGCCAATTTCACAGTCAACAGATTTTTTTCTGCTGAAGTGCCGCCGATAACAAAAGCAATATGATAAGGAGGGCACGCAGCCGTACCTAATGTCTTCATCTTTTCTACCAGAAAAGGCACCAACGTTGCCGGATTCAGAATAGCCTTGGTCTCCTGATACAAATAGGTTTTATTAGCCGAACCACCGCCTTTGGTCACGCAAAGAAACTTATACTCCATGCCTTCGGTAGCTTCAATATCAATCTGTGCCGGAAGATTACACTTCGTATTCACTTCATCATACATAGTAAGCGGAGCATTCTGCGAATAACGGAGATTCTCTTCGGTATAGGTTTTATATACACCGTATGAAAGAGCTTCCTCGTCGGAGTAGCCGGTCCATACCTGCTGTCCCTTCTCCCCGTGAATGATAGCCGTACCGGTATCCTGACAGAAAGGCAGTAGGCCTTTGCTGGCTACTTCAGCATTACGCAAGAAAGTTAGTGCTACATATTTATCATTGTCGCTTGCTTCCGGATCACTCAGAATCTTAGCCACCTGCAAATTGTGCGAACGGCGAAGCATAAACGAAACGTCGCGGAAAGCAGCATTCGCCATAGCCGTCAAACCTTCTTTGGCTACTTTCAGAACGGGTGTCCCTTCAAACTCGCTGACGGAAACATAATCCTTGGTCAGCAAATAATACTCTGTTTTGTCCTCTCCCAACTGGAAAGGCGCTTCATACTTAAACGGAGGTGTTGTTGCCATATGTCTAATACATTTAATTAGTTAATCGTTTTGCAAAAGTATAAAATCTATTCTTGATACGGTTCATCCAACGAAGATAAAATAGTTTTTGCATACGCCTTTTTCTCTTCATAATAAGCCATGATGCGCATCTTTTCCTCTTTTGCATACGTTAACGGGATGCATCCTAAATTCATTTCTTTCTCTAAGTCCGCCAATACGGCTGTCTCCTGTTCGGAAAGCGCATCTGCGTATCCACGGGCATATTCTATTACTTTATCGTCCGGAATTCCGTCTGCGGAGCGTTGCCAGAGATAAAGATAAGCCCAAAAATCTTCCGTGCAAAACGGCATCCCACATTTCTGCACCGTAATGGAAGCAGAACGGGAATCCGTTAAACAAGACGTTACCGAACTTAATACCGAAGAGGGAACGGGAAATCCCAGCACATCTTCCCATCCCATAGAAAAGTCCGCCGGTTCTTCACCATAAAGTGCCAACTCTTTTTCTCCGGTCTTAAACTTGTGCATACAATTCACATAATACCCGCCCCAAAAGAGACTCATCACTTTTTGATAATATTCAATGCCCTTTTCCAAAGCTTTCCCCTCAATAAGCATATTATTATAGGTATAAACTTCCGCATCCGGCTGGTTTTGACGCAAACTCAACAAGAGATTAATGCCCATCCGTACCCGATCCATGACAGCCGGATTCATCCAACCGTCTGTGAGAATAAAATCGGCTCGCAGATTTCCCTTCCGTTTGTCACGCTCGTTCCATTTGTACATGTCGCGGAAGGTTCCGAGCGTCATACTGTTTATTCCCGGAACCAGATAAACATCGTCTCCCTTTCCGAACAAATAAGAGAAAGGAAACAGGGTAGCATCGACATGTTTTGAAATTTTTCCCATTACCATAGAAAAAGCGCCGATGTGTGCAGGCCACACCAAATGAGCGTTTGATGCGGTTTTGCATCCGCGGTCCATAATACCGTAGTGAACCGGTCCCATCTTGTACATGTGGTTGCTCATATTCGTACCCGAGCCTAAATTCGCAAACGACAGCATACACCCTATCAAAAGAGTAGATTTATGATGACTTACCGTAAACGGACCGGCTACCACAGAACACGCCTCTCCGTTATCCATATAGCAATTGGCAAAGAATACTGAATTGGTAGCCGTAAAACCGGCACCGATATGAGTAGCCTCTCCGATGAAACAGCGCTGTATCTTTGCTCCATCGGTCACCTCAGCACCCAACCCGATAATCGAAAACCGGATAATACAACCGGGGCCGATATAAGTGGGAACGTCAATCGAACTGTTTACGGTTACTTCCGTAAGAGTTAATGCTCCGGTCACTTTTGCTCCATCGTAGATACAAGCATTATAGATTTCCCCCACATTACAAATCCGTACCGAATCATAAATATGTCCCTTATTTTCCGGCACAAACTCATTCTGTACCACATTTTCCCAAAGCTGATGGTTCAAGCCGGGGTTCTTCACCATAATATAAGCCTCCTGGGCCGTAAGTCCCTGGTGTAATGTCAGGGTAATATACTCTCCGACCTCCTGCAACACATGTATTTCAGTTCCGTTTCCGAAACAAGTCGGGGTGCATACTTCCATCACTCCCACCTGAGAGATATAACAGTCGTTCCCAATTTCATAATTGGCTATATAGCTTCCTATGTTTTCAATCAGACAGTTGTCTCCCACCGTCACATTACGCAATTCGGCATTGCGAATACCTGCTTTACGCTTCTCCCTGCCATTTGTATCCAATTCTTTTTCGAAAACTCCTAAACGGATATCTCCAAAAAAACTCACCTGAAACAAATGTTCCGGGGTAAACGACTCAGCCACCCTTACATGGCTCCAATGCTCCGCACGACATCCCTGAAGCCGAAGTTGTTCAATTTCTACATCCGTTAATGGACGGTAGTTTTTACTCATTTTATTTTGGTATTTATTATAGTAATATAGTAAATAAAGTATTTCCTTTTTTACTACAGATTTATTCGGATATTTATCCATTCAGATTTCGTATGCTCTATTCCAAAGAAGGAAGGAGAATACGGAAGAATCATTCTTGAATTTCTTCTTCATCGTAAGTCTGATATAAGAAGTCATTGTACGGATACTTTTGCACATGCAGTTCTTTCACCTTGCCGTACAAAAGTTTCTTAAGTTCATCAATATTTTTCTTTTCGCGTGCGGATATAAAAATACAGTTATCGTTCAGCTTCGCCATCCATGTTTTCATCAATTCTTCCAACGAAATATTTTCTTTGGTTCGAGGAGCCAAATCGTCGGCCTCCTTCTCTACGTAAGTGTAAGCGTCAATCTTGTTAAATACAATAATACTCGGTTTATTACTGCTGTCCAAATCGGCAAGAGTCTTCTCCACCACCTTTATTTGTTCTTCGAAATCGGGATGCGAGATGTCCACTACATGCACCAACAGATCGGCTTCACGCACTTCGTCCAATGTGGATTTAAAAGAGTCTACCAAATCGGTAGGCAACTTGCGGATAAATCCCACCGTATCGGAAAGCAGAAAAGGAAGATTCTCTATAATTACTTTACGCACGGTGGTATCCAATGTAGCGAAAAGCTTGTTCTCTGCAAACACTTCACTCTTTGCCAGCAGATTCATTAAGGTAGACTTACCCACATTGGTATATCCCACCAAAGCTACACGGATAAGGCGTCCGCGGTTTTTACGTTGGGTAGATTTCTGTTTGTCGATTTCCACCAACTGTTGCTTCAGTAACGACATCCGGTTGAGAATAATACGGCGGTCCATTTCCAACTGAGTTTCACCCGGGCCACGAAGTCCTACCGAACCGCCTTTACCGCTACCGGAACCTCCTCCTTGCCGTTCCAAGTGAGTCCATAAACGCTGCAAACGGGGCAACATATATTTATACTGCGCCAGTTCCACCTGTGTTTTAGCGTTAGCTGTCTGGGCACGCATAGCAAAAATATCCAAAATCAACGATGTACGATCGAGAATTTTCACCTTTAACTCCGCTTCTATATTGCGCAGTTGCTTGGCGGAAAGCTCGTCATCAAAAATTACCATACCGATTTCTTCCTCCGGAATCTCCTCCCGCTCCGCAATGTATGTCCGTATCTCCTGCAACTTACCTTTTCCCAAATAAGTGACGGAATTAGCCTGATCGAGTTTTTGGGTAAAACGTTTCACCACTTCCGCTCCGGCTGTTTCAGCCAGAAAAGCCAATTCGTCCAAATATTCGTTTGTTTTCCGCTCATCTTGTTGCTGGGTAATCAAACCGACCAAGATTGCTTTTTCGGTTTGCGCTTCTGATATTACAAATTCTTTCATTCTTATTTAAACAGCTTAATTATAATAAAGCTCACAAAGATAGAAATTGTTTTCGCTATTTAACTAAAAACTTTCAAACAAAAATAAACAATTATACGCAGAAATAACACGAAATATCACGATTCAGCAATTATATGCAAAAATCAACCATTATAAGCAAAAATATCACGAAAATGGGGGTTTTCAACCATTATAAGCAAAAATCAACCAAATTGTACCATATTTTACCATATTTTACCTTCAAAAAAGCATCCACATACAGGTAAGTGGCTCGAGAAAAAAGTTGTTTCAAAATAGAAACATTGCGGTAACCTTACTTATAATCTGTAAGTAGAAAGATAATAATCCGCTTCTTTTGCCCCAGATTGCTACAATTAAAGGTTTCAGCAAAGATATTTTTTGGAAATAGGTTTCAATTTATAAGATTTTAATTCTCCGGAGCCATTTTGGGACATCTACCCTACAGTTTCCCCCGAATAATGCTTAACGTGTGAAGGTAACAACCGGAATACTCCGAAATAGAACAAATCCTCTTTTTCCAAGCATCCAATGAAGCATCTAATTTTATAAAGTACTGTGGAATGTAAAATTTATTCAGGAAGCGTTTGGAACGATTTTACACATTTCTCCCTTCTGAAACGCCTTGCTGGCAGGGCTTTCAGATTTGTGCACAAACGCAACCCTCGAATGTGCACAAATGAGAAGGTCGTTTGTGCACAAATGGGAAGTGGATTTGTGCACAATTGCACCTTGCGTTTGTGCACAAGAAATTGGCGTAAACATATTTCAATAAACGTTCTCGGCCGACGAGTTTTTCCACCAAGACCTTGCCCCTCTCAGAGACGAAAAAGACATCCGTTAAAACAGACCGTTCTTTAAAATGTCTATCAATATAGGGCGCACACCGCCAACAAAACATTCTACGGCAATCACCATCAGAATGAGTCCCATCAGGCGCATCATCACATTGTTTCCTGTTTCGCCAAGCACTTTAACCAACCGGGTGGAAGCGCGAAGAATCAAATAAGTAATGAAATAAATTAAAGCAATTGTACCAATTAAAATGCCTTTCATATCCATAGAATGGGCATCCTGCATCAGCACAATGGCATTGGCTATGGCACCTGGACCACAAAGCATCGGAATTCCAAGAGGAGTAATGGAAATATCATCGGCATAAGTCTTGATTTCCTCGTCTTTCAGCTTCATTGGGGTATAACGGGCTTGCAGCATATCGAAGCCAATCTTAAAGATAATAACTCCACCGGCAATACGGAAGCCATTGGTAGAGATACCGAAGAATTTAAAGAGGAACTGTCCCGCAAACGTAAAAACCATAATCGTAATAAAGGCAACCAGAGTGGCGCGCGATACTACCGACTGCCGTTCACGGTCCGTCATTCCATGCGTCATGGTCAAAAACACCGGCATGGTGCCAAGAGGGTTTGTCAACGTAAAGAAGGAGGTAAAACAAAGTAAAGCGAAAGGTAAGATTGTGTCCATAGCTGTATAATATACGTTTCTGTAGACAAAAGTACAACTAAAAATTTCAATGTCACAGAATCTGCATCAATTCTTTCAGATTACTGATATGATAAGTCGGTTGGAAAGGCAGTTCTTCCTTCCCCGTTACATTATAAAACACTTGGTGCATACCCACTCCTTTGGCTCCTGCCACATCATTCTCCCAACTATCGCCTATCATCAAAGAATCACACACCTCGGATTGTGTGGCAGAAAGGGCAAAATGAAAAATTTCGGGCCAGGGCTTCAAGATACCGATGTCATCAGAGAGAACAATCTTCTTAAAAAAGTGGTCAATGCCTGCCGAACGTATCTTATGACATTGCAGCTCCTGGAAGCCGTTGGAAAGGATATAGAGGTTATATTTCCCCGCCAAATATTCCAGTACCTCATACGCATGCGGCATCAGCCGACTTTTTGTGGGAATGACCGAAAAGAAATCATCAGAAAAAGCCTCGGCCAAAGCAGCATCCCCCGCCCCTACTGCCTCCAAAGGATATAGAAAACGCTGGCGGTTCAACTCTTCCTTACTGACCTGCCCTCTGCCGTATTCTTCCCACAGCTCTACATTACGATGCTGATAAAGCGTATAGAAATGCTGGAAAGAACGAAAGAAACGGCCATAATCATACTTGTGATACATCTCTTCGAATGTATCGCGTGCATTAAGAGAAAATGCCCAAAGCGTATCGTCCAGATCAAAAAACAGGTTCTTATATTGGGATGCCATAATTTAAAGGAAAGAGATATATAAAAATAGACGCAGATTATCAATTCCAATAACCTGCGTCCGTTCTGTATCAGTCTATAACAGTGTTATTTTACCTGGATTACCAAATACTTGGACACACTCCAAAAGTCTTTCGGATTTGTAATCTTCAAAGTCAGCTGTCCTTTATCATCTTTCTCCAACGCATAAGAGCCCGCGGGATGAGTAGTCAAGATATCAGCATCTTTAGAGTATAGTTTAATCTCTTTTGTCGTACGGATATCCACTTGTGTAAAGTAGTCCTTGTTGATATCAGAATCTTTCAGCACCTGGCCTTTTTTGAAAAGTCCGGTATTTGTCAATATCTTCTGGTCCTTCAACTCTTTCTTCGTACCAAATACAAACCAAGCCGTATTGAGTGCCTTATCTTGTTCGGCAACGGTTTGAGCCTTCGCCTCATTTTCGGCAGTCAATTCTTCTTTCTCAGTAGACAAACCGGTTACGGCAGCATCCAGTTCCTGGATACGGATATTCTTGGAAGCCAGCTCAGCCTGCAATTCCTCGATACGCTGGGTCTTTGCCACCAACTCCTGAGTCAGGGACTCCACAGCCCTCTTCAACTGGGCAGAGTTATTCTTACTGTTCTTCAGCATGGACTGTAATTTGGCAATCTGTTCCTTGTTCTCTTCCATCTGCTTACGGATAAACTCAATATCCGACGCAATCTGCTGCTTGGCATTCAAAGAGCCTTCTGCCACAGCACCACGCTGCAAATCCACACGGCTCTCTGCTGCATTAATCTGGCGAAATCCCTCTGAAATATCATTGAAAGTGCCCATCATCTCGTCCAATTCAGCATTACGCTGAGTCAGTTCCATCAATAAAGAATCATTTTCAGCTTTCAGCTGGTTCTTACTGCCACCAGAGAAGCTGTCACACGAAGCCATTACAGCCGTGCATACAATTAAAACTGCTAACTTTTTCATACGCTTTCGTTTTACGTTTGGTTAATGAAGTTATTTAATCGTCTATTCCTGCTACTACAATCACAATTTCACCGCGCGGTTCGTTCGCCGTGAAATGTTCAATCAATTCTGTAAGCGTTCCACGCACCGTTTCTTCGTGCATCTTTGAGATTTCCCGCGAAACAGAAGCCTGACGTTCGGCACCGAAATGTTCGGCAAACTGCGTCAAAGCTTTTACCAATCTATGGGGAGACTCATAGAACACCATGGTACGACACTCCTCGGCCAATGCCTTCAGGCGGGTCATCCTTCCTTTCTTCTGTGGAAGGAAACCTTCAAAACAGAACTTCTCATTCGGCAGTCCGGAAGCCACCAATGCCGGTACAAAAGCTGTCGCTCCCGGCAAGCATTGCACTTCGATGCCGTTACGCACACACTCTCTGACTACCAGAAAGCCCGGGTCGGATATACCTGGCGTACCTGCATCCGAAATCAAAGCTACAGTTTCTCCCCCCTTTATTCTATTAACAACACTTTCAACCGTTTTATGTTCATTAAATTTATGGTGAGATTGCATCGCATTCTTTATTTCGAAGTGTTTCAGCAATATGCCGGAGGTACGTGTATCCTCAGCAAGTATCAAATCCACTTCTTTCAGAATCCGGATAGCACGGAATGTCATATCTTCCAAATTTCCTACCGGGGTAGGCACTACATAAAGTTTTCCCATACTTATCGGTCGTTTAGCTGAAATATTTTTTGAGGAGTTCCATAAAATCGACGGCGGCTTCATTTTCTTCATCCGGGTGCACTTCCGAAGCAAAAATATCCATAGCCTTGTCCAAAGAAGGAGCCTCACCCAAACGTCGTACCACTTCATTCATCCGTGCAGCATCGCCTGCGAACAGTTCGCGGACAAAACGGAATGAATCGTTCAGACTGATGGCATGTTTCAAATCCTTGGCAGGCTTGATGCGTTCAGCCAAAATAGGAACTGTTTCCGGTTCCTCACATACCATCTTCACTGTATCAGGAATAACCGATTCGACCGGAGAAACCGGTTCGGTCAAAGGAGTAGTAACAGCAGGGAGTTCCTCCAGGGGCGGCACAACAGCCGTTGGCGCCTCCTCAAGCAGTTCTTGCAACGCCTCCAAGCGTGCCTTCATCTGCTGGATATTCCGTTTTGCCACAATCTTCAATGTCGGATTGGCATCACTTGAAATGGCCTGCATCAAACATTTCAATTCCTGAATATCTAATTCTATGTCGTTTAATAGGGTTTGCATATCCTTTACACAGTCCGTGTTAACGCTACAAATGTAGAAATAAATAATGAAAAAATATCGGAAAGCAAACAAAAGTGTTACTTTTGCGCTTAAATATAACACTCGAAAACATGGTATTATTTTCAGAAGATCATATACAGGAAACCAAACGCAGGGGAAGAATTGAGGTCATTTGCGGTTCCATGTTCTCCGGCAAAACCGAAGAGCTGATAAGGAGACTGAAACGGGCAAAATTTGCCAAACAACGCGTAGAGATATTCAAGCCTGCCATAGACACCCGTTATTCCGAAGCCGATGTCGTATCGCATGACAGTCATTCCATAGCCTCCACTCCCATTGACTCGTCTGCCAGCATTCTGCTCTTCACTTCAGAGATAGATGTAGTGGGCATTGACGAAGCCCAGTTCTTTGACAGCGGCTTGATTGATGTATGCAACCAGCTTGCCAACAATGGTATACGCGTCATTGTAGCCGGACTGGATATGGACTTTCGCGGTATTCCATTCGGCCCTATGCCGGGACTGTGTGCCATTGCAGACGAAGTTTCCAAAGTACATGCCATCTGTGTGAAATGTGGCCAACTTGCCTCGTTCTCCCACCGTACCGTCAAGAACGACAAACAAGTACTGCTGGGAGAAACCGAAGAGTACGAACCGCTATGCCGAGAGTGCTATCAGCAAGCCATCCAAGCCGACCAAAAGGAAAGCGGTCATTAACGAATACAAAAAACAGAGCATTATGGAACGCAAAAAGATTACATTCGACAGTTTTATCCGCGGTGTCATACTCGGTGTCATTATTATCGGCATCCTTATGCTCTTCAAGCGTCTAAGCGGCGTATTGCTGCCATTCTTCATCGCATGGCTCATTGCCTATCTGATATACCCCCTGGTCACCTTCTTCCAGTACAGATTAAGGCTCAAGAACCGGGTCATATCCATCTTCTGCGCCTTATTCAGTATTCTGATTGTAGGAGGAACCGCCTTCTATCTGCTTGTGCCTCCCATGATGGACGAATTCGTCAGGGTAAAAGATTTGGTAATAGACTACTTTTCCAACGGAACCCACGACGGCAATGTGCCCAAAACACTCTCTGAATTCCTTCGTGAGAACATAGACACCCAGTTTGTCACCCAATTGTTCAAGGAAGAGAATATGCTGAACGCCATCAAGGAAACCGTTCCCCGGCTCTGGTCCTTGTTGTCAGAATCCGTCAATCTGCTGTTCAGTTTCTTCACTTTCTTCCTCATTCTTCTCTATATAGTTTTCATATTGCTGGATTACGAAAGCATTGCCGAAGGATGGACCCACCTGGTACCGCAAAAATACCGGCCTTTCGTAGTCAGTGTGATGAACGATGTAAAAGACGGCATGAACAGGTACTTCCGCGGACAAGCGTTCGTGGCATTGTGTGTCGGTATTCTGTTCAGTATAGCTTTTCTGATTATTGATTTCCCACTGGCCATTGGGCTCGGCTTGTTCATCGGCGCTTTAAACCTAGTGCCTTATTTGCAGATTATCGGCTTTATACCTACCATTGTACTGGCCATACTGAAAGCAGCGGATACGGGAGGGAACTTCTGGATTATCATTGCATCGGCCCTTGCTGTATTCATAATAGTACAAGTCATTCAAGACGGATTCATCGTACCGCGTGTCATGGGGAAGATTACGGGCCTGACCCCTGCCATCATCCTACTGTCTTTATCAATTTGGGGTTCATTGATGGGTATGCTGGGTATGATTATAGCACTTCCGCTTACTACCCTTATGCTCTCCTACTATCAACGTTTCATCATAAACAGAGAAAAAATTCATAAGTTTGAACAGACTGATAATCAACAAGAAGAGTAAAAGCAGAAGTCGTTCCCAAAACTTTTTCCCTTAATCCATTTGTTTTTTAAACAAAAGTAGCTATCTTTGCACCCGCTTAACAGCAATAAGGTCTGATTCGCTAGCTCAGCAGGTAGAGCACAACACTTTTAATGTTGGGGTCCTGGGT
>ERZ825137.1193-NODE-1193-length-34297-cov-10.763186_pt1 | contig 34297 bp, 32 predicted proteins | sample MGYA00519873_ERZ825137 | MGnify/ENA primary metagenome ERZ825137 (study PRJEB31778, sample SAMEA3449190) | human gut metagenome | biome: human gut; feature: human-associated habitat; material: faeces | place: United Kingdom | collected 2010/2012 ...
CTCCCGCTGCCAACGGTGTCCAAATCGACCGCAAGCGGCTGGCGCGGCTGCGGCAAAAGCGCGTCGCCCTTGGTCATAAGCCGGATGACCATGAGTTGGAACAGCAACAGGGATATACGATGCAGTTCCATTGATTCACTAAACGCAAAAGGTGCCACGAGGCATGCATATTTTGAGCTGCTGAAGTTAATAAAGCATTTTCAAAAACGCACCGCTGTACCGGCGGCAGACCTGCAGCCACAGCCAGGTCGTTGTAACGGCGGAAGCGGGGCAGACGCTGGCTGCTTTGACGGAAGTGAGCGGCGTGCGGGGTGTAAAAGGTGTAGTCCAGCCCGGAGTTGTGGCAGAATTCCATCAGTTCCAGGGCGGTATCCTCCTCTATGGGGAAGTGGCGGATGGTGCTGCCGGTTTCCCAGATCCTCAGGTCCGCCCCTTCCATGGCGATGATCGGGCCGGTGAGACCGGCTTTTTGGCAATGGAGGGTCATCATGGCGGCGGGCCGGGCGGAGGCAAAGGTAAATGGGATACCCTGGCTTTTCAGCAGGTGCAGCGCCTCAGCAGTGGCAGGAGTCATGCGCTTATTGGGATCCAGAGTGGTGCCGTCCAGATCCAGAAAAACCATTTTCACAGGGCCAATGACGCCCTGGGGGAGCCGCAGGAAGTCTTCGTTCATACGCGTACTTTAAAAAGGGCCTTACGCACAGCGGCGGGGGGGCCGGCAGTCAGTGCGGGCGCGTGCACATCATCGGGGAAGAGGATCAGATAATCCCCGTCAGTGAGGGTAAAAGGAAGACCCGTGCCCTTGTAAAAGGAAACATCCCGGTCAGGATGGGCTTCCAACAGTCCCTCCATATCCCGGCGGAAAGCACAGCGGATGACCTCGTGGCCGTGAATGACCATTTGAATGTCGATAAACTGATCGTGGGCTTCATACAGGGCTTTGCTTTCGGGCTTGGTGGTGATGTCGGAGATGCGCACCCATACATCCTCGCCGTCGATGGAGTAGCGTCCGGGTTCCATGGTGACAAGGTCATGGGTCATAAGAAAGTGAAGGGCGCTGTCAAGGCGGGGGGAGAGTCCCAAATACTGGCGGGTATGGTGTTTATTTCCGTAAATCATAAAAATCCTCCTATATATGACGCTTGGCCCACGACTTTGGGGTCGTGGGCCAGGCGGGGACGAAGAGATATGTAGGATCAGCCGTTGATGAGCATCTTGGTCTCTTCCAGGGCCTTGCGGATACGCTCGACCTCGGCAGCCTCGAGAGGCAGGAAGGGACGGCGGGGAGTGCCCAGGTCAATGCCCAGCATAGGCAGAACAGCGTGATAGAAGGGCACGGGGATGCCGGCACCGGTGACGGAACGGAGCAGGTTGGCCTTCAGCTGCAGCTCGCGGGCCTCGGCAAACTTGCCGGCCTTGCAGTCCTCGTAAATCTCCTTGATGAATGCGGGGAAGGCGTTGGACAGGCCGGAAACACAGCCGTGAGCGCCGGCGACGACGGCGGGCAGCAGGTGGGTCTGGGAGCCGATCAGGAACAGGAAGCCTTCCTTCTTGACCTTAGCCATGTAGTCATAGAACAGGGCGATGTCAGCAGAGGAGTCCTTCACGCCCTGCAAGCCCAGCTCGGCCAGCTCAGCAAGCAGATCGCCGGAAACACTGAAGTTGGAGTACTTGGGGTTGTTGTACAGGATGACGGGGATGCTGACAGAATCAATGAGGTCCTTGTAATAGGCCTTGATGACGTTGGGGGTGTGGCGATAGTAGAAGGGAGTGACGGCGGCAACAGCGCCAACGCCAACAGACTCAGCGTGCTGGGCCAGTTCGATGGTGTCGCTCAGGTTGGTGCAGCCGACGTGAACGATAACGGGCATGTCGGGGCGCTCGGCCTTGACAGCAGCCATGGTGACCTCAGCCACGACCTTGCGCTGGGCAACCGTCATGATGGGGCCGGAACCGTAGGAACCGCCGACAAACAGACCGTCAACGTTTTTGCACAGGTAGGTGATGTAGTTGGTCAGCTTAGCGACATCGACTTCGCCCTCGGCGGTAAAGGGGGTGATCACTGCGGGATAAACACCAGAATACTTTTTGACATCCATGATACTCGTTCTCCTTTGAAATAAATTATTCATAGCTCGACGTTTGCCGCGCCGTTTGTTTTGACTGTCTGCATATTATCATGGAAAAATAAGTTTGTACACTATCCGCTATTTATGATTTTAATAACTAAAAGTTATAGAATGCGTTTCGACTTTTTTTTCACGTGTGGAGACGGAAAAGCTGCGTCTGAAATATCCCTGTAAGAAAAATTCATAACTTTAAGTTATTATAGCTATAAAAGAATGGAAGTGGATTTATTAAAAGTAATGTGATATTCTGTTGAAAACAGTATGATGCACAAAAACCTGAAATCAATGGAGGAACCTGCAATGCCTGAAGTAGTAACCATCGGCGAGACCATGGTGGTCTTTGACAGTACCTCTGCCGGCCCCCTGCGATATGCCAATGCATTTACCTGCCATACCGGTGGCGCTGAGACCAATGTGGCCGTGGGCGTTGTCCGCATGGGCCATAGTGCCGGCTGGATCAGCCGTGTGGGCAAGGATGAGTTTGGCCGCAAGATCATCAATACCTTCCGCGGAGAGGGTGTGGATGTGAGCCGTGTGGAGATGGACCCCGCGCATAACACCGGCATTTTCTTCCGTGAGAGCGTGGGCAACGGTGAATACCGCAATACCCATTATAGAAAGACTTCCGCTTTTAGTGTCATTTCCCCCGATATGCTGGATGAGGAGTATATCCGCTCCGCCAAATATCTCATGATCTCTGGTATTACCCTGGCGGTGAACCCTGCGGCTGCCGCCACCGCCCGCCGGGCCATGGAGATCGCCAAGGAAGCAGGCGTCAAGATCTGCTTCGACCCAAATCTTCGGCTAAAAATGTGGTCTGCTGAGCAGGCCCGGGCTACTATGGAGGAACTATGGCCGATGGTGGATATTGCTCTTCCCGGTGTGGAGGAGGGCAAGGTCCTCTTTGGCTTGGATGATCCCGATGAGATCGCCGCCCATCTGCAGACCAAGTACGGTGTGGAAACAGTGATCGTAAAGGTGGGAGCTGATGGTGCTATCGGTTATCAGAACGGTGAGAAGGTGGTTTCCCCCGGTTTCCGTGCTGCCAAGGTGGTGGATGCCTTTGGTGCAGGAGATTCTTTCTGCGCAGGTGTTCTGTGCGGCTTTTTGAAGGGTTGGAGCCTGGACCGTACACTACAGTTGGCCAATGCCATTGGCTGCATGGTGGTCTGTGCGCCCGGCAACATCGAGGCAATTCCCTATGAAGAACAGGTCATGGCTTTTATCGAGGGGCGCTCCGGTGTCACCCGCTGAAAAAGGAGGATATAGTTATGAAAGTGTTGATCATAGGCGGCGTGGCCGCCGGAACCAAGATCGCGGCCAAGCTCAAGCGGGAGCAGCGCGATGCGGATGTGCAGATCCTGACCCTGGGTAAGGATATTTCCTACGCCAGCTGCGGTCTGCCCTACTATGTGGGGGATGTGATCAAAGAGCGGGAGGAACTGGTGGTGAACACACCCGAGGCCTTTATGGCTCTCACCGGCGCCTCCGTCCGTACCGGAGTGGAGGCCATCAGCCTGGACCGCGCCGCCAAGACGGTCACTGCCAAGGACCACGCCACCGGCGAGGTATTTACCGAGAGCTACGATAAGCTGGTCATCTCCACTGGCGCATCTCCCTTCGTGCCCAAGTGCGAAGGTCTGGATCTGGAGAATGTATTTTATATGCGCACGCCTGACGATGCAGACGCCCTGCGCAAGAAAGTGGACAGCGGTGAGATCAAGCGCTGTGTCATCGTGGGCGGCGGCCTTATCGGCCTGGAGGTGGCGGAGAACCTCAATGACCGGGGCGTCAAGACCTTTGTGATCGATTTTGCGCCTCATGTCCTCTCTGAAATGCTGGATACTGAAATGTCCGAGTATGTGGAAAACGCCATGGCGAATGCCGGCGTCATGCCTTTTACCGGCGTTGCTTTGGAGGGCATCACTGGAAACGGCAAGGTGGAGAAGGTCCTCACCAGCCGCCGGCCCATGAAGGCTGACGCTGTGGTGCTGGCGATGGGCTTCCGCCCCAACACCGGCTGGTTGGCCGATACCGGTATTGAAATGTTCAAAGGGACTATCCTGGTGGATGGGCATATGCTTACCAGTGATCCTGATATTTACGCCTGCGGCGACTGCGCGCTGGTGACCAACCGCCTCACCGGAAAGCGCCAATGGTCCGCCATGGGCTCCACCGCCAATATCGCGGGCCGCCTGGCCGCCATGCATATTGCTGGAAACAATGATGCGGTGAAGCACCCCGGTGTTTTGGGCACCGGTATCGCAAAGCTTCCCGGTACCGGGATGTCCCGAGTGGGCCTGACGGAAAAGGCCGCCCGGGAGGAGGGGTATGCGGTGGAGACCATCGTGGCCGGCGCCGATGACAAGGCCCACTATTATCCCGGCTCCAGTAAGATGCTTACCAAGATGATCTGTGACCGGAATACCCATAAGCTTTTGGGTATCCAGTGCGTGGGAAAGGGCGCTGTTGATAAGATGGCGGACATTGCCGTGGTGGCCATCTCCATGGGCGCCACCCTGGAGGACCTGCAAAACTGCGACTTTGCCTACACCCCGCCCTTTTCCACCGCGATCCATCCCTTCGCCGTCACTGTGAACGCTCTGCTCAACAAGCTCTCCGGTGAGCTGGAGACCATCACGCCCGCCCAGTTTGCCGCGGGGGAGGCTGAGGGCTTCCGCGTGGTGGACTGCTCCATCCAGCCCACCATCCACTCCGCTCCCTACCTGGACATCACCAAGATCAACGGCATGGTAGAGGGCTTTGACCCCGCGGAGAAGCTGCTTCTGGTATGCTCCACTGGCAAGCGTACTTACCTGGCCCAGAACCGCCTGAAATTCTATGGTTACCGGAACACCCGTGTGCTGGAGGGCGGCTCCCTGTTCAATCCCGGCATTCTGGACGATTAAACCATTTTTAGAGAAAAGGAGAAAAGAATTATGGCATGCACCATCAGCGCTGACGAGATCAAAAGAGTCAAGGCACAGGGCTTTTTGAACCAGAAGGGGACCGACCTCTTCAACGCCCGTATTATCACCGTCAACGGCAAGATCACCGCCGAGCAGGCAGCCGTTATTGCCGAGGCAGCCAAGCTCTATGGCGATGGCACCATGATGTTTACCACCCGCCTGACTGTGGAGGTCTCCGGCGTCCACTTTGACAACATCCCCGCTTTCCAGGAGTACATCGGCAAGGCGGGTCTGGCCACCGGCGGCACCAGCTCCCTGGTCCGTCCCGTGGTGGCCTGCAAGGCCACTACCTGCCAGTACGGCCTCTATGACGCCTATGCCCTCAGCGAGAAGATCCACGAGCGGTTCTATCTGGGCTACCGCTCTGTGCGCCTGCCCCACAAGTTCAAGATCGCCTGCGGCGGCTGCCCCAATAACTGTGTGAAGCCCGACCTGAACGATCTGGGCATCATCGGCCAGCTGGTGCCCAATGTGGACGCTGACAGCTGCAACGGCTGCAAGAAGTGCCAGGTCATCGCCAACTGCCCCATGGGTGCCGCCAAGATGGACGAGGACGGCATCCTGGCCCTGGATGCCGCGGCCTGCAACAACTGTGGCCGCTGCGTGGGCAAGTGCCCCTTCGACGTGATCCCCGACGGAGTGCCCGGATTCAAGGTGTGCATCGGCGGCCGATGGGGCAAGAAGGTGGCCCAGGGCAAGCCTCTTGGCAAGGTGTTCACCAGCGAGGAAGAGGTGCTGAGCATCGTGGAGAAGGCCATCCTCTTCTTCCGTGAGCAGGGCAAGACCGGAGAGCGATTCGCGGATACCATCGACCGCCTGGGCTTTGAGTACTGCGAAAAGGAGATCCTCTCCGACGATATTCTCGCCCGCAAGCAGGCCATCCTGGACGCTCAGCTCCACCTGGTGGGCGGCGCTACCTGCTGATCTTCATTAATGCAAACGCAAAGGCCGCCCAACGGGCGGCCTTTGCAGAGTGTCAAAAAAGCCTCGCAGAGTTTGCCGCGGTAAGCGGCAAAGAATCATCAATCATTTTCGGCCGCGGCGTGTACGTGGGCGAAAATACTTCTCGCCCTGCAAACGTGCGAATTGACCGCCATAGGCGGTATTGGGGGCCCCCGCGCGAGCTCAGCGAAGCGGGTCGCGTGGGGAGAGGAGGCGCAGCGCAATGAGCGAGCTTTCAGCTTCAGCTGGAAGCGAGGGATATGTAGCTTGCGGCGACGAAGTGCGCTGCGGCGGGGCGTAAGCCTTTTGTCGAAAAACCTACAGGTTTTTCGACAGGCTGAAAGGCCGCCCAACGGGCGGCCTTTGTTATCAAAGTTTCAGCGCATAAGCTCATAGATCTGGCGGATGTCCTCTGGACCCAGGGACTGCATGTTGCCTGTGGACATATTGCTCAGCACGGGGATGTCCTCCTCCGGGACCCCCAGCTCCGCCAGTGTGGTCGGCATACCGATCTGCCGGAAGAAGGCCTTCAGCCGCAGGATCCCCTCCAGAGCTGTGTTTTCCGGATGGTAAGGATCATAGGCAACGCCCCACACCTTGGTCGCATAGCGGATAAAGCGGGGCAGATTGGTCTTGTAGACATACTGCATCCAGGCAGGGCACACGGTGGCAAGGCCCGCGCCGTGGGCGGAATCGTACTTTCCGCCGATCTTTCCCTGGATGCGGTGGCAGGAGCTGTCCTGGATGCGGCCCACGCCTACCGTGTTGTTGTGGGCGATGGTGCCGGCCCACATGATCTGGGCCCGGGCATTATAGTCTGTGGGGTTTTCCATGACAATGGGGCCGAAGTGGATCACTGTCCGCAGCACCGCCTCGCACAGCTCATCGGTGAGATAGCTATCGGGCACGGGGGTGAAGTAGCGCTCCTGGGTGTGCATGATAATGTCGGTGATGCCGCAGGCCGTTTGATAGGGAGGCAGCGTGTAAGTCAGCTCCGGGTTCAAAACGGCAAATTTGGGACGGATGCAGTCGTGCATGCAGCCGGATTTGATCCCAAGGGCCTCGTTGGTCAGCACACAGTTGGGAGAGCCCTCGCTGCCTGCCGCCGCAATAGTCAGCACCACGCCCACAGGCATCATCTTTTCGGGGTTCTTGGTGCGCAGGAAATAATCCCATATATCTCCCTCGTACAGCGCGCCGATGCCGATGCCCTTGGCCGTGTCGATCACAGAGCCGCCGCCTACAGCCAGAATGAAATCAATGCCCTCACGGTGTACGGTGTCCACACCCTTGCGCACCAGCTCCACCCGGGGATTGGGCTTCACCCCGCCCAGAAGGGTGAAGGAGATGCCAGCTTCGGTCAGCGAGCGTTGGATGCGGTCCAGTAGGCCGCTCTTTTGGGCGGACTGGCCGCCATAGACCAGCAGGACCTTGGTGGCACCGGCCTCCCGGCAGAGCTGCCCTATGCGCTGCTCCGTATCCTTGCCGAACACGAATTTAGTGGGAGAATAGAATGTAAAGTCTTTCATAGCTGCCTCCTGAGGTTTTTATCGGGAAAAACTTGTCAATATCATAACTTCTTGTTATTATATAATTTAGAAAAATAGGAAATGGAGCTATTTTGGCTTTAGATAGAGATAGGAGGAATTCCATGCTGAACACACGACACCTAAAGGTCTTTCAGACCGTCTGTAAGGAAATGAATATGACCAAGGCTTCCAATGAGCTATTCATCTCCCAGCCGGCTATCAGCAAGACCATTTCTGAGATCGAGGAGTACTATCACATCAAGCTCTTTGAGCGGAGGAACAAAACGCTGATCCTGCTGCCGGACGGCCAGCGGCTGTACGAATATGCCTGCGCTGTACTGAATCTGATGCAGAAGATGGACCAGAGCATGAAGGAGGACAGCCGCATCGAGATTGTGCGGGTGGGAGCCAGCATTACCACCGGCACCTCCATTTTGAGTGACATCAGCGTGGCTTACAACCAGGCGAATCCCCGGGTGAAGATCATGGCTACCGTAGACAATACGGACGTGATAGAGCGGGACTTGGTGGACAGCAAGCTGGACATTGCTATCGTGGAGGGCGAAGTCAGCAGCCACCAGCTGGCCACGGAGCCACTGGGAGATACAGAGATCGTGCTGGTGGTGAACCGGATGCATCCCCTTTATGAAAAGAAAAAAGTGACGCTGGAGGACCTGCGGGATATGGACTTCATCGTCCGTGAGCAAGGAAGCCGCACCCGGGGACGTTTTTCCGTGGAAATGGAAAAAGCTAATATTCGCTGGAATCCCACTTGGTCCTGCCATAATACTCAGACGATCAAAAATGCGGTAGACGCGGGACTTGGCATCGGTGTTCTCTCCAAGCTTTCAGTGCGAAAGCGCCTGCAAAACGGCCGTTTCCGGGCGCTGGATGTATTCCCTGAGCCTCTGACCCTTCATCTGAACATCGCCTATCGCAAAAATCAGTACATGCCCAGTACCCAGCAGAATTTCAAGGAATTTATGATCCGCCAGTATCAGATCATGGCTCAGGGAGGGTTTTATCTTTGACGGTCCGCCAGAATGGCCCCGACGATGCCCTCGGCGGAGATGCTCCTTGCCAGGACAAAGTCCCGGGAGGATAGGCGGCGAAGGGCCGCGGCGGTGATCTCACCGATGCAGACACATCTGACGGTGCTTTCCGGCTCTCCGAAGGCCTCCCACCAGGCCTTTACGCCCCCAGCGCTGGCAAAGACCAGGTAATCCACCGTCGCTTTCCGGCCCTCCTGGGGGACCACATCATAGACCCGCAGGTCCTGGGCCTGGAAACCGGCCTGGCGGAGGGTATCACAAAGACGTGCGTCTGCCTGGGCGCTGCGGAAGATGGTGACAGGCTCTTGAGGAGAGAGCGTCGCGAGCAAGGCTTTTCCCAGGGCCTCACTGGTGTAAACGGTGGGACAGAGGTCCGCCCTGTAGCCGTATTCCCACAAGCACCTGCTGGTGGCTCCGCCGATGACGGCGAATTTGCTGCCTGCAAGGCATCGGTGGTCGATGCCCCGCCGCTCCAAGGCGTGGAAAAAGGCGCCCACACCGTTGCTGCTGGTAAAGACCAGCCAGCCTGCTCCCGGCTGCCAGTGGTCCATGGCCTCAGGATGCTCCACCAGGTCATGGCGCTGGAGGCACACTGCATCCGCCCCCAGGCGGGAAAGGGCGGGGAAGAGCCGGCCGATGATGGCCGCCGTCCCGGTCAGGCCTACCCGGACCCCGGAAAGGGGGGCGGAAATGGTAGGAGAAACGTCCAGGGCGGCCACATCCCCCACCACGATCACGGCGGGAGGGAGGACGCCCGCCTCCCCGGCCTTTTGGGCGATGTCCGCCAATGTTCCCCGGACCTTGGCGGGATGGGGCGTGTTTCCGCCGGAGATCACGGCGGCCGGGGTGCCGGGGGATTTTCCCGCCTCCATGAGCCGCCGGGCGATGAGGGGAAGCTGTCTGAGACCCATGAGGAATACCAGTGTTCCCTGAAGCTTTGCCAGCGTTTCAAAGTCTTGGGGCAAAGTGTCAGCGGTATCGGCGGTGTGGCCTGTGATGATGTGGAGGCTGCGGCTGAGCTTGCGGTGGGTCACCGGAATGCCTGCCGCGGCGGGAATGGCAATGGCGGAGGAGATGCCGGGCACTTCTTCAAAGGGGATGCCTGCTGCCAGCAGGGCCATGGCCTCCTCGCCGCCCCGGCCGAATACATAGGGGTCGCCGCCTTTCAGGCGCACCACAGTGCGGCCAAGGGCCGCCTGGCGTATCAGCTCGGCGCAGATCTGCTCCTGGGAAGCGGAGTGCTTTCCGCTGCGCTTGCCCATATAGATCTGCTGTGCGTGAGGGGGAGCGGCGTCCAGCAGGGCAGGGTCGATGAGGTCGTCGTAGATCAGGGCGTCGCAGCGGCGCAGCAGCTCCAGTCCCCGCACTGTGATGAGGTCCGCCTTGCCGCAGCCCGCACCCACCAGGTATACACAGCCTTGCTTCATGATGTCACCTCCGTGTGAAGCGCCAGAAGGGCGTCCACTTCTTCTTGCTCCAGCGGCCGTCCGGCGGCCATGCAGGCGTGGAACAGCGCCTTGAAGATCCTGGCGCGCCACTGCGCTTCAGGGATATTTGATTTCAGTATCGGCCGCAAGGACTCTAAAAAGTCCAGAAGCTGGTCAAAGCTGGGGGGGAGCGCCTCCTCGAGCTGTTCTTTCAGATAAACGGCGGCAGTGGGGCTTGCCCCGGCGGTGGAAATGCCCACGGAGAGCTTTCCCCGCTGGATGAGGGCGGGGAAAAGAAAGGTGCAATGGGACGGGTCATCCACCACATTGACAGGGAGGCCCCGCTCTTTGCAAAGGGCGGCAGCCGACCGGTTTACCTCCGGCGTGGCGGCGGCGATGACGAAGGACATTTCCTCCAAATCCTCCTCCGCAAAGGGACGGCGCAGCAGCTCCACTCCGAGCCCGGCGGTCTCTTCGGAAATTTCCGGGGCCACCACCGTCAGCTTCGGCCCGTAGGGCAGCAGTTTTTCCGCCTTCCGGGCCGCTACCGTTCCGCCGCCTACGATCAATCCTCTGCGGCCCTCCAATTCTACAAAAAAAGGAAAATAGCTCATCGCTTTCCTCCTGCCTCCACCCTCTGGGGGCCATCGTCATAATAGTACTGCCAGCCCCGTTCCGTTGGGACCCGGCCCAGCTTCACACCGAAAACACGGTCTAAAATGCCGGATTCGTACACCGCCTCCGGCTCTTCCAGGGCCAGCAGGCGGCCCTGGGCCACCACGCCGATGCGGTGGGCGGCGCGCAGGGCAAGGTACAGGTCATGGAGCACAGCCACCACGGCCTTGCCCTCCCGGGCCATCTGCCGGGCGGTCTCCATGACCTCCAGCTGATGGCGCACATCCAAATAGGTGGTGGGCTCGTCCATAAAGATGGTCTGGGTGTCCTGGGCCAGGGCCATGGCCAGATACACCTTTTGCCGCTCTCCGCCGGAGAGCTCCGGCAGATAGCGGTCCGCCAGGTCTCCCGCCCCGGCCTGTTCCAGTGCCTTTTGGGCGGCGGCATGGTCCTCTTTCCGGTAGCGCCGGGGATAGGAGAGATAGGGGAAGCGGCCGTGGAGCACCATGCGTCCGGCGGTGATGTTGGGCACATTCCGGGACTGAGGCAAAAAGGCCGCCTTTTGGGCGATCTCCCTGGCGGAGAGGGTGGAGGCAGGCCGGCCATCGAAGAGAACCTCTCCCCGGAGGGGCTCCTGCAAGCCCAAAACCGAGCGGATCAGGGTGCTTTTCCCACAGCCGTTGGGCCCCACCAGCACCAAGACCTCTCCGGGCGCAAAGGCGATGGATACATCCTCCACCACGCTCACGCCCCGGTAGCCTACAGTCAGGTCACGAATTTCAACCACGGCTGCGCCCTCCTTTCTGCCGGAACAGCAGACAGATGAAAAAAGGTCCGCCCACAAAAGACAGCACGATGCCTACAGGCAGCTCGTGGGGGGAGAATAAGGTGCGGGCTGCCAGGTCGCACACTGACAGCAGCACGGCCCCGCCCAGGGCGGAGCCGGCCAGGAGGGGCAGGCTGTTTTCGCCCATGATGCGCCGCACCATATGGGGCACGATGAGCCCCACAAAGCCAAGAAGGCCGCAAAAGCTCACTGCCGCGCCGGCCAGTGCCGCCGCGATCATCAAAAGCAGCGTCCGCAGCCCTTTCACCGGCAGGCCCAGGCTCCGGGCGGTATCGTTTCCCAGAGCCAGTACGTCCAGCTGGCTGGAAAGGGTCAGAGCCAGAAGAAGGCAGGGGAGAATGATGGCGGCGGCGGGGAGGATGCGGCTCATGCTCACGCCGTTCAGTCCGCCGATGCGGAAATCGGAATAGCCGTTGAGGGATTCCGGCACCAGTGTGATGATGGCGTCCACGCCGGCGGCGAACATATTGGAGATGGCAACGCCTGCGAGCACCAGGGAGATCCTGGAGGCGCCTGCGCGCTCAGAGATGCCCACCACCAGCATCACTCCCAGGAAAGCGCCCAAAAAAGCGGTCAGAGGATTCAACCATACGGCCGAGGGGAAGAGGGCACAGCTGAGGGCCACCAGCAGTCCCGCGCCGGAATTGACGCCGATGATATTGGGGGCTGCCAGGGGGTTGGCCAGCACTGTCTGGATGATGGCGCCGGAGACGGCCAGGGCCGCCCCTGCCAGGATCGCGGCAAGGCACCGGGGCAGCCGGAAGTGGAGCACGATGCCAATGGCGCTGTCAGACTGGGAGGCTCCGGTGAGGACCGCCAGGATCTCCCCGGGGGAGAGGGCCACTGCGCCGATGACGGTGTTGGCAAAGACAGACGCCGCCAGCAGCACCCCCAGTGCCAGGCAGAAGGGGAGGGGCCTGCGCAGGTCATGGATAAAGGATCTGGGATAATTTTTCATAAGCTTCCCCCCATCGGGCATTGGGTTTGAGGTTGTAAAGGGCGGGGTCCATCACATGGAAGCGGCCCTCCCGCACCGCCGTCAGGGTCTCCCAGGCGGGGCTTGAGAGGAGGGTCTTATCTAAAAGGGCCTGGGCCTTTGCGACGTCGCTGCCCTGAAAGACCACAAAGATGTGCTCCGGGTCCGCCTGCAAAATGACCTCCATGCTCAGGCTCTCCAAAAGTCCTCCGTCCGCGATGTTCACGCAGCCGAGGTCTGCCAGCATTTCTCCAAGAACACTGTCCTCGCTGTTTTTCACCTTGCAGCTGGAGCCGGTGGAGCGGATGTAAAGCACGCTGGGGGCGGAGCCGTCAGCCCGCTGCCGGGCATCGTCCACCTGGGCCTGGATGTCTGTTCCGTATGTGCGGTAAAATTCCCGGCAGCCGGTGATCTGGGTGCAGATGTCCAGCATATTCAGGTATTCGGGGAAAGAGGACACCGTGAAATAAGCGGTGTTCAACCCCATTTGCTCAAAAGTATCCAGCAGCTCCACCTGGGCGGCGGTATTGCTGCTGGCAATGACCAGGTCCGGCTCCGCCGCCAGCAGCAGCTCCAGATTCGGCGTTTTTACGCCGCCAAGGTCCACCACGTCCTCGTCCAGCCCCAGGTCAAAAGAGGTCCAGGCGTCGTTGGCGGCGGCCGCCAGACTGTCTTTTCCCCCGGCCAGGCACCAGATGTCGGCAAAGCTGCCGATGAGGACGGCCACCCGCTCCGGGCGGTCCACCGTCACCTCCCGGCCAAGGCTGTCGGTAAAGGTCACTGCCGTTTCACTGGGGGACGGCGCCGCCACCGGGGGGACGGAGGCGGCGCAGCCGGTGAGGAGCAGCGCCATACAAATTGTCGGTAAAAGTAGTTTTTTCATAAAGAACCCTCCTGTGCTGCCTTTATTCAACCACACGAAAGTCCCTGTGAAAAGAAGAAAAAACGGACGGCGGGGGAGAACTTCCCATTTGCGTGACCTGTGTCACGCCGCCCGCTTCCAATACGAGAAAGGAGAACCCATCATGGATAGACCCACACCCTTGATGCTCAAAGAGATCATCCTCTTCCGCGGCCTTTCAGAGGCGGAGCTGGAACGGCTTGCCGCCGATATGTGGATCGAGAACCGCCGCAAAGGCGAGCTGCTCTCAGCGGGCAGTCCCTTTGTTGGTACTGCCTGGTTTGTGTTCCGGGGCATCGTGGAGCTGTATACCATCACCCGGCAGGGAGGGCGGAAGATCCTATTCTTCCAGGGACCGGGACGGCTTTTGAACATGAATGTCACAGGCAGCAGCGCTGATAAGCACCTTGGCCGGGCAGCGGCAGACACCATGCTCCTTTGCATGGACCGGGATATCCTGGCCCGCCATGTGCTGGCAAGCCCCATCCTCATCCAGACACTCTTCGCCCACTATGAAACAAAGCTTTGGCGCTTGAGTCACCAGCTGAAAAATACCGCCGGCAGCGTCTATATCGAACGGAAATTCTCCGCAAAGCTCTTGAAACTCGCTGCGGATTTCGGAAAATCCTGGGAAGAGGGAACCGTCATCACCTTTGACCTAACCATCACCCAGATGGCGGATTATATCGGCGTTCCCCGAGAGTCTGCCTCCCGAGCCTGCCGCAAGCTCCAGGAGCTGGGGCTGGTGCGCTATGAAAACCGCCGCTTTTACATCCCGGATATAAAAAAGCTTTCGGATTTTCGCCGAGAAGTCAAATCATAGAGAAAGGGCATACAAGATGATTCGCATACAGATCTTGCTGGAAAATACCACCTGCAGGGAGGATATTACCTGCCGTCATGGACTGTCTCTCTATGTGGAGACCCCGAATCATAAGCTCCTTTTCGATGTGGGGCCGGACGATACTTTTATAAAAAATGCCGCTGCTCTGGGGGTGGACATTTCGGCGGTGGATACCGTTGTCCTCTCCCACGGACACGCTGACCACGGCGGGGGCATAGATGCCTTCTTCCAGGCCAACCGCCAGGCGCCCCTCTATCTCCGCCCTTCCGCCCTGGAGCCCTATTACACCGTGGCCGGGGTGAAGGCCCCCCGGTATATCGGCCTTCCGCCCATTCCCCCGGAGCATACCGGTCGCCTGCGGTTCACAGCGGGAGAGGTGCGTATCGACGGTGAGCTGCTGCTCTTTTCTGATGTGCCCAACCAAGGGGCCCCTCTCTTTGCCAATCAGCGGCTGCGCCGCCGGGAGGGGGAGGAGTATCCTCAAGATGATTTCCGCCACGAGCAGCATCTTCTTCTCACTGTAGAAGACCGGGCTATTTTGCTGGCAGGCTGCGCCCATTGCGGCATCGTTTCTATTATGGAACGCTGCGAAGGGCTGCTGGGCCGCGGGCCGGACGCGGTGGTGGGAGGATTCCACCTCTTTTCCCACGGCTCGGGGCAGACGGAGCCGGAGGAGCATATTCTGGCGATCGGTGAGCAGCTCCGCCGTTGGCCCACGGTCTACTATACCGGCCACTGCACCGGGCCTGATGCCTACACACAGCTGAAAAAGCTCCTGGGCAGTCAGATCCTGCCGGTGCAAAGCGGCGGGGAGTTAAAGTTTTGTTAAAGGAAAAACCCGGGACTGGAAACCGGAAACGTTTCCAGTCCTGGGTTTTTGTGTAAAATGCAAAAATAATTGCGCGGAATTTAGATAAAATTCGTTTTTCGATAACCTGTGGGTTATTGATACTATCAGTTTTTTGCATTTCACATTTTACGCTTTTTTCGGTAAACTTGTAGAAAATAGATGAATGGCTTGGAGATTTCTGAAAGAAAAATTGACAAGCCGGACAATGCCGGGAGCCTTTCACTTCATGACCCCATGACGGTCAGTCTGAAGATGGGGAAATATTTCAAAATTTGTGGATTTTTGCAGAGAAACAAGGGATTGGAGGCAAATTTATGGATATTCAAAAAATGCTGCAGCAGATCGCACAGGATGAGCAGGATGTGGTTATGACCAGTTTCAACGCGGAAAATGCCTGGGAGCTTGGTTGCCTGATGGTGCAGCGGGCGAAGGAGCAAGGTGTAAAGTTGACGATCTCCATTGATGTCAACGGGCAGAAGCTGTTCTATTACGCCTTTGACGGCACCCATCTCAACAATGAATCCGCCGTTGCCAGAAAGAGCCGGGTGGCCCATGTGTTCCGCTGCTGCTCCATGCGGGTGTTTTTAGAACTGCAGGCCTCTGGCGGCTCCATTGCTGACCGCGGCCGGGACCCCAAGGATCATTTGGCCATGGGCGGCGCGGTGCCCATCCGCTTGAAGGACAGCGGCATGATCGGCACGGTCTGTGTTTCCGGCCTGGCCCATCCCGATGACCACCGTTTTGTGATCGACGCAATGAAGGCGTATTTGGACCGCTGAAAAAGAAGAGGAGGAGATACTATGGTAGCAAATTTAGTTCTTTGTGTCTGCATGTGGGCGCTCTCCGGCGTGATCGTCTACCAGACCTCCGGCTATCCCGATTACAGCAACATGGCGATCATCGGTCCTGAGGTCATCCCCAACATTCTCGCCGGGCTGATCGCCGTCTTTGCCGCGGTCATCGCGCTGAACGAAGGATTCAAATGCGTGAAAAACAAGGAGTATTTCAAGGAGCAGACCGCTGACGCCAGAAAGGTGGCCTCCGATCTGAAAGGCAACAAACCGGGCATCATCCGTACTGTCGCCATCCTCTTGCTGATGGTGGTCTACGCTTTGGCGCTGGATACCGTGGGATTTGAGATCTGCACCGCCGTGTTCCTGGTGGCCTCCATGCTTCTCAGCGGCATCCGCAATCCCAAGGTGCTGATCCTGGTCCCTGTGGGTACGATCGTCGTGGTTTATATCTGCTTTGTTTATGCGCTGCGTGTCAGCGTTCCCATGCTGTTCCTGTAAAAGAAAAGGAGGATCGCTGATATGTCTGGAATTTTAGAGCTTCTTACTCTCAGCACTATACTGTTTACGGTGTTCGGCACTTTCGTGGGTATTCTTGTTGGCGCCATTCCCGGCCTCACCGCTACCATGGCCATCGCTGTTTTGACCTCCCTGACCTTCGGCATGGAACCCATTGATGCCATTGCCATGATGCTGGGCACCTTCGTCGGCGGCGTTTACGGCGGCTCCATCGCGGCCATCCTGATGAAAGTCCCCGGCACTTCCTCCGCTGTGATGACCTCTTTGGATGGCTACCCCATGAGCCAGAGGGGCGAGGCAGGCAAGGCCATCGGTATCTCCACTTGCTCCTCCTTTATTGGCGGTGTATTCAGCTGCATCGTGCTGGTGTTTGGCTGCACTGCCATTGCAAAGGTGGCCGGGCGCTTCGGCTATCCCGAGTATTTTGTTCTTTGTATCTTCGGCCTGGTGGTCATCGCCAGCGCCTGCGCCGATTCTCTTATCAAGGGTCTGCTGGCCGCAGCCCTGGGCGTTCTTACCACCTGCGTGGGCATGGACAGCCTGACCGGCCTTACCCGCTTTACCTTTGGAAATCGACAGCTGATGTCCGGCATTGATATGGTATCCATGCTGATTGGTATGTTTGGTGTATCCGAGATCATTAAGCAGCTGTTCAATCTGCGTACTTATAAGCGCCAGAAGCAGACTATCGGCAAGATCTTCCCGGGCTGGAAGTGCCTGTGGGATATGAAAAGTACGCTCTTTCGAAGTGCCATCATCGGCACCGGTATCGGCGCCATGCCCGGTGCAGGCGGTCCTATCGCGGCTTTCGTTGCCTACAACGCTGAAAAAAGCTCCTCTGATCATCCAGAGGACTTCGGTACCGGTATTCCTGAAGGCATTGCCGCTCCCGAGTGTGCCAACAATGCTACGGTTGGCGGTGCGCTGATCCCCATGCTGGCCCTGGGTGTTCCCGGTGACGGCTGTACCGCCATCATCATGTCCACCTTCGCCATCCATGGCCTGCGCCTTGGTCCCAATATTTTTGTGGAGCAGGCGGATGTCGTTCACGCTGTTTATATCTATACCATTATCGCAAACTTCGTGATGCTCTTCATGGGCCTTTTTATGGCACGGTTTTTTGCTAAACTCCTGGATCTGGATAAGAAGATGCTCCTGCCCCTGATCCTCATGGTCTGCATGATCGGTTCCTACGCCTCCAGCAATAAGGCCTTCAACATCGGCGTTATGCTGGTGTGCGGTGTCATCGGCTTTCTGCTGGACTATGTGGGCGTTTCCACCTCCGCGTTGATCTTGGGCAATGTCCTCGGCGGCTTACTGGAGACCAATCTGCGCCAGTCCATGATCCTCTCCAAGGGCGACCCCATGATTTTCTTCCAGCGCCCCATCTGCATCTTCTTCTGGCTGCTGACCATCGTGATGGTGGGCTGGCCCTATTTTAAGAAGCTGCTGGTCAAGCGCAAGGCAAAAAAGACGGAAGCTTAACAGGTTGTCAATACTTTTTGATCCAAAAAGTATTAACATAACAAAGACGGTTCAAACAAACATAAAAAATGAAAAATGGAGGAGCGAACATGAAAAAGGTACTTGCATTCATCATGGCAGCAGCTATGACTTTGTCCCTGGCCGCCTGCGGCGCAAAGGAAGAGACTCCTGCAGCCCCTGCTGCCCCTGCCGCTTCCGCAGAGAAGCCCGCCACCGATTTCCCCAAGGATGATATCACCATGATCATTCCCCAGGGCCTGGGCGGCGGCTCCGACCTGATCGCCCGTACCATCGCCACTGAGATGGAGAAGGTTCTTGGCGTCAGCGTCATCTGCAAGAATGTGGACGGCGGCTCTACCTCCATCGGCCTGCAGGAGCTTTATGACTCCAAGCCCGATGGCTACACCATCGCCATGACCATGACTAACCTGGCTACCCTCAGCACTCTGGGCTACTCCGAGCTGACCCGCGATGACTTTACCTCTCTGGGCGCCGTCAACTATGACGCGGCCTGCATCATGATCCGTACCGACGAGACCCGCTATACTGATCTTCCCAGCCTGGTGGAGTACTCCAAGGCCATCCCGGCGAGCTGAACTGGGGCACCGGCGCTGCCGGCGGTATGTGGCACCTGGCCATCCTGAACCTGTTTAATGCTGCCAGCATCACCGGCAATGTGGTCCCCAACTCCGGCGGCGGCACCGGCGTTAGCCTGGCCCTGGCCAATGGCGACATCGATGTTGCTGTGTTCTCCCCCGTTGACTGCATGCCTCAGATCGACGCTGACCAGATCGTCCCCATCGTTTCTATGACCGAGGAGCGTATGGCGTCCCTGCCTGAGGTCGCCACCGCCAAGGAAAACGGCTATGATGTGATCACCATGTCCACCCGCGGCTACCTGGCTCCCAAGGATACTCCCGCTGAGGTCGTTGCCGTTCTCGAGGACGCCATCAAGCAGGCCTGCGAGAGCCAGACCTTCACCGATTTTATCGCTACTATGCAGTCCAACGTGTTCTATCTGAACGCTGCTGACTACTATGACTTCATGACCGAGGAAGTTGGCATCTATGTGCCTCTGCTGGAGCAGGCCGGCCTTGCCAAGTAAAGGTTTTCTGCCCCTGTCACAACTTTTCAAACCGTTTGAATTCGTCTAAGGAAAGACCCGGATGCCCCTTCGGGCATCCGGGAGCTTCCCGTTCTGACGATAACACTTTTTACATAGGAGGATAAGCAAATGGAATTTTTCCAGTATATCAACGGTGAACTGGTAAAGGGCGAGGGCGTTGTCCGCAGCGTTTATGCCCCTGGTACCGGAGAGGTGATCGTGGACCTTCCCGGCGCCAGTAAAGAGCAGACCCTGGCCGCGCTGGACGCTGCCCAGGCCGCTTTCCCTGTGTGGTCCCATATGTCCCTCACCGAGCGGGGCGGCTGGATCAACAAGCTCCGCGCCGCTCTGCTGGCAAACCAGAAGGAGATCGTGGACCTGCTGGCTCTGGAGACCGGCAAGCCTGCCAACGCCGCGGGCCGGGGCTTCAACGTGCTGTGTGATGCGCTGACCTTCTATTATGAAGAGGCCCGCCGGGTCTATGGCCGCGTCACTCCCGACTATAACAGCGATTACAAAACCTATCACCTCACCCAGTACCAGCCCAAGGGCGTTGTGGTGGGCCATCTGGCCTGGAATATGCCCATGCTGAATATGGGCGGCAAGCTGGGGCCTGCCCTGGCCTCCGGCTGCACCTGTGTGCTCAAGCCCGCCTCCTTTACGCCCCTCTCTGCTCTGAAGGTGGGTGAGGTCATGCAGTCTATCGGCTTCCCCACAGGCGTTGTGAACATTGTCAGCGGCCGGGTCCAGGATGTTGCTGAGGTCCTGAACCAAAGCCCGATCCCCAAGATGATCACTCTCATTGGCTCCTCCGATACCGGCATGGATGTCATCCGCGCCTCCGCTACCAGCTTGAAGACCCATTCCCTGGAGCTGGGCGGCAATGCCCCTGCCATCGTCACCGAAAACTGCGACCTGGAAGCCGCCGCCAATTTCATCGCCGGAAATAAGATGAACAACGCCGGCCAGCTGTGCACCTGTGTCAACCGCGCCCTGGTCCATGAATCTGTGGCGGAGAAGTTTGTTGAGTTGGTAAAGGCCCGGTTTGAAAGCTGCAAGGTGGGCTGGCCCGATGCGGATATGGGTCCCATGATCTCTGAAGGCGAGCGGGAGCGTGTGCTGAGTCTTATCGACGATGCGGTGAAAAGCGGCGCGACCCTTGTGTGCGGTGGTCAGGTGCCCGAAAGCAAGGGCTATTTCCTCACTCCGGCCCTGCTCACCAACTGCCGCAACGACATGGCCCTTTGCTCCAAGGAGATCTTTGGACCTGTCCTGCCCGTCATCACCTATAAGACCCTGGATGAAGCCATCGCCATTGCCAATGACACCGATTACGGCCTTTCCGCTTACGCCTACACCAAGGACCTTAACGCCGCCTTCCGCTTCTACAAGGAGCTGGAAGTGGGCGAGGTGTTCATCAACGTTTGGGGCGGCGGCTCTCCGCTGCCTTATCCTCACGCGGGCGCGAAGAAAAGCGGCATCGGCGCTGACTTCTCCACAGACTCTCTCATGGAATATTTCCATGTTAAGCGTGTGTGCATGACCTATTGATCGATATACCGAAAGAGGGCATCCCGATACGGGATGCCCTCTTTCGGTATAAAGAAAACCACGCAGGAATATTTATTGCAAAAAAAATGAAATCCAAATTATGTTGTGTATGGAGTCCACCACGGTCACCGTGACATACTTCAGAGAACGGTCTTCCTGCGCCAGAACAAGGGCATCGATCCACTGGGAGAAGTAGGGGTTGTTGACCTTAGCAGGAGCGGTGGAAGCGTCGGTGCCGCCGATGGCCGTGTTGGTGCTGCCTTCGTTGGGAGTAATGCTGGAGCAGGCTGTCGTTGCCAGCAACATGACTGCCGACAGCGCCATGGCGAGGATTCTCGTACTGGTTTTTTTCATCTTGTCAGATACTCCTTTCAGGTTTTCTCCATAATATTGCTGTGGTATTGCACGGCGTAAGGGGTTTCCCCCTTACGCCATCACGCCGCGGAGGACGGTGGTCTTGGCCTCGGAGAACTCTTCCAGCGTGTGCAGCGCGCCCTCACGGCCGACGCCGGACATCTTGTAACCGCCGAAGCCGTGGTAGCTCGTGCGGTAGTCGCCCGTGCCGTTGATGACGCAGGTGCCCGACTGGATCGCGCGGGCTGCCTTCATCGCCGTAGCGATGTCGCCGGTCATCACGCCTGCGGAGAGACCGTAGGTCGTGTTGTTGGCAATGGCCATGGCCTCGTCGAAGGTGTCAAAGCCGATGACCGGGAATACAGGTCCAAAGACCTCCATGCTCTGCGCGATGTCCATCTCGGGCGTCACGTCGACGAGCACGGTGGGCTCTACGATGGTCTCGGCGGTGCGCTTGCCGCCGTAAACGCAACGCGCGCCCTGGGCGACAGTCATCTCAATCTGCTGCGCGACCTTGGTCGCGGCGGCGGGATTGATAAGGCAGCTGAACACGGTCGTCTCGTCGAGTGGGTCGCCGCACTTGATGGCCTTGAGCCCTTCGATGAGCTTTTCGGTGAAAGCTTCCTTCACGCTGTTCTGAACGATGAAGCGCTTGCTGGCCGAACAGATCTGACCGGCGTTGTAGATGCGCCCGCCGATGGCCTCGGCCACAGCCTTGTCAAGATCGCAGTCTTCAAAGACGACGAAGGGATCGTTGCCGCCGAGCTCAAGCAGGACGCGCTGCAGGTGGCGGCTAGCGTCGGTCTGGAGCTTCACGCCGACGGCGGTGCTGCCGGTCAGGCTGATGGCGGCGACATGCTCGTTTTCGGTGATCCACTTGCCGACCTTGCTGCCGCTACCGGTGATAACCTGCACGGTGTTGGCCGGCATACCGGCCTCGAGCATGAGCTGGGCATAGAGGATGATGCTCATCGGCGTATCGGAGGCGGGCTTCATGATGACGCTGTTGCCGGCGCACAGGGCGGGGGCGACCTTGTTCGTCATGGTGGAAACGGGATAGTTGAACGGGGCGACACATACGCACACGCCTAGCGGCTCATAGGAGGTGAAGATGATATCACTCGTGTTGCGGCGCTCGACGTTGTACGGCAGCGTCTCGCCGTACATGGTGGCGGCGTTCATGTAGGCGCGGAAGATCAGGGGCACGCTGCCCACCTCGCCGCGGCACTCGCTGATGGTCTTGCCACCCTCGCGGCTGAGCAGCTGTGCAAGCTCCTCGGCGTGCTCGTCGTAGAGCGCGAGGAACTTATTGATGATGGCGTCGCGTTCGTCGTTGCGCAGCGCGGCCCATTCCTTCTGGCCCTCGACCGCATTGGCGATGGCGAGATCCACGTCCTCCTTCGTCGCGGCAGGCACAGTGCCGATCAGTTCGCCGGTGTAGGGGTTGTAGTTGTTGAGCACAGCGCCGTCAGAAGCGTCCGCGGACTTGCCGCCGATAATCATTTTCCAATCCATAATTTGCCCTTCCTTTCGATCTGTCACGGTAATCAGTTAAGTATTCTGACCAGCTGGTTTTGAAATTTAAAAGCAATGTTCTTGCATCACTGGCCTTCTGGTTTTATTATACCGCTTTACCTTGGGGAAGGTGTCAAGTAAAACTGAATCAATGGGAATTGTGCAAAATGAGCATGAGGAGCGGCCAAAAACGCTGAAAACTGGTGTATGCGTTAATTTTTGCGCGCAAAGACGGCGCTGGAAAACCTTGACGCAGGGGAAAGGTTTTGTGACTGAATGAAAGAAAAACGACCTTTGGATTGCTTCCTGCAAGCAATCCGAAGGCCGCTGAGGAATAGGATCAGAGGATGAGGAATAGGATCAGAGAATATTGATGCGTTTTTCAGTCGGGCAGGGCAACAGGAATCTGCTGCTTGACGAGAATGTTCCGGTTGGAGTAGTTGAAAACGGAGGTTTCGGCAATGACCTGGCCGAGGTACGGTCCCACGATCTGATAGCCGTTTTCCGCAATGTAATCCATCAGAAGCTGCAGCCCAACGCTCTCTGCCGCGTTATCCATCGAGACGTACTGGCGGTACATGCAGGCATAGATGCCGGACTGGAGCGTGGTGCACGGCAGCTCCGGGCGCTCGGCGTCGAGCAGAATACAGGCCCTGCTGCACAAAAACCGCCCCTTTTGCAGGCTCTCGCGCGGAACCATGCAGCCAACCTGGCTGAACAGCGTGAGCGGGATGCCCTCGCTGGTCATCGCCGCGCGGATGCGATCGAGCCCGAGCTTCCAGGGCGAAACCTCGCCGTAGTCGCCGCGGAAGTCGTATTCGTCGATATCGAAGGTGATCGCGCGGCGCTTGGGGATGAACTCGATGAAAACATGGTCGAGCGCGGGCGGGTTGCGCAGGAAGCGGCAGCTGTTGAGCTGGCGCGTGAGCGCCTTGCGCGAGGTGGTGTAGCGCGCGATCTTCTCGTCCAGCTCGTCGATCTGCTCGTTGAGCAGGGCCTCGAAAACGGAGAGATCCTTCGTCTCGAGGATGTTTTCAATGCGCTTGAGCGAAAGACCGACGTTTTTCATCTGCAGGATCATTTCAAGGCGCGGCAGCTGCGAGGTCGAGTAATAGCGGTAGCCTGTGCGCGTGTCGATGTGCTCGGGCACGAGAAGACCGCGCTCGTGGTAGAGCCGCAGCGTGCGCGACGTCACGCCGTACATCTCCGACAGCTCGCCCACGCTGAAGCGGATATCCTGAGAGGGATCAAAACTGAAGTCCATGGCGACTGGCTCCTTTCTTCCGCATGCGTCAGGCCGGATAGGCCGTGCGGATGGCATCGATCAGCCCGGACATCTGGGGCGTGACCCACTTGTTCTTATGGTAAAAGATCTGCTGCCAAAGGCGGATGCTGCAATCCGGCACGTAGAGCACGACGGCCTCACCGCACTTTTCGAGCGGACTGACGACGTAATCCGGCAGCAGTGAAACGCCCAGCCCGATCTTCACGAGCGAGGTGATGGCGGAGGTGCTGTCCACCTCCAGCACGGGGGAGACCTCGATATCTCGCAGTGCGGCGGCCTGCTCGAGCGCCCGGCGGTAGACGCTGTTGCGCTCGGTGAGGATGAGCGGCATCCTGCACACGTCCTCAAAGCGCAGCTCCTCTCCGCTGGCGTAAGGTGAGGAGGCGGCCGCCGTGAAGCAGATGCGCGATTCGCGCGCGTAGGCGCGCACGCAGTCGCGCGCCATGCTCTTTTGCCCCAGCGTGAAGATCACGTCCAGCTCGTTGTGGCGCAGAAGCGAGAACAGCTCCTCGCTCGAGCCAGTCTTGGCCTGGATCGTGATATTGGGGAAGCGCTTGTGATAGTCGGGCAGCAGCGGCAGCAAAATGTGGAAAAAGAGCGATTCAAGGATGCCGATGCGCAGTGTGCCGTGCAGATTCTCCGGCTCGCGCATGGGGATAAGCTTGATCTGCTGGGAGATCGAAACGAGCTGATTGGCGTAGTAGCGGAACTCCTCGCCGCGCGGCGTGAGGGAGATGCGGTTACCCACGCGGTCAAAGAGCTGGTAGCCCAGCTCCGTTTCCAGCTGCTTAATCTGCACCGTGACCGTGGACTGGGAATAGCCGAGGCTGTTTGCTGCATGAGTGAAGTTTTCCTTCTCCGCCGCCTGCAAAAAGGTGACGATATTACGCAATTCCATAACTTTCCTCCCGACCATTATGATTTTCGTTGGCAACAATTTGAACAATTCATTTTACAAAAAATATCCCGTTTTGTATACTTTGTCCAGCATCGATTTTATCGTTGCTTTCACAAAATCATTTCCAGACAAATCATACTGTGGAGGAGTTTACCATGAGCAAGATGGAATATCTGAAGAACCTGCCGGTCGCCGTTCTGGGCGGCGGCGCTGTAGGTAAGACCTGCGCGGCGGATATCAAGCTTGCGGGCCACGAAGTCCGTCTGTACGATGTAATGCCGTTTGCTGAAAAATCCCTCAAGGACCTCGATAAAACCGGAATTCTTTTTGATGGCATCCAGCGCAACCGTGACTGCTTTGAGCGCAGCGGCCGCGCATTCATCGACATCGTAACCACCGACATTGAAAAGGCGATCAAGGGTGCAGGCCATATTGTCGTCTCCTGCGGTTCCTGGGGCCACGAGGCCATGTTCCGCGCCATGATCCCCTACCTGGAGGACGGTCAGGTCGTCAACGTGTTCGCCGATAACTTCGGCTGCCTGCTGCTGCGCCGCCTGATGCGCGAGATGGGCTGCACGAAGAAGGTCATCGTCGGTGGATGGTCCTCCGCACCCTACGGTACGCGCCTTGAGAGCATCGGCAAGTGCGTGTTCCCGCACGTGAGCGCCAAGTACCGCGCCATCACGCTACGCGGCGCGGCCCTGCCCATGACCGACACGGACGATTTCCTCGAGGCTTCGAAGTATCTGCCCTGCATGGATGCCGTCACGAATGGCGACGGTCCCTCCAAGGCCAACACCATCCTTGATGTCGACTTTGCGAATGTCAACCCCGTCATCCATGTTCCCGCCACGATCCTCGGCGTTTCCACGATGGAAAACTGGGGCGTGATCTTCGGTGGCCACGACAAGACCACCTACTCCATGTATTCCCACGGCCTGTGCCCGTCCATCTGCGAGGTGCAGTATCAGTTCTATAACGAAGAGATTGCGCTGGCCGAGGCCATCGGCGTCGGCACGCCGAAGTACAAGAAGGAAATGTTCTTCTCCTGCCGCAGCGTGCTGACGCAGGAGTATATGGGCCTTGACGAAAACGGCAACGACAACGTCGTCTTCCCGCTCGACCAGCCATCCAACGAGGGTAATACCGGCCCGAACAACATCCATCACCGCTACATGACCGAGGATGTTCCCATCGGCTGCAAGGTCTATCACGATCTGGGCGTGGCCTACGGCATCAAGACGCCCATCATTGACTCAATGATCACGCTGGCCGGTGCGATGCACCAGAAGAATTTCTTCGAGGAGAGCCGCTATAACCTTGCCTACCTCGGCATCGACGGCATGAGCAAGGACGAACTCCTCGCCTACCTCAACGACGGCGTGTACGAGCGCTGAGCCGGTAAAACCAATCTACGATCATGAAGCAGTCTCCTTAAAGCAGGAAGATGCAGAGACTCGTCGGAGTCTCTGCATCTTCCGCCTCCTCCCCGGGCCTGCTTTCGACCAATGGAGAAAATGAATATGGAATTTAGAACAGATTATCGAACGGAGCGCTATGCGCTGAAAACTAAATGGGAAGATTTTCCCGTCGCGGTACAGGAGCACGCGGTTATGTGCGGCGTCGATTTGATGACGGCACTGATCCTCGGCAGCTACGGCGAGCAGTTCAAGGCGGGGCAAAAGCTTGCGCAGAGCATGGGGATGCAGGGAGATATCCCCACCGTCGGCTCGGACAAGAAATATAACCTGCTCGGCGCAGCAATCGCCATGGGCCACAGCAGCAACTCCTTTGATATCGATGATGGTCACCGCGCTATCTGCGGGCATCCAGGCACGTCTTTTGTCGCGGGCGTGCTGGCCGCGGCGCTTGAAAAAAATGTCACTTGGCGCGAATACCTGACCACACTTACAGTGTGCTACGAGCTTTCAATCCGCTGGGCGCTCGCCATGCAGGATCACTACAAATTCCTGCACAGCACTGGCGCCTACGGTGCCTTCGGCACGTCGGCAGGCATCGGCCGACTGTACAGCTTTGACGAGAAGCAGCTCAACAACGCGCTTTCCATCGCGGATTTCCACGCGCCGATGACCCCCGTGATGCGCGCGGTGGAGTATCCATCCATGAACAAGGACGGCGTGCCCTTCGGTGCGCTCGTGGGCACGATGGCTGCGCTGGAAACGCTTTGCGGCGAGACCGGACGGACGCACCTGCTTGAGCTGCCCGAGTACGCGAAGTATCTCGATGATCTCGGCAGCAGCTACCACATCATGGAGCTCTATTTCAAGCCTTATACCTGCTGCCGCTGGGCGCATCAGCCTATTCTCGCCTGCCAGACGCTGATGAAGTGCCACGGCTTTGACCATACGAAGGTTGCACACGTGAAGGTCAATACCTTCCGCTCTGCTGCACGACTGAGCAAGATTTGCCCCCACGGCACGGACGAGGCGCAGTATAACATCGCATGGCCGGTCGCGAGCGCACTGGTGTTTGGTGACGTGGGCTTCCAGCAGGTACGCGAGGAGGCACTGAACAATCAGAACGTGCTCGATATGATGGACCGGTTGGAGTTTGCCGTCGATCCGGAGATGGACAAGGAATTCCCCGCCCGTCGTCTTGCCTGGGTAGAGATCACGCTAAAAGACGGTACGGCGTACCGCTCCGACGTGTACGAAGCTCCGGGTGAGCCGGAGGACAAGGAGCTGAATTTAAAATGGATTGGAGAAAAGTTTAAACGTATTACGGCATCAATGCTCACGACAGGAGATCAGGAAAATCTGCTTGCAGTGATGATGACGGGAATGAATATTCCTGTGAGGGAAATTGTTGCAAATATTAACCACAGTTTAAAGAGCTTTATTTGATTACGGTTTCGACAACGGCATATTTGCAAAAGTAGCAAAGTGAAACGGCACATAAGCATCGGACCGGATGTTTTCATATCAGTTCCGATGCTTATGTCCGTAATATTGTCATAGTGATAGCGCCCCCATCCAAAACGCCCCTGTTTCGCCCTATGAGCCGCTGTGTGCGCGGTTAGGGGCTGGGGTGGCGTGTGTACCCGCCGCAACCCATTGAAACGAACGTTGCGGCGTTTGTGTCGGAGGTGTTGCCTGATGTGCTGAAAGCCTTGGAATGACTGCGTTTCTTGCGTTTTTTACAGCTTTTCCGAAGACGAAAAAGAAAGCAGGATAAACGGCTGGCGTCGGAACCGACGCTCTGCCCAATCACTTCTGCCCGCAGTGCGGGCAGTTGACGGGGGTTTCAGCGCAGTCGGTTGTGGCGTCTATTCGGAAGATTTTTTGTACGATTGGCGTCTAACGTCCGTGAAAGGCCGATGAATACAGGCTTTTCGACGGCGTCTTAGCGAGAAAGAAGGCATTTTATGAGTGATAACAAGGATCGCTTGACCTATCGGCCGGAGCCGGAAACCAAGCAAAAAATAGAGCGGTGGTATCAGGAAGATAACTGCCGCAGCAAAAACGAGTTCATCGAAAAGGCGGTGAACTGCTACGCGGATATGCTCGCCGCAGGCGAAAGCACCACGCTGCCCCGTGCGGTGCAGTCTGCCATCGACGCGCGGCTGAAGCTCTTCGAGGATCGCATCGCGTCGCTGCTCTACAAGCAGGCGGTGGAGATGGACATGGCAATGTCCATCCTCCTGCAAAGCCTCAACGTGAGCGAGGAAGTGCTGCGGCAGGAACGAGCCAAGAGCATCGCCGCCGTCAAGCGCACCAACGGTCAACTGCGGTTGGAGCAGAAGCTCCGTGAACTGGAGAGCGAAGCATGGCAAGGCTGATCGTCAAAAGCCCGTACATCAAGTGCGGCGCTGGGCAAAGCACTGGCGGGTACCTCGAGTACATTGCCACGCGGGAGCGGGTGGAGATCATCCCGGATGACCGTCCGCCCACCAACAAGCAGGAGCAGTTCCTCGCAAAACTGGTGAAGGATTTTCCTGATACAAAAGAGTTGATGGAATATGAGGACTACGCGGCGCACCCAACCAAAGCAACCGCGTCCGCGCTCATCACGCTGGCGCTGGAATCGAATTGGGACAGGCTCTCGTCGATGGAGGGCTACGCCAAGTACATCGCCCTGCGGCCCAGGGCGGAACGGCTGGGTGAACACGGTCTCTTCGGTGACGATGATAACGTGGATCTGAACAGAGTCATGGATGAACTGGATCACTACACCGGCAACGTGTGGACGCACATCCTCTCTCTGAAACGAGAGGATGCCGCACGGCTTGGCTACGACAACGCAGCGGCGTGGCGCACATTGCTGCGGGCGCACCGCAACGATATCGCCGCCGCTATGAACATTCCACCAGAGGACTTTCGCTGGTACGCCGCCTTCCATAACGAGGGAAATCATCCCCATGTCCACATGATGGCGTGGTCGGTGAAACTCAATCAGGCGTACCTGTCCAAAGATGGGATACGGCAGATCAAGTCCACGCTCACCAACCAAATTTTCCGACAGGAGCTGCTGCACGTCTATGAGCAGAAAAGCAAATCGCGAGACGAACTGGTGGTGGAAGCGCGGAAAGCCATGCTGGAATTGGCGAAGGCAATGCAGGAGATGACCTGCATCCACCCGGAGGCGGAGCAGATGATCTGGGACCTGTCGCGGCAGCTCGGTCAGGTCGGCGGCAGGAAAAACTATGGCTATCTGCCGAAGCCGATGAAAAAGTTGGTGGACGAGATCGTCGACCAGATGGCGCGGCTACCTACCGTAGATGCGTGCTACCAAACGTGGTGGGAGCTGCAAAGTCAGGTGGAAGATTTCTACTCTGAGAAAGAGCGCCGTCGCCCGCCGCTGTCACAGCAAAAAGAGTTCCGACAAATCAAAAACGCGGTCATCCAGGAGGCGGAGCATCTTCGCATGAACAGAATTTCCTTTGAGGACGAGGAAATGCAGGATAACGGTGAGCAGATCAGCACCTACGCCATGAGCTATGCGTGTCAGGATCTGCAAGGCGTGGCCAACGATGAGAGCTTTCCGTTGGAGGAACGGGACGAAGCGGCAGAGCAACTGGAGCGGTTGGCGGATGCAGGTGACGCCTACGCCCAATACATCATCGGCACGGCGTACCGCGACGGTGGGCTGCTGATACCGGACACGGCCAAAGCGCAAAAACTCTTGGAACGTGCGGCCGAACAGGAAATCGACGCGGCACAGTACGCCCTCGGCAAGTTGTATCTCTCCGATGATGCTGACGTTCACGATCCCGCCAAGGGCATCTATTGGCTGAAACGCTCTGCCGATAACGGCAACGACTACGCCGCCTACCGGCTGGGCAAGGAATATCTCAGCGGCAAAAATACGGTAAAAGATGCCGAAACGGCAGTGTCATATTTGCGGCAGGCCGCGGATAACGGCAGCGCCTACGCCCAGTATCTGTTGGGCAAGCTGACCCTCATGGGCGAGGGCGTTCCCAAGGACCCAGACACCGCCTACGAATGGTTTGCGGCGGCGCGGGATAACGGCCACACCTACGCGGAATTTTTCATGAAACGCATGGAGCGCGGCGAACAGGAGCCGCCCTCCGTCCTGCTGGCCTCCACCCGGCTGCTGCACCACATGAGTAACATCTTCCGGAACAACGCGCCGCGTCCCACCACTCCCACAGGCGTCCAAATCGACCACAAACGGCTACAACGCCTGCGGGAAAAGAAGATGGCAATGGGCCATAAATGGAACGACCACGAGAACGAGCAGAGCCACGGCATGGGCGGTATGAGCGGCATGTAAGAGGCGCATAGTTTGCGCTGCTGGAAACAATAAAAAGATAATTTCAAAAACGGTAGCTTTCCGCGCTAAGTTGTGGTATGTGTGTTTGCTGCCAGGAAAGGAGCTGATTCAATGGCAAAGAAACGCGCTAACGGCGAGGGCAATATCCGCAAGCGGTCAGACGGCCGCTGGGAAGGTCGCTACACCGCAGGATATAACGCAGAAACCGGCAAGCGCATCATCAAAAATGTCCTCGGTAAGACGCAAGCGGAGTGCAAGGCAAAGCTGGCCGCTGCTATGGAGGCCACAAAGGGCGTCGACGTCAGCCGTGCCGACGAATACACCGTGGCCACATGGTTGCGGAGCTGGTACGACATCTACGCCAAGCCAAATGTCCGCGTCGCCACGGCGGATCGCTATCACTTGATGATCGAGCAGTACACCATTCCGCGTATCGGCAATATCAAGCTCACCAAGCTGACCGCCCACGATCTGCAAAAGCTCTACAAGGAGCTGATGGAGAGTGGCCGTACCAACCGCAAAAGCGGTCACGGCAACCCCGGGCTCAGCAGCACCACCGTCCGCAGTCTGCACCTGGTGCTCCACAATGCCCTGAACCGCGCCGTAAAAGAACGCCTGATCCTTCGCAACCCCACCGAGGACTGCATCGCACCGAAGGTGCAAAAAATCGAAATGCAGATTTTGCCGCCAGAGCATATCAAGACCTACCTCGACGCCGCGGACAAGCGGGGGCTGCTCCCCATGTTCTATCTGGAGCTGGTCACGGGACTGCGCAAGGGAGAGATCACGGCGCTTCTCTGGAGCGACCTCGACACCCAAAATAAAACCATCTCCGTCAGCAAGCAGTATGTGAAAAATCCAAACGGAGAACTGACCTTGTCCCGTCCTAAGACGGAAACATCGGTCAGAAAAGTCAGCATTCCACAGGAGGCTGTTGACCTGCTGGTTGCCGAACACAAAAAGCATCCCGACAACCCGTATATGTTCCCGTCACCGGCGACAGGGGAGATGTACTACCCCGATTCCGTCGTAAACCTGCACAAGAAGATACTGAAAGACGCCGGGCTGCCGCACATACGCTTTCACGATCTCAGACACACATTTGCCACGTTAGCCCTGCAAAACGGCGTGGACGTCAAAACCGTCAGCAGCATGCTGGGCCACTACGATGCGGGGTTCACTCTCCGCACCTACACCCACGCCACCCGTCAAAAGCAGGACGAAGCCGCACAGACCATGGGCAGCTTCATGGCACAGGTGATGTGAGCTGATCAAACTGCACCACAATAACAAACTAGAGCTCCTGCCCATGGGGCAGGAGCTCTAGTTTACTCATTTCACCGCATCCAGAGTGTCATGGCTACCAACAGGACGCCTAGAAAACCGAAGCTGATGGCGGAGAACAGCACCATGAACCGCCCCGTCTGCCCCTTGACATGCTTTGTGTATTCCCGGAAAGTGATCAGGCTGGCCAGTGACGCCACCAGCGTCCCCGCGCCGCCGATATTCACGCCCACCAACAGTCCTCGATAGTCGTCGGTGAACCGGCTCAGCAGGATGGCTGCCGGTACGTTGCTGATGACCTGACTGGTCAGTGCCGCCACCGGCATGGCCCCGTGGGTGAGCAGCTTCCGGAACAGCTCACGCACCGGCTCAATCCGCGCCATGTTGCCCGAAAAGGTAAAAAACGCCGCAAATGTCACCAGCAGTCCCCAGTCCACGCCCAGCAGCGCACGGCGATCCAGCACCAGCAGAGCCATCACGATAACGAGCAGTCCCAGCCAGTAGGGGATTCCCCGCAGCACCATAGCCACCGCCACGCAGAACAGTACGCCGTATACCGCAGTACGACGCTTGTCCGGCAGTGTCGCCTGCCGGGGGACAGTCAGCCCTTCACGGGGCAGAAACAGACAGCACAGCAGGATCAGCGCCGTGGACAGCAGGAACGGCGGCAACATAATGGACAGGAATTCCCCGTTAGGGATGTTGTAGTGGTTGAACAGATACAGGTTCTGGGGATTGCCGAAGGGCGTCAGCATACCGCCCAGATTGGCGGCGCAGTTTTGCAGGATGAACGTCAGCGCCGTCCATTTCGTCTGGCCGGTGCGCTCCAGCACAAACCAGCTGAGGGGCAGGAACGTCAGCAGTGCTGTGTCGTTGGTCAGCAGCATGGAGCCCACCAGCGTGATACCTACCAGCGCCGTCACCGCGCCGCGGGTGGTGTGGAACACCTGCACCAGCCTCTGCGCCAGCAGAGGAAACAGTCCCACGCGGCGCAGCGCACCCACCACCGCCAGCACGCACAGCAGGCAGGATAGCGTTTTCACATCGTAGTAGCCAAGATAGGCCGCGTCAGGCGGCACGAACACCGCCGTCACCGCCGCGGCCAGCACCGCAATCACCGGCATGGCGTTGGCCTTACACCATCGTAACAGCTTCATAAATACCTCGCACAGCCTCGTAAGAGGCAGAAAGAATCAACGACAGGTACTGTAGCATATCCTGCCGCAAAATACAAGAACGCAGCGAAACAAAGAAAAGGCCTTTCAGAATAACAGCTTTCCCGTCCGCTCCTCTTTCAACCTTTCCGCGCATTTCCGCGTGTGGGTCACGGTGTGGGTCAGGCGGTTGACCCGCATTTTGACCCACACCTAAAAGTGTATTTTGCAACAAAAAAGCACCGAAAACCGAAGTTTTCGATGCTTTTTGGAGCTGCTGGGCGGATTCGAACCGCCGACCTCATCCTTACCAAGGATGCGCTCTACCGACTGAGCTACAGCAGCATATGGCGACCAAGATGGGGCTCGAACCCACGACCTCCAGCGTGACAGGCTGGCGTTCTAACCAACTGAACTACTTGGCCTGATCTCGCTCGTAGGAATCAAGCTTCTTTATTATAGCAAGCGCAGGCGGGTTTGTCAACACTCTTTTCCAAAAAAATGCCGGGAACGGGAGAAAAGCAGGAGGGTTGTTCCCATGGGGAGCGGATTGGCGGCCAGAACATAAAAGTATACATTTTGCATAGAAAATTACATAATTATCATGAAAATAAACAGTTATTGCCATGGAAATTCGCTATAAAGCAGGTAAAATTTCTTGACAGAGGGAGGGAGGTGTGATACTCTATGGGCGTAGGCCGCTCTAAAGGCGGAAAACCGAAGGGAACAAAGGAGCGTGACCACCTATGCAAAGAAAGTCTAAGTATCTTTGGGCTGCATTGGCAGCCTCTCTGTGCCTGATCATGGCTCTGCTGGTGATGCTGGGCATGAGCCTGCGGCGCCAGCCGCTGACGGGCACCTACCTCTGCGAGGGGCTGAGCCCCGGAGCCGGTACCTATCTGGTGTTTGGCGAGAAGGGAGACTACACCCTGTACCGGCAGTCCGGCGTGCTGTCCGCCGGGACGTATGCCGAGGACGCCAACGGCGTCTATGTGCTGAAGGGGGAGGGACTGACAGTCCCGTATGTGACCTACGACGGGAAGGACAGCGTGCATTTCTTCTCCGTGCCGGACACCTACACCTATCAGCGCATCAGCGATATCCCCACATATATCAACGTGGAAAAGCCGTAAAATGAATGACCGGGGGCCTTCCGTAAGGAGGGCCTCCGGTTTTTGCGGGATGAGGAAGGAGCGCCTGAAGCCCTGCGGCCTCAGGCACTCCTGAAAGCTTGCGGTGCGGGTCAGCACTCCAGCCGGTCAGCAGCGGCGGAGAGCCAGGAGCCTTGGAAGTCCTCGATGCGCCCGGCGTCCACCAGAGCCGCCAGCGCCGGGTCGATGGGCATCTGAGCCAACAGGGGCAGGCCATAGCGGTCGGCGGCCTCCTGCGTCTTGCCCTCACCGAAGAGGTAGATCTTCCTGCCGCAGTCGGGACAGGCCAGATAGCTCATATTCTCCACCAGGCCGACGATGGGGATGTTCATCATCTGCGCCATCTTCACGGCCTTCTGCACCACCATGG
>ERZ825137.1195-NODE-1195-length-34266-cov-4.092105_pt1 | contig 34266 bp, 30 predicted proteins | sample MGYA00519873_ERZ825137 | MGnify/ENA primary metagenome ERZ825137 (study PRJEB31778, sample SAMEA3449190) | human gut metagenome | biome: human gut; feature: human-associated habitat; material: faeces | place: United Kingdom | collected 2010/2012 ...
CAATCGCTCCATGTTCCGGGAAAAACGCCGCTGTAAAAAATGCATAGATCGGAAGTTTTGCTGAACAACTCATAAACGGAGTCAGCATAATCGTCATTTTACGATCACGCTCTGAAGAAAGTGTCCGGCTCGCCATAACTCCCGGTACTGTACATCCAAATCCGATCAGCATCGGTACAATACTTCTTCCGGAAAGACCAATCTTTCGCAAAAGTTTATCCATAATAAACGCAACCCTTGCCATATATCCACTGTCCTCCAGCATCGAAAGGAAAAAGAACAGTGTAACAATGATCGGCAGGAAACTCAGCACGCTTCCAACCCCCTGAAAGATTCCATCTACAATCAGTGACTTTAATACGCCATTGACTCCTGCCGCATCCAGTGCCTGACTGCAGGCTACAATCACCTGGTCAATTCCCTGTTGCAGAAGATCCTGCAAAAATGCTCCGATCACATTAAATGTGAGCCAGAATACCAGTCCCATAATTGCGATAAATGCCGGAATCCCGGTATATTTTCCTGTCAGAACCTGATCAATCTTCCTGCTCCGCACCCGCTCCCTGCTCTCATGTGGCTTTAAGACCGTATCTTCACAGGCACGCTGGATATAGTTAAAACGCATTCCCGCTACTGCCGATGAACGGTCTACCTTGCATTCTTCTTCCATCTGCAGATTGATATGTTCCAGAAGTTCCTTTTCATTCTGGCTCAGCTTTAATTTTTCCAGGACAAGCTCATCATTCTCTGCCAGTTTGCTTGCTGCAAATCTGACCGGGATCCCTGCTTCCTTTGCATGATCTTCAATCAGATGCATGATCGCATGAATGCATCTGTGAACCGCACTTTCCTGACCTTCAGCAGAGCAAAAATCCACTTCCTCCGGTGCTTCCTGATATTTTGCGACATGCAGTGCATGTTCTACCAGTTCCGCAATTCCTTCTCCCTTTGCTGCCGAGATTGGTACAACCGGTACTCCGAGAAATGCTTCCAGCTCATTCACACGCACAGAACCTCCGTTCACACGCATCTCATCCATCATATTCAGCGCAACAACCATTGGGATCTCAAGTTCCATAAGCTGCATCGTCAGATACATATTCCGTTCAATATTGGTTGCATCTACAATATTGATGATTCCTTTCGGTTTATCCTGAAGCAGAAATTCTCTTGTAACAATTTCCTCACTGCTATACGGAGACATAGAATAAATTCCCGGAAGATCGGTAATACGGGTATTGGGATGTTCCTTGATCACACCGTCTTTTCTGTCAACCGTAACACCTGGGAAATTTCCCACATGCTGATTCGATCCGGTCAGCTGGTTGAACAGCGTTGTTTTTCCACAATTCTGATTTCCAACCAATGCAAACGTAAGTGTCGTATTCTCCGGTAACGGATGCTCTGTTTTCTTCTCATGAAAAATGCCTGCTTCTCCATACCCCGGATGCTGTGCATCTCCTAACGGTTGTCTGCCTTCCTTCTTCTTATAATGCGGCTCATGGGCCGGCGTAATTTCAATCTGTCCGGCATCCTCCAGACGGATCGTAAGTTCATAACCATGGATTCTGATCTCAACCGGATCCCCCATCGGCGCATACTTTACAATCGTTACTTCTGTTCCCTGGATCAATCCCATATCCAGAAAATGCTGCCTGAGTGCACCATTTCCTCCTACGGAAAGAATCGTAGCTGTCTTTCCGACTTGTAATTCTTTTAATGTCATTCCTCTATCTGTCTCCTTTGGCAAAACCATTTATTGATAATTTATATCATTATCATATCAGTCCTGTAGGTAGTCATTCAAGAATAACATTCGTTTTTTCTAACTAATTTCATCGTCTGCAAATTGTTTTATTCCGTATCCTCTCTAAACCGGTACCCTACTCCGATTTCTGTCAGAATAAATCTGCAATTTCCGGGATCCTTTTCTATCTTCCTTCGCAGTGCTGCCATAAATACCCTCAGGTTGGCTGCTTCTACTCCCTGTGCACTGCCCCAGATCTGGCTGAGAATATAATTATGTGTCAGTACCTTTCCCCTGTTGTCGATCAATAGTTTCAAAATTTTATATTCCATCGGAGTCAGATGAACTTCTTTCCCATCTATCGATACCTGATGTTTTTCCCAGTCCACCTTCAGATAATCACACTGAAAGATTTTTTCTTTCTTTTCTTCCGGAATCTGGTTACTCTTTCTGAGCGCCACACGGATTCTGGCAAGCAGTTCGCCCATATAAAACGGTTTTGTCACATAATCATCTGCCCCCAGATCCAGTGCCTGTATTTTTTCTTCCTCTTCCTGTCTTGCACTGACCACAATGATCGGTATCTTCGAGATTTCTCTTACATTTTTTATAATCTCAATCCCGTCACCATCCGGAAGTCCAAGATCCAGAATGATCATATCTGGTCTGTTTGCATAGAACAGTGCATTTGCTTCTCCACATGTCTTCGCAATCACATAATCATAGTCTTCTTTCTTAAGACTCATCGAGATAAAGTTAATAATATATTTATCGTCTTCCACAATTAAAATTTTATGCTTATCTGCCATCTGTACTTACCTGCCTTGCCTCCAACCAGAACATGAACCTTGCTCCGCCTTCTTTTCTGTTCTCTGCACAAATATTTCCACCATGTGCATTTACTACCGCTTTACATATAGCCAATCCCAGTCCGATTCCTCTTTGTCTGTCCCCTTTTTCGTCTGACCTTGTAACAAATTCGTCAAAAATATTTTCTTTCAGATCTTCCTGAATCCCGTCTCCGTCATCTTCTACACTGATCCACACTTTCCCTGCATCATATCTGGCTTCTATACAGATCCATCCATTTTCCCCTGTATGCTTCATCGCATTATCCAGAAGATTGACCAGCACCTGGACCATCAGTTTTCCATCTACATTTACAACAATCAGCTCCGACGGAAGTTTAATTTCAAACCTCCTCTTTTCCCGGAGTCCTATGATATGTGATACGGCTTCATAGATCAGATCATCCACTACTTCCTGGTTTTTCCGGATCTCAAATTCTTCACTTTCCAGCTTTGTCATATTCAAAATATTTTCCATCAGGCGCATCAGCCATACAGACTGCTCCTGTATCTCTCCTGCCAGTTCCTTTCTGACTCCGGCATCCAACTCATCCGCCTCTTTTAAGAGTCCTGCAGCTCCCATAATTCCGGTCAAAGGTGTCCTGAAATCATGGGATATACTTCTCAGCATATTGCTTTTCAGCTTTTCTCTTTCCATCTGTGCCCTTGTTTCCTCTGCAATACGCACCTGATTATGAAATCGTACCATAATACTTGCGGAAATGAATCCTGTGATAAGGAAAAATACCAGACGTACCACATCATTCTGATCCGTCATCGCAAATGTATGCACCGGCACTGTAAAAAAATAATTAAACAGCAGCACACTGCATACAGAAGCCATCATTCCATACAGATAACCGGTAGTTGTAACTGTTATGACCAGTACACCCACAATATAGATCATCAGAATATTTTCTTTTCGAATTCCATAACTCTGGAGAAAAAAAGACAAAAATGTTGCAACCGCCATGATCGCAATCGACTGCACCATATATTTTACTCTCTTTTTTGTCATTTTCTTTCCCCCATCATTCATCATTTTATACTTGCAAGCAGACGGTCAATATCCTTTGTAAGACCTACTACAAGCAGATGATCCTTCTCATGCATCACATAATCCGCTCTCGGAAGGACCACCACCTCTGTATTTTTCTTTATTCCAAATACATTTATATGATAGTTTGCCCTTATATCCGCTTCTTCTATCGTCCGCCCGATCCATGCAGCCTTCGGCTGGATTTCAAAAATCGAATAATCCTTACTGAGTTCAAAATAGTCAAAAACATGATTTGCACTGTATTTTACAGCCAGTCGCTCTGCAATATCCCGATCCGGATAAAAGACTTCATCCGCTCCGTTTCTCAATAAGAATTTTGCATGAATATCCCTGTTTGCCTTACTGACAACATGTTTGGCTCCAAGCTCTTTTACCAGGCTTGTTATCTCCAGACTGCTCTGGAAATTTGATCCGATGCACACAAAGCAAAGATCGAAATTTCCTACTCCAAGACTTCTTAATACTTCTTCATTTGTACAGTCCCCTACCCGTACTGCTGTTGCGTATTCCAACAAATCCGGTGTCTTTTTTTCATCTTTATCGATGACCATTACCTCATTTCCCCGATTTGCCATATCCATACACAGATGATGGCCAAATCTTCCAAGTCCAATAATCAATACTGATTTCATTTTTCTACTCCTTATTCTATCCTATCGTAATTTCTTCTACCGGTTTCCGGATCGGTGCTTCATGTCTGTGCCCTTTCAATGAAAGCGCAAATGTCAGACTTCCTATTCTTCCGCAAAACATCAGAAATACCAGCATCATTCTTGATGCCATGCATACATCTCTTGTGATTCCCGCAGACATTCCCACTGTTCCCATTGCAGAAAAGACTTCAAACATCACATCCGCCAAAGAAAACGGCTGCATAATTTCCATGAAGATCGTTCCTGTTAGTATAAGGAACAAATTCGTACACATTACAACACTGGCCTTTCTGATCGCAGTTTCATCCAGTCTTCTGTTAAATACATTACAACCGGCTGCTTCCATCAGATTTGCACGCACAAATACAATAAGAACCACTACGGTTGTCGTCTTAATTCCACCTGCTGTAGATCCCGGGCTTCCTCCTATGAACATCAGAATCATAGTAACAAGTTTACTGCCTTCCGTCAACGCTCCTGTATCGGTTGTATTAAATCCTGCCGTTCTGGCTGTCACCGAGTGAAATAAAGAACAGAGTATCTGTTCTTTCACAGGCATCCCTGCCAGTACATTATTTTTTTCCAGTATCAGGAATAAAACTGCTCCTCCTATAATCAGAAAACCTGTTGTTGATAATACAATCTTTGTATGCAGATGATATTTTTTCCATTGAAATTTTTTCACAGACAGATCATCCCACACTAAAAAACCGATTCCACCGATTATAATCAGCAGCATGATCACTGTATTTACCAGCCAGTCATCCGAATATCTGATCAGTGACTGATAGGCACCATTTTCTCCCATAAGGTCAAACCCGGCGTTGCAAAAGGCTGATATAGAATGAAAGATCCCGTACCAGATTCCTCTTCCTATTCCGAATTCCGGAATAAACCGGATCATCAGCAATACAGCTCCAATGCTTTCAAAAAAAAGTGTTCCTTTTATAATCTTCTTCGTAAGCTTTACAATTCCACCAATTTGAATACTATTGATACTCTCCTGCAAAATTCCACGGACTTTAAGCCCTATCTTTCTTCTTAACAGAATCGCCACACAGACACCAATTGTCATAAATCCCATACCGCCGATCTGGATCAGGATCAAAATGATAAGCTGTCCAAAAAAAGACCAGTGCAGATATGTATCCTGTACAACCAGCCCAGTCACACAGGATGCGGATGTCGAGGTAAATAATGCATCTGCAAAAGATGTCATATTTCCATCCCTTGATGAAACCGGAAGCATTAAGAGAATACTTCCCAAAAGGATCAACAACAAATACCCGACAACAATCATCTGTGTCTGTGTCATCTTTTTATATATTACTGTCATTTGTTTCGTTTCCTTTCTCCTCTATATCTTTCTTCCTCTCTCTCTTTTTTATCCTTCTTCAGAAAAATGTCGAGTTCACGCATCAGATGCAATCCGGCGATCAGCAGAAAGCTCAGGATCCCTGTAAATAAAATAATACTCTCAATCTCGAACATAACCTTTCCTTCCTCTCACTGTTTTTCCTCTCCTGTTTTGTAAATCAATGATAGTATTTTTAGTATAAAGATTGTATAAAGATTCCTGATTTTATGTAAATATTCCGTTATGATTTCCTGCTGAAAAATGAGATTAGGAATTTCATTAAATAGAAAGAATGTGCATCTCCGGCACGCAGTGCCTTTTGTTTCATAGGAAGTTCCTTCGGGATTTTCTATGAAGCAAAAAACGGGCACTTTGCAGTTCTTTCTGCAAAGCGTCCGCCTTTTTTACAAAATCTTTTTATTCAACTGCTGCTTCTTCCTCATCTGTTTCCGGAACATCATTATGAACGGCAGCCACACCTGCTACATCTGCTTCCGGATCTGTGATCAGTTTGACATCTTTATCCTTTGCGATGTCAAGGTCTTTGACTTTAATGGTTTCTCCAACCTTCAAATCTCCAACGTCAACAATTACTTTTTCAACAAGTGCAGATGGAAGTGCTTTGTATTCAATTTCACCAAGCAGTTCCTCCACAACACCTGTGACAACCTTTGACTGATTGTGGATCACAACTTCTGCTACGGAATGTACCATTTCTCCACTTACCAGTGCCTGAAAATCTATTTCAAGTACTTTTGAACCCATAGAATCATAATCGACTTCTTTTACCAGCACATCCATCTGCTCTCCGTCCAAATCCAACATGATCTGGCTTCCTTTGCCATTAGCTTTCAGGAACTTTTCCGCTTCTTTCTGTGTCATCTGTACCGGAATGGAGCCTTCAATCTCACGTCCGAATACATTGCCGGTTACATAACCTTCTCTTCTGAGTTTTTTGGCTTTTGTCTGCATGTTTCTTTTTTCAGCTTTTAAAGTATTCATTTATCTTTTCCTCCAATCACTGACTTCTGGTAAAGTACCTATTTCCTTGTTACAGCTGTATTATAGCACTCATGGATTATCAAGATTAACCAAAATCACATCTTTTTTGATCAATATTTTTGCTGTTTTTCAAACTTTTTTCTTTGTTTTGTGCAATTTTTTTATTTTTCATCTCTTATAGATTTCCATAATTTTTCATATTTTCAGCTTTTTATTGTTCCAGATATTCTTTGATCCTGTCGATATTATACAAAGGAATATTTGTCATCCATTCCTGTTCCCGGTAATCTGACATTGACGTTCTTACGGCATATTTAGGCTTATATTTTTCACAGAACGCTTTCAGGCTTTTTGCCCTCAAATTTTCCTCCGCTTTCACTTCCAACGGAATAATCGAAGTTCTTCCCTGCTCTTTGTACCTTATGAATCAGTCCACAGTCTAAAAGCCATTGTATTGCCAGCTCAAAATCTTTTGCCCTTGATCCTTTTCTCACCTGTCCATAGATATATTTTTTATTTTTCTTCGCCAGCTGCATCGGAATCGAATTCCATACAAGATTCAGTCTTGGAACCAATGAAGTCTTGGCGTGTTTTGAAAAATCCTGTTGATAATAATTCAACAGATTCTTCTGTATCTGTCTGACCTGATTAAAATCCTTCGTTTCTACATACGTCTGTACTACTTCCGGCATGCCACCTACATAATAATATTCGCGTAATCGGTCTATATATTTAGATTTGAATGTTGTCACCATATCGGTATCCGTTCCCTGAAGAATATTTACGAAGCGTTCCTCTCCTAATGCGCACAAAAATTCCTGAAATGTCAATGGATAAAGATCCATAAAATCTACCTTTCCAACCGGAAAAGAAGTTCCTTTATGCAATGCCACACCAAAAGAGAACCTGCTGCCACAATTGCATATTCACCTGCAAAATGCTATACTCGGATAAGAAATGTTAATGAAAAGAGGTTTGATTATGAGAGCATATGAACGACTTTTAAATTATGTAGTAGTCCGTACTCCAAGTGATGAACACAGTACGACTTCTCCTTCTTCCCAGTGTCAGTTCGACCTGGCACGTATTCTGGCAGATGAGATGACTGCCCTCGGGATTTCTGACGTAAGTCTGGATGAATTCTGCTATGTATATGGAAAGATTCCTGCCACACCGGGATATGAGAATAAACCATCTATCGGATTTATCGCACACATGGATACCGTTTCCGATTACTGTGACCATGACATCATCCCGGTCGTACACAAGAACTACGATGGCGGTGATCTGCCGCTTGGCACAAGTGGACGTACCCTTACCGTAAAAGTTTTCCCGCATCTTCCATCTCTTGCCGGACGCACCCTGATCACAACAGACGGTACAACTGTTCTTGGTGCCGATGATAAAGCCGGAGTTGCCGAGATCATGACCATGGCCGAAGCACTGATCAAAGAAAATATTCCTCATGGACCGATCTCAATCGCTTTTACACCAGATGAAGAAGTCGGTGGTGGAACTGATCATTTTAACGTAGAAAAATTTGCTGCACAGTTTGCCTACACTCTGGATGGCGATACCGAAGGAGAAATTCAGTATGAAAACTTCAATGCATGCAAGGCAGATTTTGAAATTACCGGCTTTGCTGTGCATCCGGGTTCCAGCAAGGATACGATGATCAATGCGTGCCTGGTTGCCGCTGAAATCAATAACATGCTTCCAGGACTTGAAATCCCGCGTGAAACGGAGGATTATGAAGGATTCTACCATCTGACCGGTATGAGTGGAGATGTGGCACAAGCAAAGCTTCATTACATTGTAAGGGATCACGACAAGAATCTGTTTGAAGCCAGAAAAGAAACTCTTCGCCATATCGAAAAAAATCTCAATGAAAAATGGGGAGAAGGCACTGTGAAGCTTACGATTACTGACCAGTACCAGAATATGGCTGAGATTATTGCCGGATGCATGCATCTGATTGAGAATGCAAAGAAAGCCTGTGAAAATGCGGGTGTTGCACCGCTTGTGCTTCCGATCCGTGGCGGCACAGACGGATGCCAGCTCAGCTTTATGGGACTTCCTTGCCCGAACCTTGGAACAGGGGGACATGCATTCCATGGACCATATGAACACATCACGGCAGAGGGAATGGACAAGGCTGTGGATATCGCAGTTGAGCTTGTGAAATTATACGCGGAGATGTAAAGGGTTGTATTTCGTCTTTAATCCGATTTAACAAGTAAACAAATATTTTAAGCAAAACAGGAGTTGACGCATATCACTAAAATCTATGCGACAACTCCGGTTTCTTAAATTTGAAAATATTCTTTTATCTGTCCCAGTATTATCCCCATCAGCTTTGTCCTTGCTTCTACACTCGCCCATGCTACATGTGGTGTAATCAACAGTTTTTTGCTGTCTTTTATTTTTCGCAGCGGATTCGTCTCACTCATCGGCTCCTGACAAAGCACGTCAAGTCCGGCTGCAGCTATCTCGTCATTTTCCAGTGCCTCATACAGATCCTGCTCGACTACGATCGGACCACGTCCGAGATTCAGGAAAATACAGGTTTTTTTCATTTTTGCAAATGCTGCTTTATCCATTAAGCCCTCTGTATGTTCATTTAACGGTGCATGAATGGATATAATGTCAGATTTTGCAAGCAATGTATCCAGATCTACCTGTTCGTAACCTTCCTGCGCCGAACGCCCTGATGCAGAGTAATAAATAATCTGTGCTCCAAATGCTTTTGCGATATCCGCAACTCTCCGTCCAATTGTTCCCAGACCTATGATCCCCCACGTTTTTCCACTGATCTCCGTAAAATGCTCTGCAAAATGCGTAAATATTGTATCATTGATGTAACGCTCTTCTTTTACATAATCATCGTAATAACGTATCTTTTCCAGCAGATAGAGAAGCATTGCAAAAGTGTGCTGTGCCACCGTTTCTGTCGAATAGCCAGCTACATTTCTCCATGCAACTCCTCTTTTTTCCAGATATTCTTTATCCAGATTGTTGGTCCCCGTTGCCGTCACACATACCAGCTTTAAATTCTCTGCTTTTCCAATCGTCTGTTCATTGACCTGTACTTTATTTAAAATAATCACATCTGCATCCTGAACTCTTTCCGGTACTTCTTCTGATGTAGAAAAATCGTATTTTACGACTTCACCTAACCTGTCAAATCCAGAAAGATCAATATCTTCTCCAATTGTTTTTACATCCAAAAAAACTATTTTCATAATCTGTTCCTCACTTTATCACTGTAATTTGCAACTTTTTCTGTTCATTATCATAACAAATTTATTTTACGAATACAACCTAAACAACCGTTGACATCCTTATCCTATGGCGCGTATACTAAAGAAATGAAGAGCATTTGCGATTATATCCAGATATAATTAGCAGGTGTTTTTTTTGGTCTTTCTGGCAAGCCTTTGCTTTTTATAAATCACATTCCATCAACATCAAGGAGGTTATTATCATGAATCAGAACAAAGCTTTGGAACTTACAAAAGATATCGCAACTGACATTATCGGAGGAATCCTGATCGCTGTCGGTGTCTATAATTTTGCTGCCGCCGCAAAATTTCCGATGGTAGGGGTAAACGGAATCGCCCTGATCTTTTACCAGTTGTTTGGACTGCCGATCGGTACTGTTGCCTTGATCCTTAACATCCCGATCGCCATCTGTTGTTTTCGGCTTCTGGGACGCAGATTTTTCCTGAATTCAGTCCGGACGATCATTATTACTTCCATAATCATGGACGTGATCGCACCGCTGTTCCCGGTTTATCAGGGTGACAGACTTCTTTCTGCCATCTGCTGCGGTGTCCTTTCCGGACTTGGTTATGCAATGATCTATATGCGTGATTCTTCAACCGGCGGCTCTGACTTTATCATGATGTCGATCAAAGCACTGAACCCTCACCTTTCCCTTGGAAATATTGCATTTGCACTGGATGCAGTAATTGTGATCCTCGGAACCGTAATTGTATCCCGTGACGTGGACAGTCTGATCTACGGTCTGATCGTCAGCTATCTGCTCTCTCTTGTTATGGATAAAGTTATGTACGGAATTGATGAAGGAAAGCTTGCCCTGATCGTAACCGATCCCGAGCACAGCACTGAAATCTGCTTCAAAATCGATGAGGTTCTCGGACGCGGCTCTACAATTTTAAATGGTATGGGAAGTTATTCCAAAGATGATAAGCACATCATAATGTGCGCCTGCAACAATAAGCAGATGTACGGAATCCGCAAGCTGATCAAAACGATTGATCCAAAATCCTTCCTTGTAATCATGGAATCGAATGATGTAGTGGGTGAAGGATTTAAAGATGAGTAAATTGCGGTCAGCTTTTTCAGACAGCTAAGCAAATCATCCGTATCACTTGTTGGACACTTTGCATCAAAAATAGAATTTCTGATAATAAAAACCGGAGGCTCATGTGTCTTTTTACACAAGCCTCCGGTTTTTCTATAATCTGCCAAGCCAATACTTCGCTTTTATACACACTCTGATTCCCTGTCCTTTTTAAGTCCGGCTCTTCCTATGAATTCAGATCTTCTGTGATTGATTTAAGGTTCATGAAGTTTGTCAGATAATCTGCTGTACCAGTCTTCGCATCTGTTCCGGACATGTTAAATCCACCAAATGGATGCTGAAGTACAACTGCTGCTGTAGATTTTCTGTTAAAGTATAAGTTACCTACCTGGAATTCTACTTTTGCTCTCTGGATATTTTCACGTGTCTCACTGTATACAGATCCTGTCAGACCATATTCTGTCTGGTTTGCTACATCAAGTGCTTCATCAAAAGAATCTACTTTGATAACAGCAAGGACTGGTCCAAAGATTTCTTCATTGGCAATTCTTGCATCTCTCTTGATATCGCGGATTACAGTAGGATCAATATAATATCCTTCTGCGTCACTGTATGTACCACCGAATACAACATTTCCTTCTTTACGTCCGATCTCGATGTAATTGGTAATGCTGTTATAAGCGCCCTGGTTGATAACCGGTCCCATCGCTGCATTGCTTTCGCCCGATCCCTGGTTCGCCTTCAGTTCTGCTGCGCATTTTACAACTTCATCTACAAACTCATCATATACATCTGCCAGAACAATTGCTCTTGAGCATGCAGAGCATTTCTGTCCCTGGAATGTAAATGCAGAGCTTGCAACTCCATTTGCTGCTTTCTTGATGTCTGCTGTTGAATCTACGATAATTGCATTCTTTCCACCCATCTCAGCCACAACACGTTTGATCCATCTCTGTCCGTCAGCGATCTTGGCTGCATGTTCATTGATTCTGCATCCAACTGCTTTTGATCCTGTGAAGTTTACAAATCTTGTAAGCGGATGTTCTACGATGAAGTCACCAATCTCTGATCCTGATCCAGGAATGTAACTTACTACGTCAGCCGGAATACCGGCTTTCTGGCAGAGTTCTACGAATTTGTATGCAACGATCGGAGCGTCTGAAGATGGTTTGCAGCAGATCGTGTTACCGGTAACAACTGCAGATACGATCATTCCACCAAACAGTGAGAGTGGGAAGTTCCATGGAGAAACAGCCACACCTACACCGAGCGGGATGTAAACGCATTTTGTAAGTTCATCTGTAGGAACCAGCTCTTTTCCTTTTTCCAGATTCTGGATATGCATTACATAAGAATTGATAAAGTCAAGCTGCTCGCAAAGTTCTCCGTCAGCTTCTCCCCAGTTCTTTCCACTTTCAAGGACATTCCATGCATCCATGATGAAACGGTTCTCGATCAGAAGTGCTGCAAGTCTTCTTAATACACGTACTCTTTCTTCTACAGATGTCAGGCTCCATTTTTTGAATGCTTCGTAAGATGCCTTGATTGCCTCATCAGCCTGTTCTTTGCTGCATGAGCATGCATATCCGAGTACTTCCTTCGTAGCCGGTGATACAGAAGCGATCTTCTTTTCCGTCTCAACTTTTTTTCCACCGATGATCAACGGATAAACAGCACCTGCTTCTGCATGAGCCTGTTTGAATGCTTCTTCTATTTTCTTTTTATTTTCTTCCAATGTGAAATCAACTTCTACTGCGTTTTTAAATCCTGTAAGCATGTACTTATGTCCTCCTTGAACTATGGTCTATAAATTGTTTATTATTGTAACAGCAAATTTTCTCCACGTCAATATGTTAAAGTAAAAAAATGTATTTTCGTATACAATTATACCGTTTATATTTTAACAAATAACTTGCATATTTTCGTTCTATTGACATTTTATCTCAATTGATATAAGATATTGTTTAAATGGTTCTTTTTAGAACAATTTTTCAAGTGACTGCGCTCGGCACGAGAATGTGTCAAGGCACATTCTTTTTTATTAAAAAACGGAGGTGTATGGATGAACATTACATATCTGCTTGTATTAATGCAGCGAATTGGTAAAATGCATGAACAGAAGTTGAAAGAATTATGCCGCCAGTATGATCTCTCGCTGATCGAGGCTAAGATCATTGCTTTCTTACATAATAACCCCACAAAAGATACCGCAGGTGATATCGTCGAGCTACGGATGCTCTCAAAAGGGAATGTATCCCAGGCAGTTGATCTTTTATGTCAGAAGGGGCTTCTTTCAAAAACAGCAGACCAGACGGATCGCAGGAAAACGCATCTTTCCCTGCTGCCATCATGCGAAAATGTTACCGGAGCAATCGACACGTTCCAGTCTGCTTTTTACCACAATCTGTTTGACGGATTTTCATTAGAAGAATTCCAGATGTTCGCCTCGCTGAATGAACGTCTGGCATCCAACGTAGCAACTATTTATCACAAAGGAGATTATTAGACATGAACAAAGACAAAGATTTTCTGGGTACTGAACCCGTCGGAAAGCTGATGTTCCGGCTGGCGCTTCCGACGATCACCGCACAGCTCATCAATATGCTGTACAACATTATTGACCGTATTTACATCGGACACATTCCTGGTAATGGGGCACTTGCCCTTACCGGAGTCGGTGTATGTATGCCACTGATTATGATCATTTCCGCTTTTGCCGCACTGGTTGGAGGCGGTGGTGCACCGCATGCTTCGATTGCAATGGGAAAAAATGATCTTAATACTGCAGAACATATTCTGGGTAACTGCTTTTTCCTGCAGATTCTGATTTCTATAATCCTGACAGTCATCCTGCTGTTTGGTAACCGTACTTTTCTTCTTGCCTTCGGTGCCAGTGAAAATACGATTGAATACGCTGTAAATTATATGAACATTTACGCTGTCGGCACTATTTTCGTCCAGCTTACCCTTGGCATGAATATGTTTATCACCACACAGGGTTTTGCCAAAACAGGTATGCTCTCTGTTCTGATCGGAGCAGTGATGAACATTGTTCTGGATCCGCTGTTTATCTTTGCATTCCATCTGGGTGTCAGAGGTGCTGCGCTTGCCACAATTCTGTCACAGGCAGTCTCCTGCATCTGGGTTCTTTCTTTCCTTTGCGGAAAAAAGACGATCCTGCACATCCGGAAAAAGAATCTCATCCTGAAACCGGAGATTATTCTTCCTTGTGTCGCTCTCGGGCTTGCCACATTTATCATGCAGGCTAGTGAGAGTATCATCTCTGTATGTTTCAACTCTTCTCTGCTGAAATATGGAGGAGATATCGCAGTTGGTGCCATGACAATCCTCACCAGTGTCATGCAGTTCGCAATGCTGCCACTGCAGGGTCTGGGACAGGGTGCACAACCAGTCCTGAGCTATAATTACGGTGCAAAAAACAGAGATCGTGTAAAAAAAGCTTTCAGGCTTCTTTTAACAGCAAGCCTCTGTTATTCCACAATTCTGTGGGCATTTATTATGCTCTTCCCTCAGGTGTTTGCAGAAATGTTTACTTCCGATTCTGCACTGCTTGGTTTTACTAAATCAGCACTCCGGATTTACTGTGCCTGCCTGCTGCTTTTCGGAATCCAGATCGCATGCCAGATGGCATTTACATCATTCGGAAAAGCAAAGGCTTCGATTGCTGTCGCTGTTACACGTAAATTTATCCTGTTGCTGCCACTGATCTATCTGCTGCCGCATATTCTGACCGGGAACAAGACCAATGCAGTGTATATGGCTGAACCGATTGCAGACTTCCTGGCTGTATCTTTCACGACGGTTTTGTTTACGTTTCAATTTAGGAAAGTGTTGAAAGAACTTGAGGGGTAGTCGCAAGAGGGCATAAAAAATAATCCCTGGTAGCTGCTAAGTTGCACGAACCATTCCAACGAGCCTTTCAAAGCATCAATTGTGTCAGCAATGGCTTCCACAATTGATTAAGTCTCGTTTCCATCGTGCAAAGACGCATCTACCAGGGATTATTTTTTATTTACGTTGTTGACTGAGTTTTACTTCTTTGACAGGATTTTGAACTGAAGCCGTAAATCATTGTTTTATATTTTCAAATGGATTTACACTTTACCTCAATTAGGCTTCCTGACCATCGGCAATTTTGGATGTTTCTTTTTCTGGGAATAATAATGCGAAAATCTTTCTTACCAGTGGACCGGCGAAGCAGAGCTGCCAGAAGAATGCCATTGGGAAGTTGATTGCAGTGGTCTGGAACCAGACGGATATGAACTGGATTCCCGCATTCTTGAAGAGCAGGGTTGCTGCGAGGCTCATAAGTGGACACATTCCGATGATGGATACTACGGAAATGGCGATCACCAGGTGAAAGTTATTATCTCTTTCCAGATTAACAATGGAAAATGCTTTTTTCTTTGCAAATGGTCCGATCAGGAAAAAATCAAGGATGAATGCAATTGGTCCCATAATGACCAGCTCGTGGAATGCATTTAAAAATACCTGGTTGTTCATTCCTCCTACGTTGAGAGCAATGTTGTAACAGATCATGGTATAAACCATCACGAACACCATGATAATTGTGAAAATAACGTCTTGAAATTTGTTTTTTGGCATAAAAATATCCTCCTTCATAATAAGCGTAACAGAAAATGTGTTGTTCGTTCATCATTCCGGAGGAATGTATCGTTTCCAATATAACCGAGATTCTATTCTTTTTTCTATATGGCATATACCAGACAACGCCATATCAGCAAGGTTTATAATACCTCAACTCTTTAAAAACAGTCAAGTATTTTTTCAGATACATTGAATCATTTTTATTTCTTTTTTCCAAATAAAGAACTCCATACCGTCAGGACCGCTCCTGCAAAAAGAGCCAGATCCGAGAGATTAAAAGTGATATCCGAGAGTTTCCTGTTCTTTGTTTTCAGAGACAGATAATCGACCACATAACCTCTTTTGAAACGGTCATAAGTATTACCAACTGCTCCGCCCAGCATCAGCGATGTTCCAAGCTTTGCCAGTTTGCGTCCTGGTTCTTTCCAAAGAAGCTGCTCCCAGAAAAACAGGATTCCAAGTGCTGCCGCCGACATGCCCTTTACCAGCTTTGGTCTGGAATCCAAATGATTCATCATCAGACCTTTGTTGTGGACTTTGCGGTAGATTCCTTTTCCCTTCCAAATCCGGCGTTCTTCCCCGTCTCTTACATTTTCTTCAGTATATTTTTTAATTCCAAGATCGACCCCGGCAACAAAAGCTCCGGTTAAAATGCTCAGGATTTCCATAATTATTCTCCTTTGATTCGCGCGATTTCCTGCTCGCATACCTCTGTCTGTTCTTCACGCTTTTCGATTGCTTCGCAGAGTGCGATAAAATCGGTATCTACCACTTCCCCCTGTTTGAAACGCTCATATACTAATCGTCCGATCTCTGTCATATCCCGCTCGCTGTCTCGCTTCAGACCATAGATCTCATTTTTCTTTTTCTGGATATCGATCGTATCTCCTGCCTTCTTTCCAAGATCATCCACGGTATCTGAAATCCGCTTTCCTATTGTATCAAAAAAATCACTCATTTACTTTTTCCCCTTTCGCATCTGCGTATTTTTCAGAACCGCCTGATCTGCTCAAAAGTACGGTAAAGGTTCAATGCTCCATATCCCCATTCCTGGTTCGGATAATTCATGTCTGTCTTCCGTGAAGCTCCCAATATCAGCAGATTCTTCATCTGTGATGCATCCAGATTCACTCCATGCCTATCCAGCCACTCCATAAAAAGTGCCAGTGCTCCGGAAGTGATCCCAACTGCTATACTGGAACCAGATCTTGCAACAAACTGCCCCCTTAAATTGATCCCTGTCACATTGATCCCCGGCGCAGCAAAATCCGGTTTGATTCTGTTATCTCTAGTATAACCTCTTCCCGAACTGACTGCAATGCTATTTTCCTTTCCATTATAGTACGCTGCACAGACCACCGCCCCGGTATCCCCTGGTTCCATCACCGTATATTCCGGATTTGCACGGATAAAATAGACATTTCCCGTCAGAAACTCTTCCATTGGAAGCCAGATATGAAAGATTCCATTCCCCAGCTCCAGTGTTTCCGGTATAATCTTCCAGATTCCGCTTCCCGGTCTTTCAAACTGAAAAAATGCCAGCTGCGCCCCGGTCGTCTCTACCAGAACCCGGTAATTAAATATTACCCTGGTCTGCTCGAATACAAACACATACTCTCCTATTCCCCGTTTGAGCGAGATCGGTCCTACTGTCTGTCCTGTTGGAGATGCGATAGAAAGAGCCAGAAGATTCGGAAGTTCTGTCCATAGTTCCATCACAAAACCTCTGGTATTATTCCCTACATTAATCTCGACCGGCAGATTATTTTCCTGTTCCAGAATTCCCAGATAATGATGCCTTTTATCTGCCTCGTTGCCACTTCCGGTCACAATCCCGATTCCTTCGCTCGCCGCTACATTTTGCAGATACTCTGACAGGATTGAATATCCTCCATGTCCTCCAAAGCTTGTTCCAACTGCCAGACAGATCACCAATGGTCTTTTCAGCTCTTCTTGTACCTTCTGCAGATAAAAAACCGCCGCTACCAAATCATTTTCCTGATAGCATCCGGCATTCCGGTCTACAAAATAGTACTCCCGTAAATATTCTTTTGCCTCTTTCAGCTTCACGATCACCATCTCTGCCTCCGGTGCTGCCCCGATAAACAGATTCTCCGGATTTGCCCCTCCGCATGCCACACTTGCAACAAAAGTGCCATGTCCGTCCGTATCAAATGACGGAACGGTTTCCTTGGGATTCTCACTTAGGATTGCCTGATTGATTTGTTCCTTCGTATATTCACTTCCATATCCGATTTCCCGTGGCGCTGTTCCACTTTGTTCTTCCTGATCCCAGATTCGCTGGATCCTGGTCGAACCATCCAGATTCCGGAAAATGGGATCCAGATAGTTGATCCCAGTATCAATGATCCCAACCAGAACTCCTTCACCACTCAGTTCCAGACCAGGTATATTCTGAACCGCAGCAATTCCCGCCTGCTGGATTGCTGCCATATCCAGTGTTGTATAACACTTCGGAACCATTGTATAAGGATAATCGGCAAGTGACTTTTTTCTGTCTTCACTCTGGTCAATATAAAAAAGCTCAAAACCGTATTTCAACGGTATCCGGCATCCGTTTTCCAAAGGAAAGTTTTTCCCAAGAGCACCGGTATCCCTCATCATAAAATCCCTGTATTCTTCTGACAGGATCTTTTCTTTACATTCTTCCTGTAGCATAAAAATCCCTCATATACTTTCTTTTGGAAAATATATGAGGGATTTTTCTTTCTTATTACTATGATACTGGACGGTTACGCATTTTGCACTCCATATCCATTCTTTATTCGGTACGTTTCTTTTCAATATCCTCGTAGAAGGAAGTCACTTCTTTTCCTTTTTCCAGGGTACTTACATTCGGACCGCTCTTGAATACGATTTTCAGAAGAATTGGTGTGATGATCGTTGTGATCACTACCACGATGATAACCGGTCCGAGGAAATTGCCGCCCAGCATACCGAGTGCTTCTCCCTTGCTGGCAACGATCAGCGCAACCTCACCACGGGAGATCATTCCGACACCGATTCGTGCACACTGATAATTCTTATATCCACACATCTTCGCACCAAGGGCACAGCCAACGATCTTTGTCAGGATCGCAACAATGGTAAGCGCCACTGCAAAGCCTACAATTGCAGCACTCATCTTCGGAAGTTCTACCTTCAGCCCGATACTTGCGAAAAATACCGGTGAAAGCAGCATATAAGACATGGTATCAAATTTCTTCAACACGAAATCAGATTTACTTGTATTGGAAATGATCAGTCCGGCGATAAATGCACCGGTGATATCTGCAACACCGAAGAATTTCTCTGCCACATAAGCCATCAACAGACAGAATACAAATGCCATAATCGCATGACGTCTGAGTCCCTTTTCCGCCTGATCTGTCCACTTTTTAAATATCTTGTAAAAGATCAGTCCGATCACACCTGCAAATGCGAAGAATGCAACGATCTTCAGTAATACAACTGAAATCTTTACTGATTCATCTGCCATACTTGTTACCAGTGTCAGTGCAATGATACCAAGCACGTCATCAATGATCGCAGCTCCAAGAATCGCATTTCCGGATTTGGTTTTTAATTTACCAAGTTCTTTTAATGTCTCTACCGTAATACTTACGGAAGTTGCTGTCAGGATAACACCGATAAAGATATTCTGCAGAAATACGCTGCAGGATGCATCGGATGCGATCACATCCGGACGGTTAAAGAACATTGCAGTCGCATAACCGCCGATCAGTGGAACGATAACACCTATCAGTGCAATAACGAAGGATGCTTTTCCACTTGCCTTCAATTCCTGTATATCCGTTTCCAAACCTGCACAAAACATCAGCACGATAACACCGATCTCCGCAACGTTATGTATAAAGCTTGTCTCTGTCAAGATCCCAAGCATCGCCGGTCCAAGAAGAACTCCTGCAAGAAGTGCCCCTACAACCTGTGGCATCTGTACCTTTCTGGTCGCAAGACCAAGTGCTTTAGTACAAAGTAAAATAATTGCAAGATCCAGTAAATACTTATAAGTCTCCATTCTCTCTCACTCCTGTTTATATCTTGTTTTTTTAGACACATTGTCTAATGTACACCTTTTAATACAATTTTTCAACAAAAAAATACCCGTAAATCTTAAATTTACGGATATTTCCCATTCTATTTTTGTATGATCGCCATGTTTTTTTGATATATGAAGGTTATTGTTATACTCAGTGATGCTCAAGCCTTGGTACAGACTGGCTTCTCAGCTCGATCAGCGGTCCTCCGGTTCCTTCGATATATGCCTCCGTGATCGTCACTTCCCCGATGCTGTCATCCTTCGGAATCTCATACATAATATCCAGCATGAATTCTTCAATGATCGCACGCAGTGCACGGGCTCCGGTATTCTTCTTCATTGCCTTTCTTGCGATCGCATGAAGTGCACCATCATCGAATTTCAGATTGACCTCATCCAGTGCCAGAAGCTTCTGATACTGCTTGAGGATCGCATTTTTCGGCTCTTTTAATATCTGAACCATCATCTCTTCATCCAGTCCCTGAAGCGTAAATACGATCGGGAGACGTCCCAGAAATTCCGGAATCATTCCGAAGTTACGCAGATCTTCTGTCGTCACCTTCTCCAGTATTTTCTTATCATGATCATATTTGTCTTTCAGATCCGCTCCAAACCCGATAGAAGAATTCTTCATCAGTCTTTCCTTGATGATCTGCTCAAGATCCGGGAACGCACCGCCACAGATAAAAAGAATATTCTTTGTATTGACTGTAGTGAGCGGAACCATCGCATTCTTACTGTTGGCTCCTACCGGCACTTCCACTTCGCTGCCTTCTAACAGCTTTAACATTCCCTGCTGTACGGATTCTCCGCTGACATCTCTCTGGCTGGTATTCTTCTTCTTCGCAATCTTGTCGATCTCATCGATAAAGATAATTCCCTGTTCCGCCTTATCTACGTCGTTGTCCGCAGCTGCAAGGAGCTTTGATACTACACTTTCAATATCATCCCCTATGTAGCCGGCCTCGGTAAGAGAGGTCGCATCGGTAATTGCAAGCGGCACATCCAAAAGTTTTGCCAGTGTCTTTACCAGATACGTCTTTCCAGAGCCGGTAGGTCCGATCATCAGCATATTGGATTTCTCGATTTCAATCTCATCCATTGTATCCGTTGCCACTCTTTTATAATGATTGTATACAGCAACCGACATTACCTTCTTGGCGTATTCCTGTCCTACTACATATTCATCCAGTTTCGCTTTGATCTTATGCGGAGCAGGAATATCCTTGATATTCAGGATCGGTTCTTTTTCTTCTTCCGGCTTTTTCTTTTTCACACGCTGGCTCTTCGGGATCTGTGCATCCATGTCTCCAAATCCCATCATCGGTCCCATGTTCATAAACTGGCTGTAATCCATCCCGCCAAAATTCATATTGTTCATTGCATCAAAGCTTTTTTGCATACAGTCCGGACACACGCAGATATTGTTCGGAAGATCGATCATCTTTCCGGTCACACTCTCCGGTCTGTGACAGATGAAGCAGACCTTTTCATAGCGATCTTCGTTATTTTCTTTTTTGTCTGTATTTTCTACCTCACCGGTTACTTTCTCAACTGTCTTGTCCTTCTGGTCATTTTCTGCCATTGGCTGGTCCTCCTTTTCTCGGTCGTATTCAGACAGATTCCTCTGTCCTTCTTATTCGATTTCCACCCCTGCAAGTTCTATAAACTCTTCCTCTGAAATGATCGGCACTCCAAGTTCTTTCGCCTTTCTGTTCTTGGAAGAAGCAGACTCTACATCATTGTTGATCAGATAATTTGTCTTCTTCGTTACAGATCCGGTCACTTTTCCACCCATCTTCTCAACCAGTTCTTTTACCTCATTCCGGTTTGCAAAATGATTCACGCTGCCAGTGACAACGAAACTCATACCTGCAAACTTCTGTTCTTCTGCCATCTCTTCCGGCTGGATCTCCAGTTCTCCGAGAAGGAGCTTAAATTCCTTTTTTCTTTCCTCTGATATAAAATATTTTACAAATGCCGCCGCAAGCACCGGACCTACCCCCTGGATATTACTCAGTTCTTCTTCCGATGCTCCTGTCATTTTTTCCACATCATTTTTAAAATGGCGGCAGATCAGTTTTGCATTTGCGAGACCGATTCCTGCAATCCCAAGTCCATATACCACTTTAGCAAGTGTTGTGCTTCTCGCCTTATCCACGCTTGCGATCAGGTTCGCATAGGATTTTTCTCCAAAGCCTTCCATCGTCTGAATTTCTTCCTGATAGGAATCCAGATGGAAGATATCTCTGTATTTGTGAATGAATCCTCTCGCAATAAATTTCTCCAGTGTTGCCTCAGAAAGCCCGTCAATATTGAGTGCATCCCTGCTGACAAACAATGCAAAGGATTTGATTCTTTTTGCCTGACACATCGGATTTGTGCAATACAACGACTTTGCATCATTCATCTGACGGATCTCCGTAGCTCCACCACAAACCGGACAGACTTTCGGGATCTCAATATTATCACTGCCGGTCAGATTCTTTGCAATCTGTGGAATGATCATATTCGCCTTATAGACTTCGATCGTATCCCCGATTCCCAGATGCAGCTCCTCCATAATACTTAAATTGTGTACACTTGCACGGCTTACCGTTGTTCCTTCCAGCTCTACCGGTTCAAAGATCGCTACCGGATTAATAAGCCCTGTTCTTGATGGACTCCATTCAATCTCCAGAAGGTGCGTCTCGCGGATCTCATCTGCCCATTTGAAAGCAAAAGAATCACGTGGGAATTTTGCCGTTCTCCCAAGCGACTGCCCATACGCAATGTCATCATATACAAGAACCAGACCATCTGACGGAAAATCATTTTCTATGATCTTTTCTGCAAAAAATGCAACCTTCTCATCCAGTTCTTCCCTTGTCACCAGATAATGCTCCACCACATCAAATCCCTGATGTTCCAGCCAGTCAAGCTGTTCTTTTCTGGAATTGTGGAAATCCACATTTTCTGCACGTACCAGGGTAAATGCATAGAATTTTACGTTTCTCTGTGCCGTGATCTTGTTGTTCAGCTGGCGGACAGAACCACTGCACAGATTCCGTGGATTTTTATATTTTGCATCCACGTCATCAATTTCTTCATTGATCCGCTCAAAATCTTTGTAACCGATCACTGCTTCCCCTCGCAGGATCAGTTCCCCTTTATACGGAATATGAAGCGGCACGTTTTTAAATACTTTCGCATTGTTGGTAATGACCTCACCGACTTCCCCATTTCCTCTTGTAACTGCCTTAAAAAGTTCGCCGTCACGATAGGTCAAAACGATCGTCAGACCATCCATCTTCCATGAGATCACAGCCATCTGGTCTCCGACAAATTCCTTCAGCCTTGCCACTTCTTTTGTCTTGTCAAGAGAAAGCATCGGTGACTCATGACGTTCTTTCGGAAGCTCACTTAATACTTCATATCCTACATTCACCGTCGGACTGGAAGCCATAACGGTTCCCAGCTCTTCTTCCAGACCTTTCAGTTCATCATACAGCGCATCATACTCATAATTGCTCATAATTTCCTGCGCATCCTGATAATAAGCTTTTCCGGCTTTATTCAGAAGCTCTACCAGCTCCTGCATCCTTTTCATCTTATCCATATCCAAATCCACACTTTTAATTATTGTTCCACGGTGTCGGCTCTGACTTTGAATCCCTGATCAGCTCATAGAGTTCATTCAGTTCCTGATCCGTAACCTTCCGGTATTCTCCCGGCTTTAAATTACCAAGTTCGATATTCATGATCCGCACTCTCCGCAGCTCCTTTACCTCGTAGCCAAGTGCCTCACACATCCGGCGGATCTGCCGGTTGAGTCCCTGTGTCAGAATGATCTTAAATTTATATTTTCCAAGCTTTTCTACCTGGCATGGTCTTGTGACAGTATCCAGGATCGGGACACCGCCTGCCATCTCCTTGAGAAATTCATCTGTCACGGGCTTATCAACTGTAACTTTATATTCTTTTTCATGTTTATTTGCCGCACGCATCATCCGGTTGATAATGTCGCCGTTGTTCGTCATAAGAAGCAGCCCTTCCGAATCCTTATCCAGACGTCCTACATAAGTAATCCGTACCGGATAGTTAAGGAAACGTACAATACTGTCTCTCTCCCGTCTTTCCTCAGTACAGACAATTCCACGCGGCTTATTGACCGCAAGCACGATCATCTCTTCCTGTCTGGATACCTGCTTTTTCCCAATCCGGACAACCTGCCACGGCTCTACCTTCATTCCGGTCTCTGCACGCACACCGTCAACCGTCACCTGTCCGGCTGCTATCAGTTTATCCGCTTCCCTTCTGGAACATACACCAGCTTCACTTAAATATTTGTTCAGCCGGACCGGTCCTTTATTTTCCGTGTCCAGAAACTGCTTTTCTATTTTATTTGCCATGTTTTTCTCCTGTTAATTCTCATCCAGTACCCCCGCCAGCATCCGATCTTCAATGAATGTATTGGCATTATACAGGAACAGCACATCATCAAACTGTTTATCTGACATCACAGAACTTAATTTACCGGTATAATAACGAGGGTCGATCACAACGATTTCCCGGTAATACGGAGCCAGAAGCGGAAGAAAACAGTTTGCATATGAATCTTTGAACACCAGAAGTCTGCGTTTTTCTGTCTGTGTTGACTGGATATCGATCATTGCATGATTTCCACCGAAGAATACGGAATATTGATCTCTCTCATCCAGTTTGGATGAATCATACATAGAAGCACTCTTTTTCTGTTCTTCCACATAATTGACTGCAACCTGTGGTGCATCCGCACTCTTTGGCAGATAAATATAGATTGGTTCCTTATAATCTGTCTCATATCCACTCTTTGCGGATAACGTTCCGTTAAAAGAATCCGATACCGCATAGGCTTTCATCTTAATTTCTTCACTCTTATCCAGTCCAAGCTGTGTCTTTGCTCCCTGGAATGCATACCATGCACCAAGAGAAGTCCAGTGATGATCCGTGTGATAATAAATTGCTTCATCCTTGTGAGCATCCAGTACTTTTTCTGCATCGATCCAGTCATAAGAATCTCCAAGTTCTGCCTTTACACGGCTGATCTGTCTGCTCTGACTGGCAGTCACCGCAAATGCCGGAAGCTTGTCCTCCATAACATTTGCCGCATTCGGAACCAGCATCATATGCATCTGGATATCCGGATAACGCTCTTTAAAATTCTTCATTGCATCCAGATTCTCTTTCAGATCACTTTCATCTGCCACAGCAACATCTTCCATCAGATAATGATCCTTTCCTTTGAAAACACCACCTTCTTCTGTCCTCCCCGCCACACTGTCCGCAAATGTCTTGATTCTTACCCATGTATCTCTTCCTGCAAACTGATCCGATACATACTCCTCGTACTGCTCCATAAACCTTCCGGAAGCAATTCCGGAAAGAGAAATTTCCGGTTTCTGCGCCAGCATACGCATTTCTTTTTCTGACATCTGCCTGTCTTTATGCATAAGGTTTACTCCGCAGCTGAGAATAAGGACTCCCAGAAATAAAAACGCACATACTGCCTGGATCTGTTTTTTCCCTCCTGGCAGAAAATACTTTGTTCTGTTTTTTTGTTTATTATTCTTTCCTTCTACCATTGTCTTTCCTTAAAATCTAAAATATAAAAATGGATTGTAACTTTCTGTCACCAGATATGCCACACACAGCACAAACAGTCCTGTCATCAGGCAGCCTGCCAGAACCGTATGCGGTCTTTCCTCATTAAATACCAGCCGCTTTCCGAGCAGATGCATAAACGGTGTACTTCCTATGATCCCTGCCACCCAGAAGAGCCAGTTTCGCATGATCAGGTACAATGCCTGGCTGTCCATAAATCCGGTTGCACCCTGTCCGAACATATTGCCGATCCAGGTAAGTGCACTTCCGAGTGTCGGGCTGAAGAACAGTACCCAGCCGAGCATGACCAGAATCATTGTGTAAAGTGTCTGGACTGCCTCCGGCAGCTTTGCAAGTATTTTTCCTGTAAAATATTTTTCAGTAATGAGGATCACTCCGTAGAAGAGCCCCCATACTACAAAGTTCCAGCTTGCCCCATGCCAGAGACCGGTCAGGAACCATACGATCAGAAGATTCAGTAAATGCCGCGGAACCGTTACCCTGTTTCCTCCAAGCGGAATATACACATACTCGCGGAACCATGATCCCAGCGAAATATGCCATCTTCTCCAGAACTCGGTAACACTTTTGGAAATATACGGATAATTGAAGTTCTGCATAAACTCAAATCCGAACATCTTTCCAAGTCCGACTGCCATGTCCGAATAACCGCTGAAATCGAAATAAATCTGGAAAGTGTAGGCAAGACATCCAAGCCATGCAGTCACTACTGACATTCCATCCATCGCCGCGATATTTTCATAAATCGAACCAATCGTATTCGCCAGAAGCACCTTCTTTGCCAGTCCTATCACAAAGAACCAGGCACCGTATCCAAACTTCGTCAGTGATTCCTTTCTTTCACGCAGTTGTCTCTCCACATCTGCATACTGTACGATCGGACCTGCGATCAGCTGTGGGAACATTGTAACATAGGTTCCGAAATCAATCAGATTTACCTGTACGTCTACATTTCCCCTATATACATCAATGATGTAAGACAATGTCTGGAAAGTATAGAAAGAAATTCCGATTGGGAGCTCCAGTTTTCTATATGGAATATAGAACGGAAGGATCGCATTTAAATTTGTCACGATAAATCCGTAATATTTGAAAAATCCAAGAATAAACAGGTTTACAACGATCGTAAAGATCAGACTGCGCACCTGCGATTTTCTTCCTGCTTTTAATGCAATGTCCATTCCGCAAAAATAATTGAACAGAATGGAAATCAGCATCAGGAAGATATAGACCGGCTCTCCCCACGCATAAAATATGAGGGAAGCGATCAAAAGTACCACATTTTTTACCTTACGCGGCACCAAATAATATACCAACAGTGTAATTGGCAAAAATGTAAACAAAAATACCAGACTACTAAATAACATAACTTTTTCGTTTCCTTTTATCTACTTCAGGCTCTTTGTAAACGCCTTTTCTACAGTTTCAGCTTTTGGTGAAATAACAAAAAGCACGTATGTACCTTTCGTCTTAATGATCGAAGCATCCAGAAGCTTTACCTGCTCGGCCCCATATCCTTCAAAATTATCGAGCTGTGTCTTTTTTCGCTGTTCTGCGGCTTTCTCAACTGCCTCTGCCTCATTCTCGTCCTTTGTTTTCACCAGAAGGAGCTCGTTGACTCCCATTGTTTCATTCGTATAATACAGTGTTATATCTTCATAATCCTTTGGATTGATCCCATAGAATCTCTTGATCTCCTGGGTTCCGGCAAGTGTCATGTTCTTGTCATCTGCCGCATCCACAACCGCTTTCTGTACATCTGCAAACGGTGTATCGCTGTCTCCCTTAGACTGAAAGATCAGACCGATATAGATAAGCAAAATAATTACCATCCCAGCTCTGATATTACGCAGAACTGTAAATTCCCCTTTTTTCTTTGTCATATTCCGGCCACCTCCGCCATATGTTCTGCCCAGATTGGATAATACTCCGCCTTCATATGCTCGCCATCCTGCTCATAATACTCATCTTTTACGATCTCTGTATTATCGATAAATGTAATTCCTTCTTCATCACACATTGCTTTAAGTGCGGTATTATAATCCGGAATCTTGGCATAAACCGGCTCTTCTTCTTCTTTTTGAGCGGAAACAGGAAGAACACAGTTGATATAGAGCACTGCATCGGGCATCTGCTCACGCACATTTGCAAGTACCGCTTTGTATTTTTCAATAAATGCATCTGTATCTCCATCTGTTCCGGAAATGTCATTCAGTCCAAGTGCCAGAAAGAGGACTTCCGGCTTTAACTCTGCTGCTGTCCTGATCAGATCACCGGTCTGATCAAGGTGCATTCCTTTTTCCGCTACAACCTTAGAAGTATCAAGCACATCATATACGGTAAAACCGGTTGTGATCGAATCTCCGAGAATCACCGCATGCGCAAATTTTTCGGACAACGGACGGTTCTGCCAGTCCTCTGTCGCCTGTTTTTCTTCTTTCTCAATATTTGAAATTTTGGTCTCCACCTCAGATACATCTGCTTTTTCCAGCTTCTTGATTGCTTTTACTCCTGCTGATGTATTCACCTTATCTGTTCCAAGATGCGAAAGACCAATACTTACGATTACAGTCAGTACAACAACCGTTCCTGCAATTTCCATCAGAATTTTTTTTCTTCTTTCTTCTGCCTGATTTTCTTTCTCCATCGTTCTTTTCTTCATGCTATGCATCCTATCTTTTATTAAAATATGAGTTTCATTTTCATTGAATCATGTGATAAATACTCTAACCTATTCATTTTACTTTCTTCTATTATAAAAGTCAAATCTTTAATAATGCCAAAATCACCAAATGTGCAGGGTAAAACACGTAAAAAAAATACTTTTTCACAAGAAAATGTTTCTGTGATTTTTTTCCGTTATAAAATACCAAAACACAGCCTCCCGCTGCCAGTACTGCAATCATTGCCCCTGCTCCAGCTGCGATTCCTGCAACTCCCGGAAGTTCTGCTGTCACCGTAATCCCCAGAACAAGTGCTGCAATAAAAAAAGCCTTTTTCCGGCGCTTTGGATCCTCTCCTGCCCGGTAAAACCAAAGCGTATACAATGGAGCCAGAATTGCCCAGTCACAGATACTGCTTACTGCTATAATTCCCAATACAACCAGACTTTTCTTTCCCGGATCTGATATTTTTTCCTCTGCGATCATCAGACACAGGCACAGAAAAAGTGTAAATATCATATTTAAAGTATACCACGGTGCCAGATGATTCCGCGCAAATGCCAGATAATACGGAAGCTGTGAAATGACAGCAAAGATCAGCAGTCTTCCGGCATATTTTTTTACTGACCTTGTATAACGGTATCCTTCAACCAGAAACCAGCACATGACCGGTGCTGTAAAATAACCGATATCCTTTAGTGCTTCGCAGGCAAAGGTTCCTGGTTGCAGAAATATATTTGCAACGTGATTGAGCAGCATAGTAAACACTGCAATGTATTTGATCTGATCCCGGTTTAATTCTATTTTCATCTTGTTATCCATCCTTTTTCTTTCCCGTATTGTATCAAATTCTTATGCATATCTCAAGATTTATGCTATACTGATACTATTACACTGATGACGGGAGGAAGTCTATGCTTATTTTTTCTCTGGATACAAAAAAATGCATGAACGCACTTTTACTGCATCCTGCATTTGATTCCTTTTTATTTATTGAAGGAGATATCACAACTTTTAATACCTTTCAATTTAACGGACGACTGAAAAAAGATTTCTTCAGTGCTGAAGAAAAAGAAGCTCTGGATGACCGGGAATATGCTCTCTGGAGGGAACTTCGCGAGTTTTGCCTTTCTCTGATCAAAGGAAAGCGTACTCCGCTGGGATTTCATTTTGTTCTTTCTATGTCAGCACCGAATATTGCACGGCTTCTCGAACAGGAACATCTTTCATTTGCTCCGGCAGATGTGCAGGGACTGTACCTGAATTTTAAATATGACGGGACAAAACTTAGCTGTACGACAGGAACATCTATGAACCTGTTCACGCTGGACAAATCACTGGAACAGGCATGGGACAAGATGGCGCAGCGGATTTTTGCGAAGTACGAGATTCCGTTTGAGGTTGAGTAAAATTTTGAAAATAGTGGTGAGACAAAGAGCATAAAATACTGTATGCGGTATTTTATGCTCTTTGTCTTTCTATCTCGTTGGCAAAATTCTTACACAATACCTCAACTCGGAATTGCAAGAGGACGGTCGGCGGGTTCCGGAAAATCCGGAACCTTGGACCTGGTTCTGGGTAAATTCAGATATATGTTCCGTTTCTTATACGTGGGTAATGATTCCTGTCAGTAATTCCTGGAATTGCTCAGCCACCCGGTCGGCGGTTTGTTGAACTTCCTGGTGGTTCAAATGTTGTGATGTCATGCCGGCGGCGAGGTTGGTGATACAGGAGATGCCACAGACTTCGATTCCCATGTGGCGGGCAGCGATCGTCTCGCAGGCGGTGCTCATGCCTACGGCATCAGCCCCACAGGTGCGGTACATACGGATTTCTGCCGGAGTTTCATAAGATGGACCGGTAAGCTGAAGGTATACACCTTCTTTCAGAGGAATGCCGAGTTTTTGGGCTTCTTTCTTTATGATCTGCTGCATCCGTTTACTATAGGCTTCACTCATATCCAGAAAACGGGTTCCAAGTTCTTCGACATTGGCACCGATCAGTGGATTAGGGATTCCACTCATAATCTGGTCTGTGATGAGCATGAGATCGCCCGGATGGAATCCGGTATTGATTCCGCCTGATGCATTGGTAAGAATCAGCTTCTTTGCGCCTAACATTCCCATCAGCCGCACCGGAAGCACCACATCTGTTACCGGATACCCTTCATAATAATGCACACGTCCCTGCATGATCACAACCGGAACTTCTTTTACATAACCAAATACAAATTGTCCTTTATGTCCCACAACTGTCGACACCGGAAAACCTTCAATTTCTGTATATGGAATGATCTGTTCTATCTTGATTTTTGATGCGTATTCGCCAAGACCGGAGCCCAGAATCACTGCCACTTCCGGTTTAAAATTCGTTTTTTGGAGAATGCTTTTCCGGCATATTTCCAGCTTTTCATAAATTTCATTGCTCATACAGAATTCCTCTTTTCTATTATTTTTCAGAGTCAATCCTCTCTGTTTGTAGTTTCTTTATTTCAGCATTTTGCAAATTTTATCTTTTATAGAATCATCGGCAAATGCAGTATCAATTGCATTTTTCATCATCTGAAGGATTTCTTCGTCCCGAATTCCATAATTTTTCTGAATAAATTCCAGTTCTTTCGTAAGGCTGGTGTTACTCACCGTTCGGTTATCTGTGTTGACCGATACTTTTAAGCCTGCATCCAGAAATTCCCGCATCGGATATTCCGCCATGCTGTTTACAGATTTGGTCTGTAAATTGCTGATCGGACACATCTCGATACCAATACCTGCTTTTTTTGCCATTTTCCGGATCTCCTGGTTGCCACGCATCGCGATCCCATGCCCGATCCTTCCAGCTCCCACGTTTATCGAATCTATGACATTCTGTGGATTTCCACATTCTCCGGCATGGAGTGTAAATGGCATTCCCATCTTCTTTGTCTCTGTAAAAATATCCATAAATTCAGACATCGGATACAATGCTTCTGCTCCTGCAAGATCTGCTGCACAAACTCCGGATCCCAGATATTCTCTTGCCGTCTTGATCATCCGCATATTATCCTCAGTGCTGTGATGCCGCATTGCACAGACGATCACACCATACTCGATTCCAAAATCTTTTTTCCCCTGCTCCATTCCGCTGATTACTGCTTCGATCACCTTCCGGCTGTCCATCTTTTTTGTCTCTGACAGAAGTGGAGCAAAACGGATCTCCGCATAACAGACATTTTCTTCGTTCATCTGGGAGAGCAGATCATACGCAGCTCCGGAAAGTCCCTCTTCATCCATAATACATCTGCCGGGAAGGTCAAATTTTTCCAGATATTCATTCAGACTTGTACAGTTTTCTGAAACACTGAGTTCTTCAGGTCTTACAGTTCTTCCAAGCCTTTTTTCAATAAATGATCTGCTAAGAGAACCGTCCAGATGACAGTGAAGCTCAATCTTCGATAATTCTTTCAAGGTTTCCTGTGTCATTTTTCATTCCTTCTCTTTTTCCTTTTCTTCAAAAATCTTCTTTTGGAGTCTGAGTCCTTTCTCATTCTGTAAGATTGGATGGTCCGAAACCTTTTGGCAACATTTCTTTCAAGGTATAGATATCATAATGCTTTGCATCTACTGCAAGAATGATCTGAAATGTCTCCGGATCGCAGAATTCCATCATGACCTGCCTGCATACTCCGCACGGCGGTGCATACTCTGTCACAACACCGCCCTTTCCTCCTACAATACAGATTGCATCAAATTCTTTTACTCCTTCGCTGACTGCCTTGAAAAACGCGGTACGCTCCGCACAGTTTGTCGGTGTATAAGCCGCATTTTCAATATTGCATCCCGTATATATCCGTCCATTCTTTCCAAGCAGCGCAGCTCCCACTTTAAAGTCAGAATAAGGGGTATAAGAATATGCAAGCTGAGAAAGCGCGATTTCTATCATTTTTTTAATTTGTTCTTTTTTCATTCTCTTTTTCCTGCTTTTTCTTGCTAAATAAGTTCATTCAGAATCGAATGTCCGATCGTTCCTTCCGGCATTTTTACACCAAAATTATCTGTGATCGTTGCCCCGATCACTGCAAAGGTATTTTCCTCCATAATCACGCCACCCTCATCCATCTTTTTGGAATACGCCAAAAACGGTACATATTCCCGTGTATGATCGGTTCCTTTGTAGGTCGGATCGTTTCCATGATCGGCGGTAATAATAAGAAGATCATCCTCCCGCAGATCATCCAACAAAATTCCAAGATTTTTATCAAATCTCTCAATCTCATGTCCGTAGCCAACCGGATCGCGCCGGTGTCCCCACTGTGCATCAAAATCAACCAGATTTACAAAGCACAGTCCGTCAAAATCTTTTTTGCAAATCTCAATGGTCTGCTCCATTCCATGCACGGAGCTGTTGGAATGATACGATTCTGTGATTCCTTCCCCGCAAAAGATATCATGGATCTTTCCGACTGCGATCACATCCTTTCCCGCATCTTTCAGTGCATCAAGTGCAGTCTTTCCGGTCGGCTCAAGTGCATAATCCCTGCGGTTGCTGGTTCTTTTAAATTCACCTTTTTTCTTTCCTACATACGGTCTTGCAATGACTCGTCCCACGCGCCATTCATCCTTCATCGTGATCTCTCTTGCGATCTCACAACACCGGTACAGATTTGCCAGATCAAATGTCTCTTCATTTCCACAAATCTGCAATACAGAATCCGCAGAGGTATAGACAATCAGTTTGCCGGTACGCAGGTGTTCTTCTCCATAATCGGCGATGGCCTGTGTGCCGGAATAGGGTTTATTGCACAGCACACCCCGGCCCACCTCCTGCTGGAAAGCCTGGACCACCTCTGGCGGGAATCCATCGGGATAAACCGGCAGCGGCTTGGGAGAATGGATGCCCGCAAGCTCCCAATGTCCGATGGTGGTGTCCTTTCCGCGGGAAGCCTCGGCTGCCCGGGCTACTGCCGCTTCGGGCTGCCCGGTCGGATTCAGATAAGAAAGTCCGGCAATATGGGGCAGGCCCAGACGCCGCAGCACCGGAATCGAAAAATTCGGTGAGGCGCTGATGCTGCGCATCGTATTGGCACCGACATCATCATAATCCGCCGCATCCGGCAGATATCCGATGCCGACGCTGTCCAGTACAATCAGAAAAACACGCTTGCGATTTTCCATAATACATTTACCTCAAGATTAATCCAGGGCGGCCGCAGTGCGTAGGGCCAGCTCCATCATTTCCGTAAAGGAATTCTGACGTTCCTCCGCGGTTGTTTCTTCGCCGGTTAAAATGTGATCCGAAATCGTACACATGGCCAGCGCGTTTTTCCCGCAGCGGGCGGCGGTCATATACAGCGCGGCGGCTTCCATTTCAATGGCCATGACTCCCATCTTGGACCAAAGGGGCGTGCTGCGCTGCGTCTCCGGCACATCCGCCTCATCATTATAAAACGTATCGCTGGACAGAAGATTGCCGACGTGGTAGGACAGCTTCATGTCTTCGGCAATATCGGCACAGGTGCGCAGCAACGGATAGCTGGCAATCGGCGCAAACGTGCCGGGCAGATGGTACTGATGGGCAAAGCGGCAATTCGTGCAAGCACCCTGACCGAGAACGATATCGCGGATATGGATATCGGGCGAAATCGAGCCGGCCGAGCCGATGCGCATAATATTTTCCACGCCGAAGAAGTGATACAGCTCATAGCTGTAAATGCCGATCGAGGGCATTCCCATGCCGCTGGCCATCACGCTGACGCGGGTTCCCTGATAGAAACCGGTATAGCCCTGAATGCCGCGGACATTGTTCACGAGAACGGCGTTCTCCAGGAAGTTTTCGGCAATAAATTTAGAGCGCAGGGGATCCCCCGGCATCAGAACGGTTTTGGCAAAATCAGCAGGAACTGCTTTAATATGTGGTGTAGCCATAAGAAGCCTCCTTGTAAGAATGATATGTATGATTATACCAATTTTGGTCCGGGAATTCAACCGATTTTTAATCAAAACCAATAAAGAAAGCAAAACGGATGCCGAACCGAAGGCCGCATCCGTTTTACTTTTTATTCCCTCGCCATTTCGCCGGAATGAATCCGTCCGTACAACGTCAGACAGTATAGACCGGAAAGGCCTACCAGAGCGTAAATCACGCGGGCGATCCAGGTAAAGCCGAAAATCGCTTCCACCAGATTGAAATTGAAGAAGCCGATCAGTCCCCAGTTTACCGCTCCTATAATTACCAATGTCAGTGCAAAACAATCTAAACCTCTGTTCATCAAAGATTTACCTCCTTTTGCACCTAGTATATC
>ERZ825137.1204-NODE-1204-length-34119-cov-21.081053_pt1 | contig 34119 bp, 37 predicted proteins | sample MGYA00519873_ERZ825137 | MGnify/ENA primary metagenome ERZ825137 (study PRJEB31778, sample SAMEA3449190) | human gut metagenome | biome: human gut; feature: human-associated habitat; material: faeces | place: United Kingdom | collected 2010/2012 ...
ATACATCACGGTAATGGTGTATCCGCTCGGGCAAATCGGAATGCGGTCAGAAAGTTCTCCGACACTAAATAATTATGAAAATTAAAAATGAAAGGATGATGTTAATGTCTAACAAAATGTTTATGCGGGTTGAAGATGTGGCAGAAGAAATGGGCGTTTCCGTTTCTTACGCTTATAAACTTATACGCAAATTAAATAAAGAATTGCAGTCAACTGGGTGTATTACAATTCCCGGCAGAATTGACCGTAAATTCTTTCACGAAAAATTTTACTCAACCAAAACAATTGAAAGGAGCGATTAAAATGGGAGCATTTAAAAATGAAAAAAACGGAACTTGGTATGTGCAGTTCCGTTACACAGACTGGCAAGGCTTGCGACAGCAAAAATTAAAGCGTGGCTTTGCCACCAAACGAGAGGCACAGGAGTGGGAACGAGCATTCCTGACCGAAAAGAAAGCCGATGTCACAATGCCATTTAAGACTTTTACGGAATTGTACGAAAAAGATGTTAGACCAAAGTTAAAGGAAAACACTTGGCTTACCAAAGAGCATATTATTAAAACTAAAATATTGCCGTATTTTGAGCATAAGCGATTGTGTGATATATCGGCAAAAGATGTTATCGCTTGGCAAAATGAGATTAGAAAGCAAACAAATTCAAGTGGAGAGCCGCTTTCTCAGGGATATTTAAAGACGATTCATAACCAGTTAAGTGCATTGTTTAATCACGCAATTAAAATTTATGGTCTAAGGCTAAACCCTGCCTCTACGGTCGGTAATATGGGTAAGGAAGAACGCAAAGAAATGAATTACTGGACTGTGGAGGAATACGGTAAGTTTTCTGATGAAATGATGGACAAGCCTCTTTCTTACTATGCTTTTCAAATGCTTTATTGGACCGGTATCCGTGTAGGTGAATTGCTTGCATTAACTGCCGGTGATTTTGACTTTAAAAACAATATGCTTACAATCAATAAATCTTATCAAAGATTGCACGGAGAAGATGTTGTCACTACCCCGAAAACAGAGAAGAGCAATCGAACAATAAAAATGCCACAGTTTTTGTGTGATGAAATGCAAGAATACTTGAAAATGTTTTATTCGCCGAATGACAGCGACAGAATATTCCCTATTTCAAAAAGCTATCTTCATCACGAAATGGACAGGGGCTCAAAAGCCGCAAGTGTAAAGCGTATTCGTATTCACGATTTGAGACATTCGCATGTTTCACTTTTAATAAATCAAGGCTACCAAGCCGCTGCTATTGCGGATAGAGTCGGTCACGAAACCGTGGAAATTACCGACAGATATACACATATATATCCGTCAAAACAAAACGAAATGGCAAACACCCTTGATGAATTATGGAAGGAGAAAAAATAATATGTCATTGAAAAACAGAGATGAACACAACCGCTGGAGAAATAAAACCGTAGCGTTCAGGGTTTCGCCGGAGGAATGGGAACAGATTGAACGTTATGTTCAGTTATCGGGTTTAACCAAACAAGATTATATCACAAGACGACTTACTAACAAAGAAGTTGTCGTTCAAGGTAATCCGAGAGTATACAAGGCTTCGCGTAATAATCTTGCAGATGTACTTAATGAATTGCGCAGAATTGAAGTCGGCGGCGAAGTCAATGACGAATTGCTTGACTTAATCAAAATGATTGCCGATATTCTCGGTGGATTAAAGGAGGAATTAGAATGACAGAAAAAGAAAAGACCGCTCCGGTTGTATCTGTTGGCGCAGATACGGAGCAGTCAATCATAAAACAAATTAACAACAGTATAACCGATTTTAATGAGAATGGCAAGAGCTTAGATGATTATTTTGAGAAAATGCAAAAAGAATTTTTACAACAGCTCGATCCATCACATTTGAAAACAATTTCTATGCGTGAGTTGTATAACACGGTGTATCAAAGCAAACCGCCATTGATTGACGGCTTGCTTTACCCCGGAACATATATTTTTGCAGGAGCTCCGAAGCTCGGCAAAAGTTTTCTTATGGCACAGCTTGCTTACCATATCAGCACAGGCACACCGCTTTGGAATTTTGATGTAAAAAAAGGAACTGTCCTATACCTTGCTCTCGAAGACGACTACCACAGATTGCAGGAAAGATTATACAGAATGTTTGGAACGGAGAGTACGGACAATTTGTACTTTTCTGTTTCGGCAGGTCAACTTGGAAATGGACTTGATGAACAGCTCTCAAAATTTATGGCGGAACACTCCGATACAAGATTGATTATCGTAGACACACTTCAAAAGGTGCGTGAAATGGGCGGGGACAATTACAGCTACGCAAACGATTATGAGATTATCACAAGGCTTAAAAAGTTTGCGGATAGTTATGGAATATGCTTGCTGCTTGTTCACCATACAAGAAAGCAAAACTCCGATGACAAGTTTGATATGATTTCAGGAACTAACGGATTGCTTGGTGCCGCTGACGGTGGCTTTATTTTACGGAAAGAAAAGCGTACAAGCAATTCAGCAACGCTTGAAGTTTCAGGCAGAGACCAACCGGACCAAAAGATTTATCTTAATCGCAATCCCAAAACTCTTGTGTGGGAACTTGAGAGAACTGAAACAGAACTTTGGAAGTTGCCGCCCGAACCATTGCTTGAAAATATAGCAGGCAAAATTACAAATGAAAACCCCGAATGGTATGGTAGTCCGACAGAACTTGTTGAATTTCTCGGTGCTGATATGAAGGCAAATGCACTAACTATGAAGTTGAATATCAATGCCGGGCGTTTGTTTAACGAGTATGGAATAAGTTATCAAAACAAACGCTGTCACGATGGGCGTAAAGTCAGTTTGACTTATGAACAGCGTGACGATGTGTGACGGTTGTGTCGCTGTTTTAGGCGGTAGCAAAATTACCGTCACTATCGACGCAGACCGACACAGCGAAAGTTTTTGCAGGGTGCAGGTGGCTTTTTTCAAAAAGCTACTCCTGCCTCTCGGAGAGCGCAAAACCTGCTTGCAGGTTGCATTTTTGATGGGCTTGCCTGTCAAAAGTGCTTTTGCGTTACTCTTGACAAGAGTAACAGAACCGAGGACGAGCAAGTTTATGAGATTGGAGGTATAACTTATGCAAAGAACGATAAGCGCAATGGTGGGTAAAGGCTCGGTCAATCACAACAGCCGCAAGTTCAAGGCGGAAAATGTTGACGGGATCAGAACGCATTTGAACATTGATTACTGTAACGAGCCGATAAAGAAAATCTACCACGAATTGTTTGATGAAGCGCTAAAAAGATACAATGAAAAGCAGATAAGAGCCGACCGCAAGATAGAAAACTATTATGAAAAAATCAGAAATTCCAAGCAAGAAAAACCGTTTCACGAACTGATTTTGCAGATTGGCGATAAAGAAAATATGAGTGCCGAAAGCGAAAACGGGCAGCTTGCAAGGCAAATTTTAGATGAGTATTATCGTGGGTTTCAAGAGAGAAATCCCAACCTAAAGGTGTTCTCTGCTCATCTGCATATGGACGAGGCAACGCCCCATTTGCACATTGATTTTGTTCCGTTCACAACCGGCAGCAAGCGAGGACTTGATACAAGAGTATCACTCAAACAAGCGTTAGCCGCACAAGGTTTCAAAGGCGGAACTCGTGGCGATACCGAGTGGAACCAATGGGTGAGTGCAGAAAAATCCGCACTTGCGTTCGTTATGGAACGGTACGGAATCGAGTGGGAACATAAAGGAACGCACGAAAAACACCTATCTGTTCTTGATTACAAAAAGCAAGAGAGAGCGGCAGAGCTTGAACAATTAGGTGCTAAAATCGAAGAAAAACAGACTGAATTCAACGTGTTATCCGAGCGAGTGTTAAACTATGATGATGGTTTGGAAAACTTAAAAAATGTTGATGAAATGCTCGATAACGCACCCGAATATCAGCTCTCCGAGCCGCAAGGTTTTATGTCTGCAAAAGCATATAAAACCAAAATTGCAGAGCCGCTTATTCAAAAATTAAAAGCGTTAGTCAAGACTGCATTGGCTCGTTGTTTTGAAGGTTGGGACAATTACCATAGGCTAAATATCACAAACGGCAATCTCTATCGTGAGAACGAAATGTTATCGAAAATAAACAGCAAGCTGAAAAGCGAAAACGAAAATTTGCGTTCAGAGGTCAAGGATTACAAGCTTTTGCGCAAGGTTTTCGGGCATAAACAAATTGACGAGTTGCTTGAACAGGCAAGAAATATCAAAGGTCGCAAGCGTGAAAATCCACGCTCAAGATAAATAAATTTTTGGAGGTAAAACAAAATGGCAAACACAATTTTTGAACAAATGGGCGGTACTTATACGCAGGCGGGCGACTATATATTACCCGATTTATTACCGGCGGAAGAAGAAAAGGAAGTGAATATCGGCGTTTGGGCAATGAGGCATAAACGATATTTGAAAGAAAATCATAAGGTGCGTTACCACAATTTGCTGACAAGCGGTAAGCTCAATTTATATCTTGCAGATATTGAACAGCAGGCGCAACAACTTTTTCTCCGGCTGGTAAAAGACTTAGCCGAAAAAGAAAATGTAACCGAAGAACTCAAGGCAAGCGATATGATGTTATGGGTGCAAAAAATGAACAACATTCGTAATAGATCAACGGAAAAAGTAAATGCAGATATAATTTACAATGTATAAACACAACGACGGCAGGGAAAAATCCCTGCCGCTCTTTTTGTTTGTAGAATTCTAAAAAGAAAAATAAATTTCACCATCGTGTAATTTATTGTTGTAATGTTCATTTATATGTGGTAATATAATATTGTATTATCATTATGCTATCGAGGTGCAAATATGGCTGTTAGTTACAACAAACTATGGAAGTTGTTAATAGATAAAAATATGAAAAAGAAAGAATTAGGAGCGGCCGCTGGAATAAGCAATTCTCTTATCGCTAAACTTGGAAAGAATGAAAATGTTACAGTTGAAGTGTTAGACCGAATATGTATTGCCTTAAATTGCAATATTGAAGATATAGTTGAAGTTAAAGATAATAGTGAGGTATCCATATGAATCCTTTAATTAAGTGGCCAGGCGGAAAATCTAGAGAAATCGATAAAATAAAGCCTTTGATTCCGGAACATAAAAGATATGTTGAACCTTTTTTTGGAGGTGGTGCATTATTTTTCAATTTAACTCCCCAAAATGCTGCAATTAACGACATATCAGAATCATTGATTCAATATTATCAATTAATAAAGAAACAGGATAAGCAGCTATATGATTTGCTTGTTTGTTATAATAATAGCTTTGACAATTTGGTAAGAGTTTGTAGCAACAAAGATAGAGATTTAATGGATTTGTTTTTGAAGTTCAAGAATGATGTAATATCTGCTGAGGAACTTCATTTGTTGTTAAAGAAATTTATTTTCAGTTTATCGGATGATATAAATTCTGGATTCAGCGAAAAACTATTACTGGATAAAAATGACTTTGATGAATTTTTGTTAAAAAATACAACTGACAAGTTTACACGAACAGTTACAAATTATAATAAAAAGCCTTTTTCAGAAGAGGACCTTAAAGAAAATCTTATTACCGGTTTTACCAGTGGCTACTATATGTATTTCCGTAAGATTTTCAATGATATTAATTTAGGAAGGCTAAAAGACCAGTCTGCACAATATCAAGCTGCTAACTTTTATTTTATTAGAGAGTATTGTTATGGCTCAATGTTTAGATATAATGCTAAGGGCGAATTTAATATACCATATGGCGGAATGTCATATAACAGAAAAAATATGATGTCAAAAATCGATAATATGTTTAATAGAGAAATTGATACATTGTTCGCTAATACCGATATTTATTGTTCGGATTTTGAAGACTTTTTTGATAATATTGGACTTACTAAAGATGATTTTATATTTTTAGACCCACCCTATGATACTGATTTTTCAGACTACGAAGGAAAAGATTTTACTAAAAATGATCAAGAAAGACTAGCGTATTCCTTGAAAAAGACATTAGCAAAATTCATTTTGGTTATCAAAAATACAGATTTTATTAGTAGCCTGTATGATAAGGATTTTAATATTTTGAGTTTTGATAAGCAGTATACTTATAATGTTAGAAGTAGAAATAATAGAGATGTTGAGCATCTTATAATAACAAATCTCCCAGTTTGATACTGGGAGATTTGTTTATTTTATAAGCTTTTTTAATTCATTAACAGAAATAGCATTTTTCTTGTTTCTATGAACCATGCAATGACAATTTGCACATAATGGTTTTACGTTTTTTATAGCATCTTTTATGAAAGCTTCAACGCCATCGTCATCATATTGACAAACTGGGTGTTCATGGTGAATTTGAATATAGTCTTTTCCTAAGTTACCGTATGTTTCTTCAAAATCAAATCCGCACACACAACATTTTAAATGTCCTGCTGAAGTTTTATAAAAGTGTATTGCTGCTTTTCGTAATTTGTCTGATCGCGATTTTGTTTTGGTGCTTATATGTCCTGCTTTTCCTTCATTAATAATATCATCTTCTTTATAAATTATTAAATTGTGTTTTGTTTTAGATGATTTGTGAATTTTTGTCGCAATATCTATATTCTCATTATATGTAAAGAAGTTGTTTGAAATATATTCACACTGACTGACGTTTTCTTCAATGAATGCATTTCCTTCTGGGGTTAATGAGAACTTGTTTGCATTTTTAGTTGTTAATTCTCCGAAACGGTTGCTATTATAATGCGAACCGGTAAGATTTCTCACAATTTGCGTAAATTTAGTGTCATTTCTACCCTGAAGAATTTCAGCATCTTCTCCTGTAGGTCTAAACATTTCAACAAGTTGTTCCTTTATTATAGTTGTAGTAGCAGACTTGTTCTTATAAACTATATATAACGCCGGTATTAGGATATCATTTTCTGTTATTCGTGACATTTTCTTTATCGATCCTTCCTAAGGCTGCATCAAAATACTCTTTTTCTATTTCGCAACCAATAAACTTTCTGTTGTTTTTTAATGCTGCAACTCCTGTGGAACCAACACCCATAAAAGGGTCAAAAATTACATCGCCTTCATTTGAGGCTATTTTAAGTATGTGTTCCAGTAACTTTACTGGCTTTTGTGCCGGATGTTTGGGGCTTGATAATCTTTCAGGACGCATACATATAGGACTTTCAAAAAAATTATGCATTTCGTTCTGTTTTCCAAAATTCCATTTGTGTCCCTTGTTCCACATACATATAATCATTTCGCAACTGTTCAAAAATCCGTTTTTATAGATTTTAGGTGCTGGATTAGTTTTATGCCAAATAAAAAATTGAAAAGTATCAAATTCGTTATCGAATACTTCGTGCCATTTTCCAATCAAATTATAGCTCGTAAAAATAAAGATATTTCCATCTGGTTTTAAAATTCGCTTAAAATCATCAATTAGTTTTATAGGTTCTATTGGAGCTAAGTCCCATTCACCTAAATCATTATTTAACGCAGACCTTCCCGGCAAAGGAATGTTGCCCGTGGAATATTTTGCAATATTATATGGTGGATCGGTTAGGATTAAATCTATGCTTTTGTCTGGTATTTGACTTAAATAATTCATACAATCACCTTGTATGAGCGTATACCTTTTAGATTTTATTTTTTCAATTTTATATGTATTAGTTTCCAATGCAATCCTCAATCATTTCATTTATATGTTTGTTTAAGTCGATTTCTTCAAGTGCAGATTTATAAATATCCTCGAAATCTTTAAAAGTAATTCCGTTTGGAAGAATCTTCTCCCAAAAATCTTTACCAATAAGGAACATTTCAGGATATGCCATGTGCTTCTTTACAGCACCGGTCCAAGTTTTTCCCTCGCCATCCTTGTTGTATAATGTGCCAAAGTATGCTTTGCAATTTTCGATTCCCATATCAACATATATAGTTAAAAGCTTCTCAACATTTGATGGGGCATTAGAACTATCTAAATCTCCTCCGGCTTTTAGCTCAAGAATATTCCAGTCTTGACCATCGAAAAAGGCAAGGTCAACAGGTTTGGTAAAAATGGAATTTTGTGTAGCGTATTTATCTGCTAAAGGTAATAATTCTTTCTTTATGCTTTCCTGAGTAACACCACTTTCAACTCTTGAACGTCCTCTTCCCGAAGCCACATTTGTTGCACGGAATGCAGCTATTTCGCCACGTAAACTACCGCTATTAGTGTCGATGTTAGTTACAACTATTTGTTCGTTGTTTTTTGGAGCAGGGATATGGTGACTGAGGTTTCTCGGATTGACAATAGAAGGTACATTTTCCTCTCCGAAACGAAGTTTCGCAATACGCTTAGCGCAAGATTCTATGGCAAATCCGCTTTTAGATTCAAAACTGCTTACAAAAACCATACTTGCCGTAATGCGTTCATCCATTTGACTTAATAAAAAATTATTTACTTTTCTATCATAATTAGATTTAAAATCATTTTCAATGAGGTTCACTACTCTTGAAAATTCCTCGATAATAATCTGTTTAATTTGTTCTCTCATACACTTTAATCCTCCAAAAATAATTTATATGTTTCTATCTCCAGCGCATCTGCTATACGCTGAATATTTTCAAGTGAGATACTACGACGATAGCACTCGATTGCACTTATATAGGTACGGTGCATACCACATTTATCCGCAAAAGCTTCCTGAGATATTCCCATAGCTGTACGATATTTTTTTAAGTTGTCACCAAATACTTTTATAATATCCATAGTTGCAATCCTCCTAATTTTATATTATAATAGAATTGAACACTATAAGTCTACACACAATAAGTAACGATATAGGTGAAGTAAAATTATGTATGACTATAAAAAATCAAAAGAAATCATCGAATCTATTTTAAAATCTCCAACCAAAATAGTAGAAAAAGATTTTGTTCCGTCATCAGATTCAGCGTTTACATATGAAAATGGGATAACGGCTTGGGTTGGTGCCTTATTTGTTGATATTGTTGATTCAAGTAAAATATTTCAATCACCCAATGAAGACACAGCTCGAATAATTAGATGTTTTAGTTCTGAACTTATTTCAATTCTAAAAGATGACATTAATTATCGAGAAATTGGAATTAGAGGTGACTGTGTTTATTGCATTTATAATTCACCATATCAAGCGGATTTGGTGGAAATCTTTCGCCACGCATATCGAATAAATTCTTTTATGAAAATGTTGAACAAGTTGTTATCGAATAATGGATATTCGACAATTCGAGCAGGAATTGGTTTGGGATGTAGTCAAGATTTAATAATAAAAGCCGGTCAAAACGGAAGTGGTATAAACGATAGAATATGGATCGGAAAAGCAGTAGTCGATGCAGCTCATTTATCGGATGTTGCAAATAGAAACGGTGTTTCTGAAATCGCAATGAGTCCTTTGTTCTACGATAATGTTATAGAGCATTTATGCAAAGAAAACGAGAAGTATAAGTCGTGGATAAGCCCTCACTCCTCTGGTTATTACGGAGGTGTTGATTATTATCACTGTAGTATAATTGAAACCGATTTTGATAAATGGATTGAGGAGAGTATTTGATATGGTAGTGACAACAGAAGAAAAGACTATGGCAGAAACTATGTTGAACAAGGAAGATCTTGAATATAAAATTGAAATTGCGACTCAAACGCTTGATCGTAACATTGGTTTTGTTACAAATTGTGATAACAAAACCTCAATTGCTTTAGCGGCATTTGGGGTTCTTCTTGCAATCATCCTAACAAATGAAGGTTTGAGTGCAATCTTTGATATTGTAATAAGTTGTATCGAAGCAAAGACGTTCTGTAATATATTCTATTTGGTCTGTTTTGCAGTTGCCATTTTTGTTATGGTATTAGGGCTGTTTAATTTGGGAAGTGTTCTGGTTGCAAAAACTTCAGAAGGAGCTATCGGAAGAGCAAATGCAAATTCTCGTATCTTCTTTTCTGGAATAAGAAAAAGTGGTGATTGCAAGACTTACAATCAGCGATTCTACGAAATGAGTAAAGAAGATCTTTTAAACGACTTGATTGAACAAATATACATAAATGCAGATATTGCATCCATTAAATATGCTACATACAATCATGGACTAAGACGTACGATCATAGGATTCATTTTATTTGTTGTCCTTTTGCTCATAGGCATTTATATCTATTGAGGAGACAATTATGGCATCGTATGATTATAAAAAAGGTAAGGAACGAATAGAAGATATACTCGACAATGAGTTAAAAGTAATTGAACAGAATGAGGTTCCGACAGATTCAGCTTTTACTTTTTCAAATGGTTATTATAGTTGGGTTAGTGCAATATTTATTGATTTGCGAGATTCCTCTACGCTGTTTGCTGATGAGGATAAAGAAAAAGTTTCAAAAGTAATTCGCAGTTTCACATCTGAAATAATTGAAATCTTGCGAAATGATGATAATCTAAGAGAAATTGGTATTAGGGGTGATTGTGTATATGGTATTTATACTACACCCCAAAAAAGTGATATATTTGAATTGGCAGACAAAACATTCTATATCAACACATATATGCAAATGCTCAACCAGCTCCTATATGAGCGTTCATTACCAGAAATAAAAGTAGGGATTGGTATGTCCACTGCTCAAGAACTTGTCATAAAAGCCGGTCGTAAAGATGTAGGAATCAACAGCAAAGTTTGGATTGGGAAAGCCGTAACACGAGCCTCCAATTTTTCTTCATTAGGGAATAAAAAAGGAAATTCAGCACTGGTTTATTCAAGTTGCAGCTATAGCAATTTTATAGACAAGCTGCAAGAAAGAAATCCTAACAAAGATGTAAAGAGTTGGTTTACATACCATTCGGATGAGGGCAACGGAGCGTATTATACGGCAAATGTTGTCAAAAAAGATTTTGATGATTGGATTTCGAATGGTATGAATGATGTTTAAATGTCTTAACTGTTATATCGTTAGTCAATGTCATTGGAATTCAATGCATTTGTCTACCTTGTGGCAACAAAATGGCAACAAAAAATCGGATAGCGTATGCTTTACCGATAATTCAAATAATATAAATACTCTCTGATAAATCTCATAAACAAAAGTGTTTAATATTGATTTACGGGGAGCGAGTGGGAATAATACCAAGAGTGCTATAAACCCGCATAAACACTGGGTTTTGGGCTTTCAAATTCTCGATTTGATAGCAAAATGATAGCAAACCGGAAAACAGCTTTATTCTAAGCGTTCTATTGGTTTGCAGGTACATTTATCTTAATACTATAAAAGGCATTACTGACTTTTGCAGTCGGTAATGCTTTTTTTGCGTTTTCTACTATATTCCGTTTTATTTACGAGAATTGAAGGCTACGCTTTCGGGGTAGTTATATCTCCAATTATCGTATTCCTCTTTTGTAATTTCTCCGTTCTTAAGTTTTTCGGCTTGTTCCTGCCAAGCGGAAAACATATCGAACATTTTTAGATAGTTTGTTCCCATACCCTTATCAAGGCGTATGCAAAGCTCGTCATCAAGTTTATCAATACGGAAACCGTATAAATCCTCAAGAGTAAACAGTGTGTGCATTAAGCCGTTGTAGCTGTCAATGTCGGGCACAGTTAAAGCACTTGTTGATACGCCAAACACATTTGCAAGATTGTTTGTTAAATCAGCCTTTGGTGTTCTTGAGCCTGATTCATACTGTGCCATACGAATATCTGCGGTTTTCTCCGGAAAGCCCACCTGCATACCAAGATATTTTTGAGTCATACCTTTTAAATTTCTAAAAAATCTTATTCTTTCGCCGATAGCCATAATATAGCCCCTCTCATTTTACTGTTAAATATCATAGCATAACGAGTTAAGCAATGTCAAGGTACATAAAGCAAAAAAGTTTAATATTTTTATGAAAACCACTTGACATAACGGAATATGCTTAGTATAATTATTAAGCAAATAGCGTTAAGTTATTTGCAAAAATTAAATAACCGTCATATATCACGGTAATGGTATATCCGCTCGGGCAAATCGGAATGCGGCCAGAAAGTATCCGACACTAAATAGTTATAAAAATATAAAAATGAAAGGATGATGTTAATGTCAAACAAAATGTTTATGCGTGTTGAAGATGTGGCAGAAGAAATGGGCGTTTCCGTTTCATATGCTTACAAACTTATACGCAAATTAAATAAAGAATTGCAGTCAACCTGGTGTATTACAATTCCCGGCAGAATTGACCGCAAATTCTTTCACGAAAAATTTTACTCAACCAAAACGATTGAAAGGAGCGATTAAAATGGGAGCATTTAAAAATGAAAAGAACGGAACTTGGTATGTGCAGTTCCGTTATACAGATTGGCAAGGTTTGCGACAGCAAAAATTAAAGCGTGGTTTTGCCACTAAACGAGAGGCACAGGAGTGGGAACGAGCATTTCTGACAGAAAAGAAAGCCGATGTTACTATGCCATTTAAGACTTTTACGGAACTGTACGAAAAAGATGTTCGACCGAAGTTAAAGGAAAACACTTGGCTAACCAAAGAACATATTATTAAAACTAAAATATTACCGTATTTCGAGCATAAGCGATTATGCGATATATCGGCAAAGGATGTAATCGCTTGGCAAAATGAGATTAGAAAAATGACTAATTCAAGCGAAGAACCGCTTTCTCAGGGGTATGATGACGGCTTAGAACGTCTGCAAACGGTGGAAGAAATGCTCGATAACGCACCCGAATACCAACTCTCCGAACCGCAAAGTTTTATGTCTGCAAAAGCGTATAAAACCAAAATCGCAGAGCCACTTATTCAAAAGTTGAAAGCATTGGTTAAGATTGCATTGGCTCGTTGCTTTGAGGGTTGGGATAATTACCATAGATTAAATATCGCAAATGACAATCTCTATCGTGAGAATGAAATGCTATCGAAAATCAACAGCAAACTGAAAAGTGAAAACGAAAATCTGCGTTCGGAAGTCAAAGATTACAAACTTTTGCGCAAAGTTTTCGGGCATAAACAGATTGATGAGTTGCTTGAACAGGCAAGAAATATCAAAGGTCGCAAGCGTGAAAATCCACGCTCAAGATAAATAAATTTTTGGAGGTAAAACAAAATGGCAAACACAATTTTTGAACAAACAGGCGGTACTTATACGCAGGTGGGTGACTATATGTTGCCCGATTTATTACCGGCGGAAGAAGAAAAAGAAGCGAATATCGGCGTTTGGGCAATGAGGCATAAACGATATTTGAAGCAAAATCATAAGGTGCGTTACTACAATTTGCTGACAAGCGGTAAGCTCAATTCATATCTTGCAGATATTGAACAGCAGGCCCAAGACCTCTTTCTCTGGCTGGTAAAAGACCTCGCCGAAAGAGAAAATGTAACCGAAGAACTCAAAGCAAGCAATATGATCCTCTGGGTGCAAAAAATGAACAATATCCGTAATCGCGCAATGGAAATTGTAAATGCAGAACTGATTTACACGGTATAAACACAACGACGGCAGGGAGCAATCCCTGCCGCAATTTAATTTGCACTAAACTTGACGTTGACGTAATTATATGATATACTTTATCTAAAGAGATTTAGGAGGTAGGATATGGAATCCTCAAAATTGTTAGAGTGGCTGATAAGTGAAAAAAATATGAGCATTCGCTCTGCGAAAGATGTAATTTCTCGTTGCGGTAGAGTTCGCAGAATCTTACATACAGACTCTATAAGTAGTGATACATTGGATAATCTACAAAACAATGATGAGTTTGAAGAGAGTTCTATGTTTATCAAGTCGCAGTTGAAAAGAGCTGTAACATTATATAATGAATTTGAAAAAACAACAACGAAGGATTAGTATATGAAAGAACAACTTACAGTAGGAAGTATGTTCGCCGGCATTGGCGGAATTTGTTTAGCTTTTAGACAAAATGGCTGTAAAATAGTTTGGGCTAACGAAATTGATAGGTATGCTTGCAAAACATATAGATTGAACTTTGGTGATGAATATCTTATTGAGGGCGATATTCAAAAATTAGATACGAAAGATATCCCTAAATTTGATATTTTAACGGCAGGCTTTCCTTGTCAGGCATTTTCGTCTGTTGGATTATTGGAAGGTTTCAACGACCCTAGAGGAAATTTGTTTTTTGAAACGGCAAGGGTTATAAATAAAATTAAACCTCGAGTTGTTTTTCTTGAAAATGTTGCAAATCTTGTAAAACACGATGAAGGGCGAACATTTGATGTTATACTTAAAACACTTGAAGGTTTAGGTTACTATACTGTTTATAAAGTTATGAATGCAAAGGAATATGGAAATATTCCTCAACAAAGAAACAGAATATATATAGTTGCATTCAAATATAAGAAAAATGTTGTAAAATTTGAATTTCCTGACATGTTGCCATTAACGCAAACAGCCTTTGATTTGTTTGATAAGAAAAAACAAGAAGAAAAATATTATATGGATGGTCATCGTATGTGGAATAGAATGATGGAATATATGGATGACCGTAAAAGAGTTTATCGTTTTACAGATTGGGGGCTTTCCAGAGGAATGGAAGGTATTTGTCCGACGCTTTTGGCTGCAATGGGTAGTCGATTTGAGAGAATTCCTTTTTTCTATGACGATTTTTCCGTTAGGTTAATGACTCCTCGTGAATGTGCTAGGTTGCAAGGATTTCCTGAAAGCTTTATTTTACCAAAAGAAAACGAAAAACAAGTCTATAAAGAAATTGGAAATTCTGTTTGTGTTCCGGTAGTTAGTAGGATTGCTGGAAATATTGTTAAAGCATTAAATTAGGAGAAAATAAATATGAGACAATATAATGTAATGGATTTGTTTGCCGGTGTTGGTGGGTTGAGTTATGGTTTTTCAATGCTTCCACAATTTAATATTATAGCGGCAAATGAAATCGAAAAAGATATTTCTATTGCATATGAATTAAATCATCCTAATGTCAGAATGTTAAATTGTGATATAAAAGATCTGACGGAAGATATTTTAAATCAGGCACTAAATGGGGAAAAAATAGATATAGTAGTGGGCGGACCTCCTTGTCAATCATATTCAACTCTTGGAAAAAGACAAAATGATGAGAGAGCAAACTTGTTTATGCAGTATAAAAGAATTTTGAAAATTCTGCAACCTAAAGCATTTGTGTTTGAAAATGTCACCGGAATGCTTAGTATGAATAAAGGAAATCTTTTTAAACAAATCCAAGCTGAATTTGAAGAACTTGGCTATGATTTGAAATATAAAGTTTTAGATGCGGTAAATTATGGAGTTCCTCAACATCGAGAAAGAGTTATTCTTGTTGGATTTAAAGAGAAAAACAATTTTGCATATCCTACTCCAACACACGGCGACGGGTTAAAACCGTATATTACACTGAAGGAGGCAATAGGAGATTTGCCGGTGCTAAGTAGTGGTGAAGAAAATAATATTTATGCCACCAGTGCTACGAATGAGTTTTTGAAATTTGTCAGAAAAAATGATGATATGTATGTTGAAGAACACAAGGCGCCTAAAAACGGTGAACATCTCATCAAAATAATGCAAACATTAAAGGATGGAGAGTCTAAAGATGATTTGCCTGAAAATATTCGTCCCAAAAGTGGCTATGGTAATACCTATGCTAAATTATGGTGGGATAAGCCTTCAACAACAATAACACGAAACTTTGCTTGTCCTTCTTCGTCAAGATGTATTCACCCAAGGGATTCAAGGGCAATGTCCATTAGAGAGGGGGCTCGCTTGCAAAGTTTTCCTGATGATTACAAGTTTTACGGCTCAGATGGTATGAAGCGTTTAGAAATTGGTAATGCTGTTCCTCCGTTGCTTTCTGTCGCAATAGCAAAACAAATGCTTCAGGCACTAAAAGAATACGAAGCTGCAAATTAAGCAGCTTCGTTTAAGTGTCAGTACAGTATGTCTAGATAGTTAGGGATATCATCAAGAAGGAACCATCGGAAAGCTTCATTTGGAATAGCAAAAACCTTCTGACCTTCCATTTGAGAACGAGTTTCCCAGTGGACACTATTGTCATTAATGTTTGTAATATCTACTATTGCCATTGTCCCATTAAACAAATCAAAATGAACAACATACGAGTATACTTGTTCTTGTTCATATGCTCGCTTAGCTTCCCTTACCTTATGTTCTTTTATATCATTTACTCCAGTATATCCAGATTGAATCTCAAGCCTAATTGTTTTGCTGTCAATTTCAAGTTCTAAGTCAGCAACTGGAGATTTAGAAAAAGTTTCGATTTCAGACAAACTGTCGTGTCCAACGGTTTTAATGGAATCTTCTTGAACCCCGAATATTTTTGACAATGCTGGCGTGAAAAACTTACAAACGATATAGCCTCTCATCCAGTTATAATACAAATCCTCTGGAGACCTTCCATTATTGTTCAGTCGAGGAAAAATATTGTTTTCTTTCATAACCAAATAAGCACTGTCGATCTCATTTTGTATAGGGCTCAAGTTTTCCCAGTGTACACTTTGATTTACTGCTTGGTTAATTTCCTGAAATATTTCTTTTAGCCTTTGATTGCATTTTTCGATTTTGTCCCAATTAATAGATACAATATCTGTCGCTTTGAAATGCTTTTTTAATGTTGTTTGGTTTGTGAAGCCCAATTTTCTTCTATAATTTCTACTATCAAATGGCATTTATATTATTCCCCTTTAAGAAGTCTATAGATTTTTTCATAGTTGTGATGAAATTGCAGTTGTCCTTGATGCCATTGTACAAATCCAAAAGGAAGTTGAATGGTAGTTCCACCATAAGATGATCCATAATATGTTTCACTGATTGCGACATCTTGAACAGCATTACAGATGTCTTCGATAAAGAAAATATCTTTGGTATCATTTTCCCCAAGTAGATTTATGTACCATACAAAATCAGACCATTCATCGCTGTCACGAACTGCACCCATAGAAAATGACAATTTTGCAAGTTCGTATGCATTTTCAGTAAACCATTCAAGTAAAACGGAATATAGATGTTCGTCAAAAGATTTTAAAGTTGTTGCATTTAAACTTTTGTGCCTTAGTTGAAGGTCATAATCTTTTTGAATGGTTCTGTCACCATAATGCTCGATAATATCGACTGCATCATCGGATGCCGCCCAAAATAGATTAATTGCTCTTTGGACATCAGCTGAAATCTCAGTGTTAAACTGTTTTTCAAATGTATCAATAAAAAGTCCGGCTCTAACAAAATATACTTGTCCACCAAGACTCTTCTTGATAGATACATTAACTACTTCATCTGTATCAAGATATACTTTCAAGTCAGTTTTGGACTTTGTTTTTCTACCGTTGACACTTGGGACATTTGTTTCGTGTAATCCACCAATTGTTGTACGAACAATATGGGAATGAGGTCTATCTATTCTTTTTAGTAAGGAAGTTGCGAAAACCTCATCAGTATCTAAGCGTATTTTTACTAAATCCTCATTTTTGTGTCCTGACAGCTTTGCGTATTGCCAACCTGTGGCTCTATTTCTATGTTCCATATTTATTCCTCCAAAAATAATTTATATGTTTCAATTTCAAGTGCATCTGCAATTCGCTGAATATTCTCAAGAGAAATACTTCTTCGATAACATTCAATAGCACTAATATATGTACGGTGCATACCGCATTTTTCGGCAAATGCCTCTTGCGATATTCCCATTGCAGTGCGATATTTTCTCAAATTATCGCCAAATACTTTAATAATATCCATAGTTGCAATCCTCCATAGTATATAGTATAATAAAGTTGAATACAAAAAGTCTACATACAATAAGTCGACTAATTTAAGGAGAAATCAGATGTATATCTCAAATGTAAAAATATCAAATTATCGAAATTTAAGAAATATTGATGTAGAATTGGCACAAACCGTTACAATAATAGGAAGTAATAATAGTGGTAAAAGTAATTTGTTAAAGGCGATTACTTTACCTTTTTTAGCAGATGAAATTGCTTATGTAGGAAAAAATTTGACTTGGTTTGATATAAACAATAGTGCCAAAAACGACTACTATCAGTTTTTAATTGACAATAAAGAATCTATCCTTACAGATAAAGTCACTTTAGAAGATTTTAAAAAACAAATACCCAAAATTAAAATTGAAGTGAATATAATACCTAAGAAAAAAGAGCTGTATTATGTCAAAGAACTTGGTTACGAGATAAGTGAAGGGAATATAAGTTATGGACTTTACTATGAATTTGCCCCTGCCAACGATTTAGACTTTTATAAAGCAATAAAAGGTGTATTAATGAGTGAGGAAATAAATTCAAAGACAGTAAATGAGTTAAAACTGAATTTGCTACCAATTGAACTATATAAATATTCAATCGGTGTGCCTAACAGAGGATCAATTTCTTATGATATTTTAAAGCAATTTAAATATACCTCTTTAATGGCAGAACGTGATGAATTTTCTAAATCAAACGAAAAATTGGGCTCTAAATCTTTGGTGAAAATTTTACAGGCCAAACTTAAGGACGGGGACAAAATAGAAGTTGAAAAAGAATATTCACATTTTTTTGATACGCTGAAAAAAATTACAAATATTGATTCTTTAATTAATTGGCAAGAATATTCCGAATTAGAAAATGCGTCAGATTTTTTTCAAAAAATAAACATCTTGCCTAATATGCCTGCTGTAAGTTCTATTTTCAATAGTGTTCGTCTTGGTTATGACAGTGAAAATTTATCAATGCAGGGGTTAGGACAGCGTAATTTAATATTATTGATGGTTTTAATTAACTCATTAATTGAAAAAGATAGTGATGCGGTATTCAATATATTAACTGTAGAAGAACCAGAAGCACATTTGTGTATAAATAATATTAGACTTGTTGCAAGTTTTATAAAAGCAATTACGAGTAAAAATGGTGATTTGCAATTATTTTATTCCACACATAACACTGAATTGATCGATAAGTTAAAACTTAAAAATGTTATTTTAATGAGTGGAGGAAATGCATACTCTATAAAAGCAGAGTTTAATGATGAAGAAATAAATTATTTATCGAAAAATCCGAATTTAGATCTATTCAAATTGTTTTATGCAAAAAAGTGTATTTTAGTAGAGGGATTGACGGAAGAATTATTTATACGTTCCTACTTGGATTCTAAAAAGGAATTAAATGATATAGAAGTCATCTCATTTCATAAAGGATTTAAACGAATTATTGATTTATGGCTCAAAATCAATAGTGGAAGCTCAAACAGATTGGGTATTGTAAGGGATTATGACGACGAACCTGCGGCAAAAAAGGAACATGAGGTTTACAATAAATATCCTGAAGTTTGTGTCAAAACTACAAGAGCGTATACTTTAGAACCTGAGATCGTGAATACAAATGGAAATTATGAAATCCTTAAAGAAAAATATGGAGAAAAATTTGGTTGGAATATTTTATCTAAAGAGCAGTTATCTGATGATTGGAGAAAAAATAAATCCTACGCGATGTTAGAAATATGTAAAGATTTGTCTTCAGGTTATTTAGAAAATTTGGAACTACCACAGCATATACAGAAAATAATTGATTTTATGATAACGGGTAAAAAATAGTATGGTGAATATAAAAGTGGCTGGTGCAGGAGCCGGAAAAACAACAAGCATGTCAAATTCGATAATTGAGTCATATAATAATTCTCTACCACATCGAAACATTTACTGTATTGCCTTTACCAATAACGCTTCTGATAATATTAAAGAAAGAATAAAATCAAAATTTGGTTGTATTCCAAATAGGATAAAGATTAGTACAATACATTCTTTTTTATATCAAGAAATCATTAAACCGTATTATTTTTTATTATTTAATAAAGACTATAAAAAAATTTCTTCTATTGAATTACCATCAGATCATAAATTGTCGAATTATAAAATTAATGAACTTGATAAAAATGATACTTTGCATGTAAAAGCAATTCCTCAACGTGCAAAGTGGGTTTTTGTAAAAAAATATAATGATACATCAGCTATTAAGAAAGCAAGGAAAATTATTCAAGGTGCATTTTTTCAATACTGCGAAAAAATATTTATTGATGAAGCGCAAGATATCGATAATGATGTTTTTGAAATATTAAATGAATTTATTAAACTTGGTATTGATATTAATATTGTGGGAGACCCTAAGCAAGATTTAAAAGGATTTGGTAAACTTGATGAATTGATTTTAAAATATGAGGAAAATATTGAATATATTAATATTTGTCATAGGTGCCCTAATAACCACATAAGTCTTTCAAATTCCATTGTTGATGATTTACAAAAGCAAAATTCTGAAAAATCAAATGGGAAAATAGGAGTTGTTTTTGAAAGTGATATAAATCTTTCTTCCTTTATTGATTCCTCAAATTTTGATTTAAAATATATCTCTCAAAAAAATTCAATTTTCAATACTCAGAAAAGCTCTACTTCTTTTGAAAATGAAACTTTATTTTATGAATTAGAAATAGTATTAAAAGAAAAATTTCCAGATAAAGATGAGAATGCATTATCAAATGCGGCATATTTTTATGCAAACAAGCTGCTATTTGTTAATGAAAAGAACTTAGATGAAAATAAAACATTAAGAGAAGTTTTTCCTTCTGTACGATTTTCTTCTGCACAATATGCCAGAATTTGTAATGCAATGAAACTTTCCGCTTGTGTAGATAGTAGTGGTATTTACGTTCCATCAATTGAGAGCATAAAGGGACAGGAAGGGTATAACTGTCTGTTTGTTCTTACAAACGATTTGGCTAGTTACCTTTTCCAAGAAAAGAAAGAAAAGAATAAAACTAAAAATAAATTATATGTTGCATTAACACGCTCTTTAAAAGATATTACATTGTTAATAGCAAAGGAAGTTGAAAATAAGTATGGAAAGGAATATATTCTAAAATATTTAAACAAATTTTCTTAAATAAATTAGTTGAAAGCAGTATAGTGCAATTTACGATTAATGTTATCATGGAATTTAAAAACTGTAAATAAAATATACCTGAAAAAGTGATAGCATCCAAGTGATAGCTATTTGATAGCAAAAGCAGAAATACCTCATAGAATTGAGATAATTTGTACCAAATTAAAGCAAATCAAGTTAAAATTCCTAAACAAAAACAGTTAAAATTTATTTTACACTTAGGAGTGGGAATAATCCACGGCACTTAACAAAGCCCGAAATACAGGCTTTGTTGCCACTTTGAAGCCCTCTGTGGCAACAAAATGGCAACATTATTTGAATTATTGTAAAAGTAAAGAGCTATCAGATTTTTTGAAAGTCTGATAGCTCTTTTTCTTTTGCTCAATTAGTCGTTTTTTAGTTTTTCTTTGAGAACCTATAATTTTATGACAGCATGAAGAAATTTCTGAAAATATACATCTGTCGTTAAATATGATATTGCTATTATTCGAGATTTAGAATATAATATAATTAATGATACATGGTATAGGAACAGGAGCTTGGTATGGAATTTATGTCTGCAAGAGAAGCCGCTGATAAATGGGGTATTTCCCAAAGAAGAGTGGCGGTTTTGTGCTCAGAACAAAGAATAAAAGAAGCAACTATGGTCGGTAATATGTGGATTATACCTACTTCGGCAGAAAAACCGATAGATGCAAGAAGTACACGATATAGTAAAACTGATGAAAAAGCGGTTAAACCTTTCTTGAAATGGGCAGGCGGCAAAGGTCAGCTCCTTAAAGAGATCGAGCACTACTATCCTTTTGATAGCCGGAAAATCACAAAATATGCCGAGCCGTTTGTTGGTGGCGGGGCTGTTTTGTTTGATATACTTAGTAAATATGATTTAGATGAAGTTTATATCAGTGACATTAACGCTGAACTTATCAATACTTATCGAATTATTCGTGATGATATTGATGTACTAATCGAAATGCTTCACGCTATACAGAACGATTTTATTCCGTTAGATACGGAAAATCGCAAAGCATATTATATGGAAAAGCGTGAACGTTTTAATGATTTAAAGGTCAATGGAAATGAGAACATCAATATCGAAAAAGCGGCATTGATGATTTTTCTTAATAAAACCTGTTTCAACGGTCTTTTCCGAGTGAACAAAAAAGGGTTGTTTAACGTTCCTATGGGAGCATATAAAAATCCTATGATTTGCGATGAAAACAACCTCAGAGCAGTATCGGAGAAGTTACAAAGAGTTAATATTGTATGTGGTGATTACAGAGAGTCGGCTGACTTTATTGACGAAAATACTTTTGTGTATTTTGATCCCCCGTACAGACCTATTACAGATACAGCAAGTTTTACTGCATATACCGAAAATTTGTTTAATGATGATGCACAGATTGAGCTTGCACGATTTGTTGATGACATGGATAAAAAAGGTGCTAAAATTGTAATGAGCAATTCTGATCCGAAGAACTCAAATACAGATGATGACTTCTTTGACAACATCTATTCTGCGCATAAAATTAAGCGAGTTGAAGCAACTCGAATGATTAATTGTAATAGTGAAGCAAGGGGAAAAATTAAGGAATTGCTTATCAGCAATTTTTAAGGAGATTAGAAATGAATAATAGAAATTTTAGCGAATGGTTATTAGGTTTTCGTGATAGTATTGCAGACTATGGTTATTATATAGATTTTGATAAGGTCCATAAGAATGTCGATAATATTAAAGTTGAACTTAACATCTTAAATTCACTTATTGGTTCTAAGAATATTGAAGAAGATTTTGAAAAACTTATAGGAAAATATCCGGAAACTTTGAAATGCATACCTCTGCTTTTGGCAGTTAGGTCGAATGAAATATATGCGATTGATGGTGATGGAGACTATACATATAACTTTAAAAAGCCTAATCTTTCAGTTGAGCAATATAAGACCTTTATGCATAAAACGGGTCTTTTCGACTTGATGGAAAATCATATTGTCAACAACCTTGTAGATTATGCAACAGGGGTTGAAACAGGTCTTGATTCAAACGGACGCAAAAATCGTGGCGGTCATTTAATGGAAAACTTAGTTGAAAGTTTTATCCAAAAATCAGGATTTGTTAAAGATGAGTCATATTTCAAAGAGATGTATATTCATCAAATTACCGATAAATGGGGCGTTGACCTTTCCGCTATATCTAATCAAGGAAAAACAGAAAAGCGCTTTGATTTTGTGGTTAAGACACCTAATATGATTTACGGTATCGAAACTAATTTTTACGGCAGCGGTGGCAGTAAACTCAATGAAACAGCACGCAGTTACAAAACACTCGCTCTCGAAACCGATACAATCGACGGTTTTACTTTTGTATGGTTCACAGACGGAAAAGGTTGGGCGAGTGCTCGCCATAATCTTGAAGAAACATTTGATGTTATGGAACACATTTACAACATTAAAGATTTGGAAAATGGCATAATTACAGAGGTTTTTAAATAATGGCAAAGAAAATTACAAAATGGGAACCTGATGATTTTGAATTAGAAATGACAACACATTGGTCTTTCCCAAAACGTGGCGATTGGGCAACTCACGATGCAAAATGGCGTGGAAATTGGTCTCCATATATCCCCCGAAACATTCTGCTCCGCTATTCAAAAGAGAACGACTTAGTTCTCGATCAGTTTGCGGGTGGTGGCACTACCCTTGTAGAAGCAAAGTTACTAAACAGAAACATTATCGGCGTAGATGTTAATGATGTTGCACTTGATAGATGCAAAGAAAAAATAGATTTTGAGCATGAGGGCGCAAATGGAAAGGTTTATATCCGTAAGGGCGATGCCAGAAATTTAGATTTTCTTTCGGATGAAAGCATTGACCTGATTTGTACCCACCCACCCTATGCCGATATTATTAAATATAGCGAAGATATTGAAGAAGATTTATCACATCTGAAAGTAAAAGATTTTCTTGAAGAAATGAAAAAGGTAGCTGCAGAGAGCTACCGTGTTCTGAAAAAAGATAAATTTTGTGCTGTACTTATGGGCGACACAAGACAAAAAGGTTGTATGATACCAATGTCTTTTGATGTCATGAAAATTTTCCAAGATGCCGGATTTACTCTTAAAGAATTGATTATCAAAGAGCAACACAACTGCAAGGCAACGGGATATTGGAAAACAAATAGCGTAAAATATAATTTTTTACTTATAGCACACGAGTATTTGTTTGTGTTTAAAAAATAGAACAGAAAAAGAGGAATAGAGATGTCGAAAGGATTAGTTTACATACTTACAAATCCGTGTCTTGATGGATGGGTTAAAATAGGTATGACAGAACGCAATGATATTGAAAGACGGTTACAAGAATTAAATTCACCTACAAACATTCCGTTATCATATCGTTGTTATGCTGTTTATGAAGTGGAAAATCCACTCGAAGTTGAAAAAAGGATACATAGCATTATTGATAGAGTTGATGATTCGTTACACGCAAGAGAACAATTAAATAATGGTAGAATCAGAGAGCGAGAGTTTTTTAAGATTTCTCCTGAAACAGCGTATGGCATTTTTAAAGATATTGCAAGTTTGCGTGGTGATACAAGCAAACTGAAGCTCTACGCACCGACACTTGAACAATCTCAAGAACAAGAGATTGCAGAGAGAAAAACAAAGCGTTCTAACAATTCTTTCAAACTGTTAAACATTGCTGTTGGAGAAGAAATCACATTTCTATATGATGATACAATCACAGCAAAGGTAATAAACGATAAGAATCAGGTTGAATATGAGGGCGAGAGTTATTCGGTAACTAAGTTGGCGTGCAAACTGCTAATTGAAAGACACGGATGGGCTGAAAATTTACACGTAAATGGTTGGATGTATTTTACAAAAGACGGAATTTCACTAAGCGATTTGCGTGATAGTATTGAAAGTGCAATAGAAGAAGATTAATCAGCATTAAAAAGGGGGGATGTAATTGTGGCAAAGAGAAAAATGATTCAAAATAATTTGCTAAAAAATTCAATAGCAGCATATTTTGCGACTATTGAAATACATAACAAACCGAACTTCTCTTATCGTTACGAAACGACAACCCTTCTTTTAATGAACGCTTGGGAATTAGTGCTAAAAGTTTTTGTAAAGAAGTACATAAAAAGCAAAAATATCTTCACTAAAGACGGACATACAATTTCAGTTGATAAAGCCATTGATTATGTCGAGGAATACATAAATACCATTGAGCCGAAATCATTTTGTGCTATTAAGGAGAATTTACTGCTTATAGAGGGCTATAGAAATAACATTGTTCATTATTATAACGAACAGCTAGAGCCTTACATTTTTATGCTTACTGCTAAAGCGGCACTAAATTATGTGGATTTTCTGAAGAAGTATTTTTCAAAAGATATTCTTGCTAAAGATGGTTTGTTTATTTTACCGTTAGGTTTTAAGTTGCCTTTTAAACCGGAAGATTTTCTAAGTAAAAAAGCTACTAATTATGTTTCTTCGCCGGAATCGAAAGAATTTATAAATTCAATGGTTAGAATCATTGGAGATTTAGAAAAACAAGGTGTAGAAGATACGATCGTTGTTGGCTTTGACATATACTTGGAAAATGTTAAACGAATGAAGAATAGTGACTTGTTAATTGCAATAACCTCAAAAGATGAAGCAGATGCAAGTTTTTCTAAAGTTAGCAAGTATCAACTCACAAATGATTCTAACGCACAAAAGGTAAACCTTTCAGATGAAGAAATAATGAAAGTATATCCGCTTACATATAAAGATGTGTGCGAATGTTGCAAAACTGAAATTGTTGGATTTAAACAAAATAATGAGTTTAATAAAATTCTCTCAGATTTGAAGAGTGATAGTACCTTTGCTCACACAAGAAAACTAAACCCCCAAAGCAAAAAATCAGCAAAAACAACATTCTATTCAGAAAGTATTATTGAAGAACTAAAGAAACGATACGGATGCTTGAAAAGTGATAGCAATCCGTGATAGCAAAATGATAGCAAAAGTTAGGACTACCTATGTAGATAGGATAATCTAAGCCAAAGCAAATCAATTTGTGCCACTACGCTAAAACAAAATCGTTTAAGGTTGGTTTTGTGGTTGCGAGTGGGAATAATCCACGTCACTTGAAAAAGCCCGTAAATACAGGCTTTTTGCCGCTTTGAAGCCCTTTGCTGCAACATTTTGGCAACAATAAAATATTCGCAAAAGATTAAGAGCTATCAGACATCGGGTCTGATAGCTCTTTTGTTCAAATTATGCCAAATAAAACGCGAGCCGAAAATTGCGAGCTTAAAATTGAAAGCGTTCTCTTGTCTCTTATTTGTTATTTCGCATATTCCGTTATTGGGTTCTTCCCTGCTCTATCCCTTGATTTTTTGCCACTGCCGTTTTTCTTGTAATTATCACATATTCTATAACGCAGATTATAACCGACAGCACCGAACCGCAGGTTGCCGCAAGTCCCATCGGGAAAAGGGTTTGCGTAAACATTTTTGACATAAGATAAGCCATCGGGATGCGCACGAACACAATGGAAAGACTGTTGTGCAAAAATGAAATACCCGAACGCTCCATAGCGCAGAAATATCCGCTGAAGCAGAAGTGGATACCCGCAAAAACGCAGTCGAAAACATAGCTTCTGAGATATTGTGCGCCGTGAGCTATGACCTCGGGATCTTTCTCGAATATTCCGACAATGTTAAGCGCAAAGAACTGCGTTATCACGGCAATCACAAGACCGATACCCGTCGCAAGCATAATTGCGTATTTCAGCGTCTGCTTTGCCCTGCCGTACTCCTTGGCACCGATATTCTGCGCCGCAAGTGCGGAAACGGACGAGAGCATCGACGACGGAATTATAAACATCATACCGATGATTTTTTCAACTATTCCGACTGCCGCCGCATCGGTAAGTCCCCTGCCGTTTGCGATTATCGTAATTATCAAAAACGAAATCTGAATAAATCCGTCCTGTGCCGCAACGGGAACGCCGATTTTGAAAAGTGAACCGACAGTTTTTTTATCGGGCTTGAAGTCGCTCTTTTTAAGCTTTATACCGATATTCAGCTTTTTCATTGCGATAAGCGACACAATAACGCTGACCGTCTGTGAAAGTGTTGTTCCGAGAGCAGCTCCCGCAGCGCCCATTTTGAAATAACCGATAAACAGATAGTCGAGCGCAATATTGAAAACGCAGGCAACGGCGATAAAATACATCGGATTTTTGCTGTCGCCGAGGCCTCTGAAAATCGAGCTTATTATATTGTACGCCGTGATAAACGGAATGCCGATAAAGCAAATTGTAAGATAAGCACGGGTCTCCTCAACCGCTTCGGCAGGCGTTGACATAACGGAAACTATCGGCTTTACAAGGCAGAGCAAAATTACGGTCAGCACCGCCGACCCTGCCAGGAACACCGTAACCGTATTTCCGACGGCTTTTCCCGCTTTTTCGTTCTGCTTTTCTCCGATTGCACGGCCTACCGTAACCGTGGTGCCCATTGCAAGACCGACAATCATAACCGTAAGCATATGCATAACCTGCGAGCCTATCGAAACCGCCGTTATGCTCTGTGTACCGTTAAACCGTCCGACAATAAAAAGGTCCGCCATTCCGTAAAGCGTCTGCAAAAAATACGACAGCATATACGGTAGCGAAAAATATATGATATTCTTAAACACGCTTCCCGTGGTAAGGTCTTTCTTCATTCGTGCTTTCCTTTCAAAAAAGTATTGATACTATTATACTCGCAATAATTTTACAGTCAACAAAAATCCGATAAAAAAGACCTGCAAACGCCGTTTTAAGCATCCGCAGGTTTGTTGTATGATATAATTCTGTTCCAATATGAAAATTTTATTGAGTATCCGTATGATTCTGACATATGAAGTCATTCATGTAAGTTATTTATATCTTCACAGTCTTTATTTTACCTATCCCATTCATACCAACCACTCTGGGCCATTTGTTTGTATTGCAGATAGTTGTTGCGTTTATATTACCCATATGGCAATGAAAGTGTCTGAATTGACCTAAAATTAACGATAATCTGTTATACTCACACCCATCGGGTTTTTCATATAAATCCTCATCACTTAACGAGCTTAAATATTCCATTATTTTCTCTTTGATTGTTTCAAAATAATCAATTAACAATTCTCGTGATAACACCTTTTTATTATCATAGTCGTCAAGACTGTTCAAATTTGTTTCATGAAAGCTCGGTTCATTATATATTTTAGGATTAATGTACCATTGATCCAAAGAATGTAAAGTATGATATACATGTTTCCATATCGGCATATCGCATAAAATCATATCCATATCACATGTTTTTAATGTAATCGAAAAATTATAAAACATTATTTTCGTATGCTCAATAACAGTGTTTATTAAAATATCATTCATTTTAATCACCATAGCCTTTCAGGCAACAAATATTTATTAAAAATCACCGTATTAACCTGCGTTGCCTGAACAGGCGTAATGGTGATTTCTGCCATCTCAAAATTTTGCCAATGGCAAATTTTGAGGGCATTATAATTATGAATAGTGTGATTTCACACTATTCCCATAGCCTTTCAGGCAACAAATAATTTATTAAAAATCACCTAATTTAACCTGCGTTGCCTGAATAGGCGTAATGGTGATTTCTGCCATCTCAAAATTTTGCCAATGGCAAATTTTGAGGGCATTATAATTATGAATAGTGTGATTTCACACTATTCCTCTTCATCGATGACCGCAGCCGAGTCAATTCCGAGCACCGTATCGGACTCTCCGCTCTCAAGGCTTTCAACCTTTCTGAGCTTTTTGTTTATCTGAACATTTCTGAACTGTGCGTTTTCAATGCTCTTGCCCGCGGCGTCGATTTTTTTCTTTGCCGTCTCGAGAAGTCCGTCGAATTTTTCATACTGACCTCTTACCGCCGAAAGAAGTTGGCGCACCTCGTTTGCCTTTTCGTTTATAGCAACGGTCTTAAAGCCCATTGAAAGCGAATTGAGCAGAGCGGTAATTGTGCTCGGTCCCGCAATCATTATGTTGTATTCGTTCTGTATGCGCTCGGGGAGCCCTGTCCTCGACGAAGCTATCTCGGCATACAAGCCCTCGGTTGCAAGGTAGAGGATTGCGAACGGCGTTGTGTCGGGAATATGAATGTACTTTGAGACATCCTTTGCCTCTTTAAGCACTCTCGATTCAAGCGCCTTTCTCGCCTCCTTGAGCATTTCGGAGTCCGCTGTGTCGGCGGCGTCGCAAAGCCTTATGTAGTCCTCCATCGGGAACTTTGAGTCAACGGGCAAAAGCACATCCTTTTCGTTCTTGTCGGAGGCGGGGATGCGTATGGCGAACTCTACCCTCTCCTGCGAGCCGGGAACGGTTGCGACATTCTTTTCGTACATATTGGGTATTGTCTGGTCAAGTATTCCCTCAAGCTGAACCTCCGCCCAGGTGCCCCTTGCCTTGACATTCGTCAGCACACGGTTGAGAGCCGTGACATTCTGCGTAACGCCCGTTGAGAGCTTTTGCATTTCGCCGAGTGATTTATAAAGGTTTTCAAGCTGTTCCGATACCGTTTTGAACGAGCTGTCAAGCCTTTTTGTAAGCGTTGAGGTAAGCTTTTCGTCAACGGTCGCCCTCATCTCTTCAAGCTTCTTTTCATTTGAAAGCTGAAGCTTGTTTATGGACTCTTCAAGCGTTTTGTTGAGCTTTTCGCTCTGCGCCGCATTTTTCTCGTTTATCGAGCCGAGTATCTCGAGCGTTTTCTCACGGTGCTCGTAGTTGCCCTTGTTCATACTCTCGATTTTCTGCGACATATTGTCAAGACTCTTCTGCATATCGGAACGGATTTCCTTGTTGGCGTTCTGATTTTCAATCCTTATGTTGCTGAATTCCTTGCTGAAGGTGTCTGAAAGATAGTCAAGCTTCTGCTCGGTACGCTGTGAGCCGTCGTTTTCCCCGAGAGAGCTTACCTTTTTTGAAAGAGCCGAGAGCATTACGGCAAGGACGATAATTCCCACCGTGCAAACCGCCGCTGTGATGTATAAAAGAATGTTCTGCATAAATTTCTCCGTTATCTGTCTTTTTTGTCCTCAATCATATGTACATTTATATGATTGTAAGTCATTTCAATTCCGTATTCGTCAAATTCCGTTTTTATGTTTTCGTTAAGCGCATAATATGCGTCCCAATATTTTTCCGTCCGGGTCCACGCCTTGAGTGTGTAACGGATACTGCTGTCGTCATATGACAGCACCGCCGCAAACGGTTTTTCGGGCTTATCCTCAAACAATTCCGTCTTTTCAACCGCCTTGAGCAAAGCCTCACGGACGGTTGCAATCGGAGCGTCATAGGAAGCGCATATTTCCATATCGACACGGCGTTTTTTCTCGGCTGTATAGTTGACTATCTTCGCAGAGATGATTTTTCCGTTCGGTACATAGACCATTTTGTTGTCAACGGTCAGAAGCTTTGTGTGAATAAGGCTTATTATCGCAACAGTGCCCGACACATCGTCTATTTCCACAAAATCGCCTATCTTAAACGGTTTTGTGATAAGCAGCATAATTCCGCTTGCAAGGTTTGAAAGCGAGTCCTGAACGGCAAGAGACGCCGCAAGACCGACAACCGAAAACGCCGCAACAAACGAAGTCGTGGAAACGCCGAGTGCGTCAACGGTAATTATCGCCGTTATAAACCACAGCACGATTTTTATGCCCATTTTTATGTATCTTTTAAGGGCAATGTCAAGCGAGGTTTTCTCAATAAGCTTTGACAAAAGCGAAAAAATCACTCTTATGACCGCATAGCAAATCACAAAGGTAATTATCGCCGCAAGTATTTTGCCGACGGTAAAATCCCCTATCGCATAGTCGAGAATGTCACGAAATTTCATTGTAAAGCCTCTTTATTTGATAAACAGTATCGTTGCCGCCATACAGAACTGTGCGGCATAGTAAAGCGTATGATTGAGAATAATGTTACCCTTTGTGTTCTTGTTCTCCGCAAAGTACATTCCCGACAGAACAAGGTCGGAAAGCAGGAAGAAAATTGCGCCTATTGACATTACAATCCACGCAGCGGACCTGAAATGTGTGACATAAGCCGTCATAATCGACGATGTCATTGTGAGCGCAAGCGTGCACGAATACAGGAAAACTATCAGCTTGAAGTTTCCGTATTTCATCTTCATAGGCTTCTCCATAAGGATAGCTATAACTCCGATTACAACCGCAAGAACAAGCGACATTATGATGGAAAACGAATTCCACGGAGCGCTCCTGAAAATTGCGGTTATAAAACACAAATGACCGAGTAAAAACGAAATAAATCCCGCATAGAGGTACGAGTCCTTATCCTGAAGATATATCCACTTCAGGTCGAGCCATATGTCGCCCAACATTCCGAGAATAAGTCCCGCAAGAATAAGAGAACCGAATTCAAGAAAAACTCTGTTTCGGTTTGTTGCGGCAATGGCGGTCGCAATAAAGCAGCAGCTTGCTATCGCTTTGGCGTAAAGAGCCGTAATTCCGCCCTTTTTAACACGCAAAACAAGGAACACCGCAGTTGCAGCCACACCTATTGCCAACAGTGCAAAATAGAATAATGATGAATACATAACCTGTGCCTCCCCCTTAATGATATTTTCATTATACTATATAAGGTAAAAAATTACAATCGAAATTTAGACGGCTGTTTAATTGACAAAATGCCCCCGTTGTGTTTTAATTTATTGAGTATTATATATATCAGAGGTTATTCAATATGAAAAAGACTTTTTTAGCGGCAGTGTGCATACTGCTTGCGATAACGCTTTTGTTTTCCGCCTGCTCGGGAAGCAATTTGACGGACGACGCCACGACCGACAGCCCGCACGACTCGGACTCGTCCTTTAAGGCGGCGATAGTTCAGTTTGACAACGACAATTTCACAAGCGAGCTGCGCCAGACCTTTATAAAAAGAATGAGGCTTCTCGGCTACGACGAAGCAAAAATGAAATTTGACATCAAAAACGCTCAGGGAAGCGAGGACAAGCTCTCACAGACAACGGCGTCGCTTGCAAACGCAGATTATGACATTATCGTTGCCATAGGCGACAAATGCGCCTCGGCTGTTGCGGCGAGCGGCTGCACCGTACCGACCGTTTTCGTGGCGGTCAGCGACCCTGTCGGACTGGGTCTCACTTCAAGCCTTGAGGCTCCCGATAAAAATATGACGGGCACCGTCAGCAACACATCAAACGACACCCTGCTTTCGTATATCAGAATTCTGACCCCGAGCGTTTCGAATGTTGCGGTTATATGTATGAACAACGAAAAGTCGATTGCGGAAAAGGACAGCGCCGTAAAATATCTTACCGACGATTTATTCGGCGTTGAACAGGTTGTGCTCGACGGCGTTGACTCGATTGACTCGATTGTTTCCGACCTGCTCACACGCAACGACGCAATTTATCTCACAGGCGATGAAGAACTCAAAAATGCGGCACCGAGCATTGTCTCGGCAGCGTCCGCAAGCTCAAAATTCGTGTTCTCGTCAAATATCGGCTGCGTTGAAAGCGGCGTACTTGCCTCAACCGCCTCCCCCGTCAAGGATTTAAGCTATAATGCGGCGGCTGACGCTGACGAAATACTCAGAGGCGCAAAGCCGTCCGACCTCCCCGTTGACACGGATATTGCTTTTGCGATATATGTTTCAAAAACCACGGCGACAAATTTCAACATTGATGTGCCGCAAATCGACAATGTTATACTTTTCTGAAAAAATAAAAAGTTTTTTCAGAAAAGTGTTGACAGTTCCCCCGCACTTTGCTATAATATCATTCGTCGCGAGGAACGACGAACTGAATATGCGAGAGTGGCGGAATCGGCAGACGCGCACGTTTGAGGGGCGTGTGGTAATCCCGTACGGGTTCAAGTCCCGTCTCTCGCACCATGAAAAACCGTTTGCTTTCGCAAACGGTTTTTCAGTTATATTCGCCTTGCGGCGAGTTCTATTGCTACGCAGTGATATTCGGCTTTCAGCCGAGTGATATTGCCTTACGGCAGTTAAAGGCGAATATAATATCACTGCGCCAAAGGCGCAATATCACTTTTGCAAAGCTAAAATATCACGCCGAACGAAGTGAGGCATATCACTGAAAAAGCCAACCTGAACGATGCACAACAACGATTGGCAACAACCAAAAAGCAGATGAACATTTAGTTTGTCTGCTTTTTATTTTTTACCGACAAAGCCATATCGGGACTTGAACCCGATAGTCCATCTTTTGCGGAGCAAAAGGGACAGCGCCCTTGCGGGCGAATGAAAAATGAATAATAAAAAATGAAGAATTGCGGGTGCTTCGCACGGCGTCGTCGTTTGCTCCGTATCGTTCGCAACAGCCTTTGGCTGTCTCTCACTCACTATGCAGCTCCTCCTTTTCCGCAAAAATCACACTCGGCTCGCCTGCTCGGTTGTAAACGCCCTCGCGACAGCTCGCTGTCGCTACCAACTTTTTGCGGTGTAAGCTTACAGCGTCGGCATCTAAAGTGTTCACGACTTCCAACCCTGCAGTGAGCAAGTCGCGCACCGTGGGGCTTTTCACGTTTTGAGCCTTCCGGCCCGCACTTGTGGCGGGTATTTTCTTTGTAGCGCAAACCCCAAAAGAAAAAGGTCTGGGGCCGTTTGTGCCCCAGACCTTTTTTAACCGAAATGCGGCGCCCATATCTGGAAAGGTGCCTTTCCTTGTCTTAAAAAAGAGATGTTGACACAAGCTGATGGAAATTAATAACAAGAACCCTCCTGCCGACAAAGCAGGAGGGTTCTTGTTATTGGGCAGGGATCTGGTAGATCTCTCTTGCGCTTCTTGTAACACTGCCGCCAATGGAATCCAGGCCGATTTTTTCTGGATTTAAAGGCCATTGAGAGTCCTTTCCCGCATGATAAATAAAATAATCCGGAGGTTCTGACGGGTCTGTTTCGCTGTTTTTTCCTTCGTTTTCAGGGTTGGGGACGGCAAACAAAACCGCATAGTTGGAAAGAGGAGAAAAACCGGACATCTGCGGATTTTCATATATTTTTTCCACTTTGCAATCCGGGACAAAAATCCGATAAATACAATGATCGGACAGGAAATAGAACAGATAACGATTGTCCCAATAAAGCCTGTCGATAGGCTCATCATGAGCATAAAACAACCGAAGGGTCCCGTCCAGCTCTTTTTGATAAATTGCATTTT